>JAEEGL016180690.1_pt1 | contig 18233 bp, 17 predicted proteins | sample 9134231 | NCBI WGS metagenome assembly JAEEGL01 (sample SAMN16246548, study PRJNA631951) | gut metagenome | biome: gut microbiome; feature: rumen; material: fiber-attached | host: Bos | place: Iran: Karaj | collected 2018-10 | reverse complement strand
TAATATATTTAAAAATTGTGGTGAATTATGAGTAAAGTTAAAAAAACTAATAGGAAAATTAAAGATTTAGAAAAGCAGTACAAAAAAAGTTTCTCTAGAAAAACTATAGTTATATCTGTTTTTTCAGTTCTTTTATTTTTAGCCCTTATTGCAAGAATTGGTTGGATTATGGCTGTTAATGGTGCTAAATACAAAGAGGCCGCATATAATCAACAAACTTTAAATAGAATTATTAGTCCAAAAAGAGGAAGTATCTACGATTCTACTGGTAAGCAATTAGCTATAAGCGCAAGTGTTGATACAGTCTCTGTTAATCCAAATTTAATTAAGGGAGAGGAAAATAAGGAAAAAATTTCAAAAATACTTAGCGAAATTTTCGAATTGGATTATAATTCTATTTTTGAAAAAGTTAATAGCAATTCTAGTTTTAAAACAATAATCAGAAAAGTTGAACAAGAAAAAATTTCAAAACTAAAAGAATGGATGAAAGAGAATAAAATTTCCAGTGGAATTAATATTGATAGCGATTCAAAAAGATATTACCCATATAACAATCTTGCATCTAGTTTAATTGGCTTTTGTGGAACTGATAATCAAGGGCTTTATGGAATTGAATATGCTTTTGATAATGTTTTGACAGGAACTCCTGGCAGAATTACAACACTAAAAAATAGTAAGGCTCAAGAAATACCTGACGAAAATGAATCATACATACCTGCTCAAAATGGTAGTGATATTGTTCTTACAATAGACTATAACTTACAATCTATTGTCGAAAAATATTTAGAGCAAGGCGTTATTGAAAATAAATGCACACGTGGTGGATGTGCAATTATGATGAATACTACAACTGGTGATATCTTAGCCATGGCAACTTATCCAAACTATAATCTAAACACACCTTTTGAGCCTTACACAAGTAGCTTACAAAAAGTTTGGGATACCTTAAGTAGTGAAGAAAAAACTTCTAATTTGAATCAAGTATATAGAAACAGAGCAGTAAGTGATGGTTATGAGCCAGGATCTACTTTTAAAATTTTAACTGCTGCTATAGCTTTAGAAGAAAAAATCACAGGAACAGATATATCTAAAGATTTTTATTGTGGTGGTTATCTACATGTTGGAGATAGAGATATAAGTTGTTGGAAACCAGATGGTTCACATGGATTTCAAACATTGCGCGAAGCCCTTGAGCACTCATGCAACCCTGCATTTATGCAATTAGGTGCTAGAATTGGTGCTAAGACACTATATAAATATTATCGTGCTTTCGGATTATTTGAAAAATCTAATACAGGATTATCTGGAGAAGCAGTTGGTAGATTCCATGATTTAAATAATATGACATCTGTGGATTTAGCCACAATGTCGTTTGGCCAAAGAATCACAATTACTCCATTACATTTAATATCTGCAGTTGCCGCAATAGCAAATGATGGTGTTTTAATGCAGCCAAGAATTGTAAAACAAATTATTAATTCTGATACAGGAGTTGTTACAAATATTGAGCCCACTCAAATTAGGCAAGTTATATCAAAAGAAACTTCTGCAAAGATGAGAGATTTATTACATTCTGTTGTACTAAATGGTTCTGGATCAAACGCCGATGTTCAAGGATATGCAATCGGAGGAAAATCTGGTACTTCAGAGCCTCTTGAGGCAAACGCTGATGAAGGTTATGTTTCTTCATTTATTGCTATATCTCCAATTGAGAATACTCAAATAGCTTTATTAGTAACAATGTTCGACCCTTCAAATGGAAAATATCATGGTGGCCAAGTAGCTGCACCTGTTGTATCTCAAATATTAACAAAAGCACTTCCATACTTAGGTATTCCTTCTGATAGTACGACTACAAATAACAAAAAAACAAACACTAAATTCTTAACTGACTTAAAAGGAAAGACTTTTGCAGAAGCTAAAAGCATTGTAGAATCGCTTGGATTCAAAGTTAAATATGGTACAGATGGAAATGCAAATGAATTAATTGTTAAAGATCAAGTTCCTAAAGCTGGTGCTGCTCTACAGGAAAATGCAATTGTATGTATATATGATAATTCAGATGTTTCTACTAGAAAAACAGTAACAATACCTAATCTAAAAGGATTATCTGCATCAGAAGCTAAAACTAAATTACGTGATGTAAATTTAAACGTATCTATTGAGGGTTCTGGTGTTGTAATAAGCCAAACACCTTCTTATGACACTAAAGCCGAAGAAGGAAGTATTGTAGAAATAATTCTAAAGAAACCTACTACAAATACATATTAGTATTAGTATTTTAATTATTAATTAATATATGATTTTATAAATAATTTAATAAGCAAAAAATAATTTGTGATGTGTATTTCCCTAAATGTTGTATATATGAGGGAAAAATACATCACATTTAATTTTACATACCAATTATTTTTATTTATATTCATTTTTGTATTTATTTTTATTTCATTATATGTTATAATACTTTTAATATTAGATGAGGTGAAATACATGAAACTATCTTCTAGCAGTGAAGTACTTGCTGAAAATAAAGTTTTAATATTATATATTTTAGACCAAATAAATGAACCCGTTTTAGATACCACTTTACTAGAAGTTGTTTCTTCTGTCACTGATTTAAATTACTTCTATTTTCAACAATTTTTACTTGATTTACTAGGCTCAAAATATATTGTAAAATATGAAAAAGATGATAACACTTTTTATGAATTATCGTCTGATGGAAAAAGAGTTTTAGATTTAACTTTATCAATCATTCCTGGAATAATGAAGTTAAGAGTTGATACAAATTTGAAACCATGCATAAATAAAATTGCTGAAGAATTGTCTGTAGTATCAGATTTTACTCCAGATGGTGAAAATGGTTTTTTCGTAGATTGTAAGATTATAGATAAAAATAAAGTAATATTTAGTATTAAAGTATATGCTGGTTCAAGAGAACAAGCTAAATTAATTGTAGATAATTGGAAGAAAAATGCAGTTAGGATTTACCCTAGCTTACTAGAAACACTATCAAATACTGAAATATAAGTTTTCTTCCAAATCTTCCCATAATAAAATCTCCTTGCAAAAGGAGATTTTTATTTTTTATCATATTCATCTAAAAAGTGATGTACTTTCCCATCTTTAATATATGAAATAACTGTATTAAGATTTACATTTTCTGTGCTTCTCAGTATATTCATATCAACATTTTTATATTTTTTTCTTAACTCTTTTATTAATTGTTTCATCTCATATCTTTTTGAACCATCTTCACTGATTTTATTCTTTTCAGTAATTTTACATGCACATTGCAAAAACTCTAAATTGTTCTTGTTTTTCCAACTAATAATATCAGCTTCTTTTACATAGTATAGTGGCCTTATAAGTTCCATTCCAGGATGAAATGTGCTATGTAGTTTTGGCATCATTGTCTGCATTTGAGCACCATATAGCATTCCCATAAGTATTGTTTCAATAACATCATCAAAATGATGTCCCAAAGCTATTTTATTACATCCTAATTCCTGTGCTTTATTGTATAAAAAACCTCTTCTCATTCTTGCACATAAATAGCAAGGATGATCTTCTATATTTTCAACACATTCAAATATATCTGATTCAAACATTGTTATTGGAATATTTAAAAGCTCTGAATTTGAAATGATTTTCTTTTTGTTTTCTTCACTATACCCTGGATTCATTACTAAAAATACTAGATCAAAATTCATTTTACCATGCCTTTTAAGCTCTTGAAAGCATTTTGCCATAAGCATTGAGTCTTTTCCACCTGACATACAAACAGCAATTTTATCTCCTTCTTGTATCATATCAAATTCATTTATTCCTTTAACAAATTTTACCCATATTCTTTTTCTATAGCTCTTAATTAAGCTTCTTTCTATTTCCTCATATCTTTCCAAGTTAAATACCTTCCTCATTCTATTTTGCTAATATATCTTTCACAACTTCTCCAGCTATAATTAAGCCTGCAACAGAAGGAACAAACGATATACTTCCTGGTGTTTGTTTTCTTCCTTCTTCATAATCTTCTGCTCTTTTAGGCTCTTCTTTTGAGTAAACAACTTTCAAATTCTTTATTCCCCTAGCCTTTAATTCTTTTCTCATAACTTTTGCTAAAGGACATACACTAGTTTTATATATGTCTGCAACTTCAAATTTAGTTGGATCTAATTTGTTTCCTGTCCCCATAGCTGAAATAACAGGTATGTTTAATTTGTTTGCTCGAACAATAATCTCTATTTTGGCTGTAACTGTATCTACACAATCCACAACATATGTAACTGAATCATCAAACAAATCACTGCTACTTGGCATAAAGAACTCTTTAAAAGTATCTACTTTTGCATTTGGATTAATGTCTAAAATTCTATTTTTTGCAACATTTACTTTGAATTCTCCAACATTACTGTGTAAAGCAATAACCTGTCTATTTATATTTGTTAAATCAACTCTATCATTATCTACTAAAACAAATCTATATATCCCGGCTCTAGCTAATGCTTCAACAACATATGATCCAACTCCCCCAAGTCCAAATACTGCTACTTTTGCTCTATTTAATTTATTTACTCCATCTTTTCCTATGATTAATTCTGTTCTTGAAAATTGATTTGGCATAATTAACTCCTATTATTTATTATATCTATTATTTCCTGTCCATGAAATTTGATTTTTACTTCACTTAAAATACTGTTACCTTCAAGTTCTTCTACTGTTTCTGGTAATAATTCTAGTATTTTCTCTAATTCTTCATCTGTAAATATGTAGTCCTCAGGTATATCTCTTTTTATCGCTTTATTTTTCCTATATTCAAGCAAATTATTTTTAGTTTCTTCTATATTTACTCCTTTGTACTCTTCATACTCTTTTTCATAATCTTTGCATATATCAACATTTAAACTTAACATGTTTGCAGCACTATCGTAAATTTCTTTTTTATTTGAACGTTCACTCATTGGAGTATTTATTATATCCTTTTTTAAATATTCAACTAAAGCATCAGACTTTATCACTTTATTCTTAATTTCTTTTGGCGCTTGCTTAATATTTAATACATTCTTTTGATTTGCCATTACTACTAAAGTTTTATACCATCTATCAAAATTATTCTTTAATAAAGTAGTTACAAATTTGTTATGACTAGCATACCATATTTTCCTCATAACCTCTTTATGTCTTTCTGCCTGTCTATATGGTGAATACATACCTTCTTTTATCTTTTTTCCGTTTAAATAATACTCTCTAATAAAATTGCCTTGACTATCTACAGTAATATTTCCATAAAGGTTCTTACATTCAATAAAATAGATTCCTGCACTAGTAACTACAACAAAATCTATTTGAGCTGTTAAATCTTCATACTTAAGATTAATATCTCGAAGTACATACATTCCTAAATTTGCATTCTTTAGCTCAAATTCTATTTCATTTTCCCCATCTAAGCCCCATTGTGCTATTTTAAGCTCTTTAACTATTTTCTTATTATTAGGATTTTTCTCTTGTAATCTTTTTAAATATTCTACTCTTTTTTCAAGTTCATTACTGCTTTTTCCAATTTTTGTTTCTCTAAATTGTTCAAAAAACATTTCATCCTCCTATGTAAATTGTTTTTTATGTTTTATTATATTTCTATTTACTACTTTTTACTAATTTATCTTCATCATAGTCTGCTAAGAAGTATCTTTTATACATGTCTTTGCTATATAGAATCATTACTGCTAAGTATACAAATCCCATTATTTGCATTTCTAATCCAAATGCTGCAAATAGGAAATGTATATATCCGTATAAAGATATTAATTCAATTCCTAGCGTTAAATAGAATTTTTTTCTATTAAAGAATAAATATAGCAAGCCTATAATATCTCCCATGAAAAGATATCTTTCATGCATTTGTGGTAGGAAGAATGTGCAGATTAGTATAGACCACAAACCAAATTCTATTATTGCTCTACTATCAAATTTAACTTTTTTATACAATACCAAAAATGCTAGTAAAATAAATATAAATAGCGTAAATATCATTCCAATAGTTCCTATCATAGGATTTGTACTTTCAATTAAATGTGATGTACCAGACTTAAAGAATATACTATAAAAGTTAGGGAAGTTTAGGGTTATATATTGGCTATATGTTCCTGCTTGTCCCATATATACATCAATGCAATTTGATAAAGTATTACCAAATAAAAGTGAAGGAATACACATTACAAAGTTTGTTGCTGGAAGTATTAAAAAGTTAAATATTGAAAATTTTCTTTCTGAAATATACATAAGTATATATAAAGGAAGTATAAATATAAACTGAAGTTTAAATGAAAATGCTATCCCTAAAAATATAAATGCCCTTGTATATTTTTGTTTTATCAAATACAAAAGTGATAATAAAACAAAAGCTGTATATATTGAATCTGCTTGTCCCCAACAAGATGAATTCAGAAAGACTGTTGGTAAAAACAAAACTAAACCATAAAAAATCAGAGCTATACTATCTTTATGTTTATTGTTTTTTAACAATGTTTCTACTATAATTGCAACTGTTATTGCACATACAAAATCAAATATTACAGAAACTGTTTTTATTGATATTAGCGAGTCAAATGGCAAATATGTTAATAATGCAAGTATTGTCATATATGGCGCATTGTAGTTTCCTATACCCTGTCCTAATGCTAACAATCCGCCACCAGCTTTAAGCTCATCAAACCATGGCTTTAAAAACATATCATAATCGCCATAATCATAACTAAAAAGGCTCATTCTTAGTGCTATTGCAAGAATTGTAATTATCGCAAAGAATATGAAAACTTTATTTTTTTCAATGTTGTCCCAAATTTTTTTGCTCATTTCTTTCATTTTATAAAATCACTTCCTTTTTAAAAAGTCCATGTACTAAACCAATGTAAAGAATTTATATAGCTTTTTGGTACAAATACTCCAGATACTACTGGATAAAAAATGAAAAACATTACTAATACTATAGCCATATATATAGCCATAATGTACCATTTATCAAATTTACTATTGATTGCTTTCATAAGACTTACTATTGATAGCATCACAAAAGGAAGAGCCATAAAGTAATGGTATATGAACATTATTCTTCCAATGAATGCATATGGTAGCCATACTGATAAAAACATAACAATAATAAATATGCTTTCCTTATCTCTTTTTATTAAAGAATGTAATAATACAAATACTAATGCTGCTATTCCTGGCCACCATATTGCTGGGTTCCCTATTGCTGCAATAGTTGAATATTGTGTCTCACTAATAGTTGTCACATTATACCATATTGGTTTTAACATTATTGGCCAAGTATACCATTCTGATGAGAATGGATGTGTTGCTGTTAATGTTGAATGGAAATTAAACATATCGCATGTATATTTCCATATGTCTTGTAAACTGTTTACTTTACCTTGAACTGTTTCATATGTATAAAAGCAAGATATGTATATTATTAAAGGAATAATAATATAAAACACTATACATGCTGCCATTATTGGAATATTTTGCTTGTCAAATTTCTTGTCTTTTATAGATTCATATATCATTTTTCCAAAGAACAAAATTGCTAATCCTAATCCCGTATACATCGCAATCCATTTAACTGAAACTGCCATTCCAAAAAACAATCCACTAAAGAATAAATATATCAATTTTTGTTTTAGTTTCGCTGTTTTAGGTAGCGTAAAGTATTGATACATAAAGAATGTACTCGTCAAGCAGAATAATATTAAGAAGCTATCAACTGTACCTATTCTAGTTTGAACAAAGTGGAAGTTATCAAACGCCATTAAGAATGATGCTAAAAATGCATATCTTCTCTTTTTAAATACTTTCTTTCCAAAAATATACATTATTACTCTCATTAGTATCCCCGCAATATTTCCCATTAACCTATATGAAAAAGGAGTGCATCCAAAGAAAAATAATGGTATTGATTGAATTATTTTCCCTAAATGTGGGTGTGTGTATTCTGCTGCTGGAAGGTCATTAGCATGCTGGTAAGCACTTCTTGCAAAATATACCTCATCAAAATATGCTGAATTCTCATAGCTTATTGTTTCTGGTACTACTTTTGGTTCGTCAACCAGTTTATTTGCTTCATCAGAAAGTCCTATAAGCTTCACTTTTTTAGAAAATCTATCATATATTTGAATTTCCCCTATATCTGTACTTTTTAATGTATTTATTGATATATATTTAACCTTCATATTAGTAATTAAATCATTCCAGGATAGAACAAATTTTGAATCAATATCCCCTATTTCCGAATAATAATCTCCATCTATAGAACCAAAAATCTTAAATCTTCCTTCTCTGTGTCCCATAAAATATCTAATTTTTGAAATGTCTGTTTCTTCTTTCAATTCTAAAGTAACACTCTGTCCAGCACTTAAATCACAAAATGTTTGTGGATTAATAGTACTTCCAAGATTTTTAAATGATATAAAGCTATATATAATTACTAAGATTCCAACAAGAACAATATCTTTAAATATTTCTTTTTTTGTAAATTCCTTAACTTTATTTAAAATTTTATCCATTCTATCCTCCGTTATTATGGAATATATCACAAAGTATATATTAATACAATTTTTAGTTATTTACCTTATACAATGTTTCTGTTCCCATAGTTGCTATTTTTTCAAATTTATTTATTTCATCCATATTAGGTTTTAAAATGTTTTTTTCATATTCTCCAACATATATGTATGATATATTTTTATTATTACAAAACTCTTTTATTTCTTCATATTTGGCTTTATATATATCCTCTACCTCTTTATCTCTTCTATAATACTCATTACCCAATCCGTGAAAATATACATATAAAGATGAACCAACATATATATTTCTCCCTGAAAGAGAAGGTATAGGATTAATAAATGTTGTACTTGTTAAAAATATTGCATCTTTTGGAGTATTATCTTTTACGTATTCACTCATTTCAACCATATCTTTGGAAAAAGTTTTGTATTGTCCACCACTATTAAATTCTCTTCCTACTGTCAAAACTCCTGAAAGTGTACCTAAAATTAATATAACTACAGCTAAATATACTCGTCCTTTTACATTCTTTAGCTTGTCCCAAATATATATTAGCCAATCACTTACTAAAATAATTATTATCATATATGCTATATAAAATAGCTTGTTATTATCATATGAATTGGGTTGGAATAAAAATAATTCTGCAACAGCAATTATTGCTAATGCACCAATAAATAACTTTTTATTGTCTTTGTTTGCATATATTGCTGCAGGTATCACAAATAAAGCTGCTATTCCCCAGTTCTTTATATAAAACCAGAAATATGGATCTTGCTCATTAACCCAATTAAAATGTAAGCGCATAAAGTATTCACCATTTTCACTTGTTTGCTGGAATGTCCAACCTAATAATTGTGGCAAAGCAAGAATTGCAACAATACCTCCAAATATTACCCAATTAATAAAAAACTTCTTTTTATCTTCAATTGTTTTTTCACTAAACAAATATGCAAAAAACATTGCTGCACATATTAAACCAAGCGCTAAAAATGAATGTGTATGTATCATTGGCATACATCCAGCTATAACTCCTAAAAGAATATAGCTTTTTCTATTTTTTGTTTTTACTGCATCTATCAATAACCACAATGCTGGCAATATTATACACCAACCAGCCATTGTTGTTCTTTGTGGTATTATCATGTCACATATGGTGTTAGACCACCTAATATTATGCTCATTAAGATTTGTTGGTGTTTTATAAAACTCAGTAAACATATTTGTAAATACTGTTTGGTCTGCTTTTGCCCCATCTAAGAAGTATGCAAATCCAAATCCCCCACATAAGAAAAAGAATATTGTAGCAATCACAGCAGCTACTTTTCTATTAGTAATTTTGTATCCTAAATAATAAAATCCCATAACTAATAACAAAGCAAAAACATAGCTTGGTATTAATACTGCAAATCTTAATGATGTTCCAAAAATATATAAACTTGATGATAGCATATTTATGAAAAATGGATAATTTAGTTTGTATCCTGAAAGAAATGCATAATCTGGTGGAAACTTCCCTTGTTCAGCAATACTTGTTACAAAACCAAGATGCATATTTAAATCCCCATATGTTGATTGTCCGCTAACATATCCCCCATTTTCTGTTGGAACAAGTATATGATTTGTCAAAAGTATAGATATTAAAATAGTAAATGGAATTATTAATAGCAAAAATACTTTTCTATCCATTCCGCAATCATTTTTAGCTGGTTTTAATACTTCTTGTACACTTCTAATTCCATGCTTTTTTAAAAGGAATATCAAAGGTAATAATGCAATAATCATTAATACAATATGGCTTGTAATATTAAAGCCTAAAACTATTGCTGGAATTACTATACCTACCATAAGTATTAGATTTCCAAATATTCCTCCCATCCAAATTGAAAAAAACAAATCTTTATCCTTAAATACAAATCTACTATATGCATAACCTAGTAATAAAAAGTAAATATAGATAAAAATGCCTATCATCTTTTTCTCCTTCCATTTAACCTATAAATCTACCCATAATTATATTATATCCTGCTTATTTTTTCCATAATTTGAATGTATTTTTTATCAAAACTTGAAAAACCCTAAGAAAATGGTATAATTATACTAATATTAATATGAATATGAATGGAGTTTTTATATGAAAAAAGTATCAGTAGTTATTCCAATGTATTATGAAGAAGAAGTTGCACAAACATGTTACGAAAGAGTTAAAGCTGTTTTATCTTTACTTCAAGATTATGATTATGAAATAATATTTATAAACGATGGTAGTCAAGACAAGACATTAGAAATATTAGAATCTATTGCTACTCAAAATGATAAAGTAAAAGTAATATCATTTTCAAGAAATTTTGGGCACCAATGTGCAGTAACTGCAGGAATTAAATATGTAACTGGAGACGCAGTAGTAATAATTGATGCAGACTTACAAGATCCACCCGAATTAATTCCAGATATGCTAAAACTATGGGAACAAGGTAATGAAGTTATTTATGGAAAAAGGAAGTCAAGAAAAGGTGAGTCTCCTTTTAAACTTTTAACAGCAAAGCTATTCTATAAAACACTAAATTCTTTATCTGATACAGAAATCCCTATGGATACAGGTGATTTTAGATTAGTAGATAAAAAAGTAATAGATGTTATAAATACACTTCCTGAACATAACAAATTTTTAAGAGGACTATTTAGTTGGGTAGGGTTTAAACAAACACCATTTGAATATGAAAGGCAAGAACGTTTGGCAGGTAAAACTAAATATCCATTAAAGAAAATGGTTAAACTTGCTGGTGATGGAATTATTAGCTTTTCTTCAAAGCCATTAAAAATGGTTGGAGCTCTAGGAGGCTTCTCTGTTGCCATTTCATTTATAATCTTAATATATTCAATGCTATCATATTTCTTAAAATGGAATAATCTAACACCTGGTTGGACATCTATAATGGTTACAATTACATTTTTATTTGGAGTAACTTTAATTTCACTATGGATGATGAGCGAATATATTTCAAGAATATATGATGAAGTAAAAGGAAGACCACAATATATTATTGATAAAACAATAAATATGGATAAATAAAAATCAAAAGAAAAAAGTAACAAAGAAATAATTAATAGAAACTAAAAAACAAAAAAGTAACAAAAAAAAGCATATGTTTAAAGTAAGACTTAAACATATGCTTTTTTATTTATTCAACATCTACTTTCCATAGACCATGTTTATTGCAATAAGCATAAACTACTGATCCTGGTACATATTTGCAATGTGTAGTTGCTTCTTCTCCTGGTTTTAAATATTTTGTAACTGTTTTATCTTCAAATACTATGCTAATCCACTCAATGTAATGGTCTTCTTCCATCACATGATTTACTTTTACAAGTATTTTTCCATCTTTTATCTCATATGTTGGTACATGTTTTTCTACAGCTGCATCAACTGAATTTGGTATTAGAGTTTCCATTGGCTCTCCACAACATTGTATTCCACAATTATCACAATTACAGTCTTCTAAAACCTTTACCATTGCGCCACATTTGCCACATCTTTTTATAACTAATTCTTTCATATTATTACCTCCTTGTTTTTATGTATTATATCACAAACCATATCTTTTTAAAACTTCTTCTTGCTTTTAAATAAAACTTAAAAAATACTAATTAATAGCTGTACCATTTACATATAATTTATATCCATTAAAGTTTATATTGCTATATGTTGAATCTGCATCTTCAAGTGAAGTAATATATGAATCTCCTGTTAAAATTATGCTAGAATCACTATCTAAAGTAATGTTTATTGTTTTAGCAGTCTTTTCATTATTAATCGTTCCTGTATAACTACTTCCGTTTTTTAATGATAAATCTAAAGTAGAAATACTATCAACAATAATATCTCCTTCAATTTTTTGATTTTTAGCATTTAATACAACTGTTCCTCCATTCTTTCCTGATGTTCCCCATTTAGCAGCACTAATTCTTAAAAATGCGCCATTACTATCATTATTTATTATTTCATTGTTTTCTAATTCTATAACTGTATTAGTATTTGTAACAAATATTATATCTCCATTATTATTAACTATTTTTGAGTCTTTTGCAGCAAATGATGATGTTCCAACTTCTGCATCTCCTGACATTGATTGATATATAAATATACATTTATATGTTTCTGAATTACCATTTAATTTAGTATTAGTTGCTTCCATTGTTACATTGTTTAAAGTAACTGAATTCTTTCCTTCCACAACTACTCCTTCAGACGCTGTTGAAGTAAGTACAGCATTGTTTACAGTTATATCTGCTGTTGAATAAATTACAGGTGATCCTGTTCCATGAGATGTATAATTACCCCCATTTACTGTTAGAGTTCCTCCTCCTCTGTCGCTTCTAATTGGAGCTGATGAATTTCCTTCTGTTTCTGCTGTCACATTATTTGCTGTTAATGTTCCCCCTCCAGTTACCATTATTGCACCTGAATTATTGCTTGTTGTTTTAATAGTTGTATCCGTAATGTTTATTACTCCATTTGAATATGCAAATACACCATTTGCATGTGAACCATTTGTTGTTACACTTCCTCCATTAATGTTTAATGTCCCTTCTTTTACTAATACTGCTGCATTAGTTCCATAAAAATCAGAATTATCTCCATCAGAATCTCCTGATTTTGTAATAGTAGGATTTGTTAGTGTAGATGTGCCATCTGTAACTAATAAGGCATTTTGAGATCCAGTTGTAGAAGTATATGTTTGCTCATTATTTACAGTATCAGTTGAAATCTCAGTTTCTCCTGTATGTGAAACATTGCTACTACTATTTCCTCCAGGGCCACCTCCATTCCCATCTGGCTTATCTGGTGGTGTTCCCATACTCGAATTAGACATATTGTTTGTCATTCCAGTATTTTGTGAATTATTGTTATTTATAAATAATCCTACAATAACACATAAAGCAATTATTAATATGAAAATAATTACTAACTCAATTATGTTTTTCTTATTCATTTTTTCTCCTCCTAATTTGAATTATTATACACTAATTATACAACCGAATTATTAAAAAAAGATTGAAAAAATATAACTTAATAAAAAACATTTCATGATTTATATCATAACTAAGTACATCTTTGTTCAAGCAACAAATAGGCGAGATTTTATTTATAATCTCGCCTGTTTGTTATAAATTATTACATAGTTTTTCAATAGTTCCATCTTCTAAATAAGAAGCTATACTGCCATCACAAAATCTTTCTCCCCTTATAATAAAGGTTAAATATGATAGTGTTTCCTCTAATGATAATTCTTCAATTTTTTTAAATTTGTAAATTCTATAATTATCTAAATAATTGTAATCTACTAACTTCAAATTGTAAAATTTCCTTATCCATCTACATACTTCTTCATTATATATAGGAAAACTCAACTCTATAACACCATCTTCTCTTCTTTTTGGTTCCCTCCACTCAACTTTTTGAGTCTTTAATTTTGGTAGTTTTTTAGAGTTTTCTTCTAAATTTTCTTCATCTTCAAATTTAAAATTATACTTATACCAATTATTGTATATTTTAAATTCTTCATCCCTAAAACATACAAATAATATTTTATCAAACTTATCCTCTACTTTTTTAGCCATTTCAAAAGCATAATCTCTTCCAATTTCAATAGGGCAACCATATATACCAGTTCCAATACAAGGAATAGCTATAGTTTTAATTTTGTTTTCAATTGCAATTTTAAATATATTGTAATAACAGTTTTTTAATAATTCTTCTCTGTTTTCTTCATTACTATAGTCATTCCATATCGGAGCTACTGTATGAATTATATATTTTGCTTTTAAGTTATATCCTTTTGTAATTACCGCTTCTCCTGTATTACAATGGCCTATTTCTTTACATTCTTTATCTAAATCAAAACCTGCTTTTTTGAAAATTGCTCCACATACTCCACCACCTCTTAATAAAGATGTGTTTGCAGCATTTACAATTGCATCTACTTCCATATCTGTAATATCAGCTTTTATAATTTCTATACTCATTCCATTATTCACCTTAACAGATTGCTATTAGTCTTTTATATATTTCTTGTCCTTATCATTATTTTCTTCTAAACTATATCTTTCAACCTTCATATGTAAGTCGTATTTATTCCTTAACTCCATTATTTTATTCATAGTTTCTGATTTATGATGTTCATCTAGTGCTTCTTGATTTTCCCAACTATCTATTAATAGAATTGTTTCATCATCATTTAAAGGTTTAAAATACTCATATCTTAAATTACCTTTTTTACTTCTAATTTCATCAACTATTCCTGAATTAATCATTTCTTCAGCAAATTGTTTTGCAGAGCCATTTGTTCCAGTATAATAAATATTTATTGTAAAAGCCATTTCTATTCCTCCTAAACCTATTTATATTCAATTATTTCTTCTAATGCTTTTCTCTTATCATGCAATGGATTCATTGGGCAATCAGCTGCTTTGTATCCTAATGGCATTAAAAAAACTGGTGTTAATTCATTAGGGATTTCAAATTCTTCTCTCAAAATGTTTTCATCAAAAGATTCAACCCAAATATTATCAACCCCTATATTGGTTGCTTCTAACATCATATGAGTTCCTACTATACATGAATCCATTTCATATGTTGTATAATCACCCTTATGATAAGCTTCATCTTTGTTTCCACATATGATTAGAACTGTTTGCGCACCATATCTACATCTTGAAGCTTTATCTATTTTTTCTATACCCTCATTACTATTTACTATATAAATCTTTATTGGTTGATTATTTTTAGCAGTTGGAGCTAACCTTCCTGCTTCTAAAATTTTATCTAATTTTTCTTGTTCCAATTTTACATCACTAAATTTTCTTACGGATGTTCTTTTTCTAATAATTTCTTCAAATTCCATTATGTCCCCCCTCAATATATTACTATCTATTTTAAGGAATTATATAACACAAACGGTATTTTTTCAATAAAAAAACATCATCACTTTTTAGGTAAATAAATATCCGCCCGTAAAACGGGCGGATATTTATTATACATATACGAAAGATTGAGGAGCAGATTTTATTCCATAACTTGATAGCTCCTTTGGATCATTGTATTTCTTAATATTTGTCAATTTATATGCAATTGCCTTACTCCTATCTTTAAAATATTTTTGATAAAATTTTAAGTCAATTCCTGAATACTTTTTAGTCTCTTCCCATATATTATCTGGAGAATCTTCCAATATTTTTTCAACCTTTGCTTCTCCTACAACTTTCATTATAGGATATGTTGAATAAATAATTATTTTATCAATATCTTGCTTACATCTAATTTTTCTATATTCATACTTTTTACTACCATTAAAAATATTTTCCACATGCTCTGGATTTATCGAAATTAACATATTACACATAGTACTTATACCTCTCTTTCCAATTCTTTAATTTTATTTTTCCAATATAAATTATCTAGCTTTTTATCTTTAGCAACTCTAATAAAACTTCTTAAACATTCATTCTTCATAATATATTCTGCTATATCTCCTGAAACCTTATATTTATTTGGACTTTCTTTAGCTACTAAATCATAAAAAATATCTTTTTTCTTATCTTTCAAATTAAATACTTTTATTAGTTTATCTAATTTATCTTTAGAAGGAAATCTGTTACCTTTTTCAATATCAGATAAATAAGCAGATGAAATTCCAATTTCATCTCCCAGCTCTTTCAAAGTCTTTTCCCCTCTATATTCTTTTACTAGTTCTCCAAATTTCTTGCTCATTTTCTCTCCTTTTATTAACAAATATGCTTATAAGCATATTTGTTAATATTATATGTCAAAAATACTTGTTTGTAAATACTTATATGAAAAAAAGATGCACTTTTTTAGTGCATCTTTTAGCATATTTCAAACATGTTTTGTGTTTGACTTTCTTCTATTATTTTCTCTAAATCTTCTTTTTCTATACTTATCGGTCCCTGAATGTATCCTTTGACTATTCCATTATTATATAAATAATCATATGTAATTGGATTTTTAAATGTTATATAGTGTTTAAACATTATCACTAAACTATCTAAATCGGTTACCAATTTTAACTCTTCTTCATCATAAGCTGTTCTTTTTCTTACTATATTGAATATTTCTTCTTGAGATTCAAATTCATTCCATGTAGTTTCTACAATTCCTAGTGTCGTTATAGCCTTTTTATTATGTGAAGCATAAAATAGGACAATATCTCCAGGTTTTATATTCTTCCTTTTTGCATTTGAAATAAATGCCTTTTTTATTGCATTAGCTGATGTGTTTTTACCTTGTGTATCATCAATACTTATTTGATATGATCCTTCTGCATCTTCAAATAATAATTTATGATATTTAGGAATTACTGGAAAAATAAAAATTCCTTGATCTTTTATCTGTACATATGGATATTGACTTTTATCTTTTATGTTTTTAACATATATTGCTTCTCTTTCTATTGTATCATCACTTTTTGTTGTATTTTTATGTGTAAATAGTTTAAAACCATATTGTTTTAATAAATATATTAACGATTCTTGTTTTTCAAAAGTAGTTACATATATTTCATCAACATTTTTTTGAATTGCCTCGTTTACCATTATTTTTATAAAGCATTCTCCTATTTTCTTTCCTGTATCAGACACTTTAAATGTAGATACTTTTATTCTCTTTGCAGGACTAAATGGTTTTTCGAAAGTAGAATAATCCTCATTTTCATCTTCTTCTTTTAGCATTAAAAATGATGTAACTTTATTGTCTTTTGTTATTGTGACATATGCCATTTCTTCATTTCTCTGCTTTTTAATAAACCAGTTATCAAATCCTTTATAATCAAATTTTAATGTCGTAAAGAAATCATCATTTAAATCCATATTATATAAATATTCTTTTTTTATAAATACAGGTGTTTCAATAATAACTTTTTCTTCTTGCTTAAATTTATTTATTGCATCATCTATTGATAACACTCTATCATTTAACTTTAATATTTCTGCTTTTTTTAATAATTCTTTATCATTTGTAATAAAATAGCTTACACAATTTCTAATAACTGCATATAGCATTTCGTTATCTATTAAATCATTTTTATTTTTAAATCCCACTTGTTTATTAAAATCTTCTGTTGCTCTTGGTGGATTGTCTATTATTTTATATACTCCTAATTTTGAAATAAATATATCTTTTTTATTCTGATCTTTTATTTTTCCAGCTTCTACTATTGTATTTGGATGTATTGCAATTATATATTTATCAGAGTCATATAATTTTTTAGTAAGCTTTGAAATCTTTTCATCTAATATATGATCATCTAAAAGATATATCATCATATTTGTATCTAGTAATATTTTTTCTTTCATTCTTACTCCTTTCTAATTTTTATTTGTATTCCTACAACTCCATATTTTTCTTCTTGTTCCTTTGTATAAAATTTATATAAATCATTTAAAAATTTCTCTTTTGATTCACTTTTGTCGGAATATTCACTAATATCAAAACTTTCTATTAATTCCTTAAAATTTCTTTTTATTATTAGATTTACTATTTGAGTTGATACTTCATCTTTCAGTTCAGGTTCTTTTTGAAATACAATTTCATCTCCTATTTTTATGTTTTTTCTTTTTTCATCATTTAATCTAATTTCTATTCTCTT
>JAEEGL015518141.1_pt1 | contig 18233 bp, 16 predicted proteins | sample 9134231 | NCBI WGS metagenome assembly JAEEGL01 (sample SAMN16246548, study PRJNA631951) | gut metagenome | biome: gut microbiome; feature: rumen; material: fiber-attached | host: Bos | place: Iran: Karaj | collected 2018-10 | reverse complement strand
ACTGGCGTTTTCATGCATTACCGGAGATTATTTTAGAATTAGAAAAAGCGATTTTTATGACAGTGACGATTCATACTCATTACAAATAAAAGTTGAACTTGAACCAGGGATAATACCTAGTTTAGATCACTGCGACGAAAATAAAGATATAAAATGTGGTTTTGTAGTCACAGTAAAGAAAAGCCAAAATGGCAGATATATAAGGGAAACCAATCTCTTAAATGGAAGTCCTGTTGATAGTGAAATCCTTAGAAATGATAGTAATATACCAAACTTATATATGATACCTCTAGCGAGAATAGAAGATATCTATTCTGATGGCTTGATAACTGGAATATCAAAGTTTATTGGTTCGGAAGAAAGATACAAAGATCTTATAAAAGACTCAAATGAATCTATAAAGAAAGAAATCGATGAAAAACGTATGGAATTCAAAGAATTCTGTAAAAGATTCAATCAGGAATTAGATATTGAACTCACAGAACCACGTTTTACAGATGAGAAGGTTTATATAGTTAACGGTAAAAAAGAACACAATTACATTATTGGATCTGGATATAAGAGCATAGCTAACATCATTCTAAATACTCTGAATGAGGACTATTCCATTATTTTGATAGACGAAATAGAGAATCATCTTCATCCAGCTCTTATTAGGACTCTTTTACGCGAATTGAGAAAAATATCAAATACAATTATTATTGGAACTACGCATTCAGCGGTGGTTATAAATGAACTGAAATTAGATGAACTACTTGATATAGAAGGGAAGGATATTTGTTCTATTTCAGACGTTAATAAGCAAAAACTTAATATGTTTATGCATCCAGGAAGAAGTGAATTGATGCTCGCAGACAACGTAATTTTAGTTGAAGGCTATACAGAGGAACTGTTATTAAAACACTATTTGTATAAGAATAACTATAACTGGACAGTCATAAATGTTGCTGGAACAATGTTTGAGCCTTATCTTGAACTTGCATGCCTATTGAACAAAAGAATAATAGTTATATCTGATAACGACAGAAACTTGTCTAAAGATGGGAACCAGGCTTCTGCAAGATTTAAAAACCTTAAAAACTTGTGCGCTGATCGAAGAGTTAAAATTCTGGAGGTAGATAATACGTTAGAAACTGACTTATATAATAACGGTTTTATAGAAGATAAAGATGGTTTTCTTAGATCACATTCCGAACATAGCAATATTAGAATTGCAAAAACAAATAAAAAAACAGAAATAGCAGAATTCTTAATTGGTAAAGATATTGATCTTACTGATTGGCATATTATCAGAGAACTTGTAGATGAACTCAAAGGTTGTTAAATTTGTTGCTGGAGGTGGGAAGACCACATTCTCAGAGACCATGCTGTCTAATAAGAGAAACGGCTTATATTTGGCGTTTACTAATAGTGTGGTTCGAACTATGGGAAATAGAGGGTATTTAAGCAGAACAATTGATTCTCTGTTCACAAGATTTATATTGCCGAAGTTCACAAGCGTTATTCCGATAATTGGTAGTGGATCGAAACTGACTTTTATTGATGATCCTTCTATTCCCAATTACCTAAAAGGAGTAAAAAATATAAACGTGGGTTCGCGCGGAGTAATATACAATAAAAAAAAAGCTACAAATTTCACAATGGAAATAAAGAACGAGGAACTACATTTGATGGATGAACAAACGAATCTACAATTCTTAAAATACATTTTTGACAGAAATGAACTTAGATTAACTCATAAATTAAGGGACAATATTTGTTCCTATTTAATTAGCAATTATAAAAAAGAAATCATCAAGTTTCTATATCAAAGATTCTCATATATTATCATTGATGAAGCACAGGATTTAAACGATTATAGAGAGGAGTTCGCTAAAATATTGTTCGAATCTCCAATTCCACTGACTATCCTTGGAGATGAAAACCAAAACATCGTGAAGGGAGGTAAATGGTTTGAAAAACTATCGGCAACCGATGTCAAAACTGAAAGTTTCCGATGTCCAGATGATAATTGCAAGTGGATAAGAGAGAATCTGAACATAGAAATATATGGCAATAATGACAAAAGCAGTTTTTTGATAATTAAATTCGAGGACGCACTTAATTATGACGATGGAATTAGAACACTGTTATATAACTCCCAAGCAGGTAAGAATGGGAGAGTTGTTAGCGCGTGGAGAGGCCCTAAAGAAACGATAAAAAGTGCGAAAGGTGGAACAATCCCTACCGATATAGTAATAATAGGAAATGATTTGAATATAAAAAACTATTACACTGCGATTACTCGTACAAAAGCAAATGTATACTCAACCATATCTAAGATCAGTAGATGAGAAGCTCAGATAGTGTTCTTATAGTTGTGTGAAAGAAAACGAGCCTTCGTTCTTCCTCCGGTTACAAGGAGAACGAAGGCCCTGGCGTAATACTTGGTTGCGGTTGGACGTTTAAAGACGGAATTTCAGAAACGTAACGCTGTCTGAGAGATTTCGTCTCTAACGCCTCGATTACCGCGCGACCCAGGGGGAATACGATCCTTTTTCTAGGATATCGGCGATTCGTTCGCAGGCATGACCGTCGCCGTAGGGGTTGCAGGCATGGCTCATCTTGTTGTACTCGTCTTCATTCTCCAACAGCAGTTTGAAGGTCTTGTAGATCGTCTCTTCGTTCGAGCCGACGAGTTTCAGCGTTCCCGCGTCGACGCCTTCCGGTCGTTCCGTCGTGTCGCGCATGACGAGAACGGGAACGCCGTAGCTCGGACATTCCTCTTGGATCCCGCCGGAGTCGGTGAGGCAGAGGTAGGAACGAGCTTCGAAGTTATGGCAGTCGAAGACTTCGATCGGCTCGATGATGTGAATCTGCTTGCAGTCGCCGAGTTCGGCCTCGGCGGCTTCCCGCACAACAGGGTTCATATGAATCGGATAGACCGCCTTGCATTCAGGATGTTCGTCGAGAACGCGCCTGATAGCCCGGAACATATGGCGCATCGGCTCGCCAAGATTCTCCCGGCGATGAGCCGTAATAAAGATTAACTTTCCGTCGCCGACCCAGTCCAGTTCCGGATGGGTGTAATCCTCCTTGACCGTATGCTGCATCGCGTCGATAACGGTGTTGCCGGTAACGTAGATACTTTCCGGATTCTTGCCCTCTTTAATGAGATGCTCGGCTGCAAGTTGAGTCGGCGCGAAATTGTATTTGCTGACAATCCCCACCGCCTGCCGGTTGAACTCCTCCGGATAGGGACTGTGGATATTGTAGGTTCTCAGACCTGCTTCCACATGCCCGACCGGAATCTGAAGATAGAAGCAAGCCAGCGCGGTAACAAACGTGGTAGAAGTGTCGCCGTGTACCAGAACGACGTCAGGACGCTCTTTCTCCAGCACTTTCTTGACGCCATTAAGGATGTTGATCGTGATATCGAATAGCGTTTGCCTGTCCTTCATAATGTTGAGATCATAGTCGGGAGTTACATTGAAGGTCTTGAGAACCTGATCAAGCATCTGACGATGTTGCGCTGTGACACACACGATAACGTCCAGAGATGGACGCTTCTTCATCTCAAGAACCAACGGACAAATTTTGATTGCCTCTGGTCTCGTGCCGAATACGCACATTACTTTTTTCTTCATAATAAGCATTAATCCCTTATTAACTATCTATAGGCATGACTGCTTAGAAAGACGAGTAATTCTGATTTTATATAGTTTGTTTGCAACTCGTAACTTCTAATAAAATCAATTTCCGTACTTTCTAATTTTTGTCGTATTTTAAAAAATACCAGCATTAAAAAAAATGTTCAGGACAACTCTATTTGACAAATAAGTCATCTAAGTTATAATGAATCAATGATTAACAAATACATAAAAAGTTCGCACATTTCCGAGCGTCAAACTCGTTCAATTTTGAAATACTTTTCCCTTGGTTTTGAAGCTACTAAAATTGCTTCACTAACAAGAGTCAGTCGCCAATCGATCAATCGTATCCTCTTTGCTCTCCGAGAACGTATCGTTTTCCTGTGCGAAAAGGAGAGCATCTTTGGAAAAGATAACTTTGAGTTTGACGAAAGCCACTTCGGAGCAAAGCGCGTTCGCAGTAAACGTGGTCGTGGAACCAAGGGGAAGGGCATCGTGTTTGGTTTGATCAAACGGGGTGGAAAAGTATATGCTCTAGTTGTTTCAAACTGTTCAGCGAACGAACTTTATCATATCATTACATCTAAGGTCGGTCCTGATTCAGCGATCTATACAGACGGATTTAAAACCTACGACGGATTAGTTGACTTTGACTATCAAAAACACTATCGAGTCCAACATGGAAACAATGAGTATGGAATGGTCACAATCACATTAACGGTATTGAAAACTTTTGGAAAGGGTTAAGATGAAGCTCGCGAAGTTCAGAAATATCCAAAAAGACCGTGCTATTTGCATTTGGAGGGATGCGGGTTTCGATTCAATTATCGAAACGATTATTTGTACAAAATACTCCTCAAAGAACTGAGAAAATCTCCTCTAGAGTTATCATGAACATTAAAAAAATACATAAAAGTTGAATATAGTTTCATTCTCAACGTCTGATAACGAAAATAGCTAATTTACGTTTTCAGGATCAATGCTTAACAATATTTTAGTCGTGAAATGTCACAATATTTTTCAAATTAATACGATGTGAAACGGGGACTTTATACTCTTCCTTTAAGCACCCTAATCCAAGTGAGCAAACAACCTGTTCATCGTCTGAAATATCCAGTTGTTTTGATATTTTCTTCCAAGAATTATTGAATACAACTGGTCGTTGAATAAAACAACAACCAATGCCTTCTGCTTGCAGTGCTAATGTAAGATATCCAGCATATATGGAAGCTGATACGATATACTGTAATTCTTCTTCTCTCCTATATAAACTTTGCTTCCCAGTTATGATGATAAATAAATTAATTTGGTCGGTAAACCCACCTATCCCATCAAACCAGTTTTCAAATACACTAAAACCTTTTTTATCAATTACATGAATTCTATATCCTTGTCTGTTGCAAGCACTCGGGCAAAGATGCGCAAGTTGTATTGCATTTATCAAACGATCATGATCAACGTTCTCACCTGTAAATTCACGTACACTGTGTCTGTCAATAAATAACGAATTGATTACATCCTTTTCATTTGAAGAATAGGATCGCTTTTTTACAAATTTCACACCACCATTACAATATTGTGAACTGATTCTACATTTCAAAAATTCGTTGAATCTACTTTCTATTTCAATTACGTTTTCGTCAGAATAATTATGGTCTTTATGAAAGGATAAATACATTTTTACAGCGTCAGCAAACATATCAATTGCTTCGTTGTATAATTCTGAATCTTCTTTGGCAAGTAATTGTGCAATATTAAAAGCTTCAGTAATTTTTTTATATCCAAATCCATAACGTGTTTCTGCTAAAGATAATCCTTTTTCGATTGAATGAACATTTCTAATCAATTCACCATACAACCTTTCATTTAAAAATTTTTTTGATTCTAAAATGTTGTATATATGCAAATAGTTATATGCTCCATTTAATACATAGCGCAATTTGGATTTTAGTCCCATTTTATAGATCTCCTAAACTGTTTAATAAATAATTTCTTGAATCAATTCTTAGTTGCTCAAGTTTAACGTATACTTCGTCATAGCATGGTGAATTTTTAAGAATATCTTCAATAATTCTTTCATCTGTACAAATCCTGTCAACAAGGCCTACTGACTCCAACAATGACTTGACCTTATTTTTGTATAGACCAAATGAAACAAAATTCTTTCTATATATAATGGAAAAAATATTACCATGGAATGTATCGGTAATGATATATTTTGATTTGTTAAAATAGGAAAGAAATCGCATTGGATTTAATGGTTCATAAACGTCTTCCCATCCAAGAAAAGAGCCAAACGACACTACTAACAAATTCATTTTTTTTGCAAAAGATAATATCGCACTTTTTTTCTTATCGCTGAGTTTATCAAAACAATATATTAACAAATAGTCCCCGGATGGAATAGACGCCTCCATGTCTTGGTAAAATCTTGAATCAACAATTAAGGTTGGATCTAATACTTTTTCGGGTATTTTTTTAGTGATTTCCTTGACAACAGCTAAAGTAGCATCATCTCTAACTGATATACATCTCAAACTTTTTATACCTTCTACAATCAAGTTATCTTTTTTGATCGTTTCCAATTTGGTATTCGCAATAGATACAGCGTATGCAATTGTATTTTTATCATATAGATCATAGCCACTGTACAAACTTCTCATTTTCCAAAAGTAGCTATCATCAAAATTCCACATTGTGTCACTACCAATAATGACAGTATCTATGTTATTTAAAGAAGAAATAACAGGCAATAGTTTTTGAGCTCTGGAAAAAGATAGATAAGATTGAATACGACAGGCGCATAGTTTATATTTACATCTACACATTAATTTAAAAGTATCCGATAAAACACGAATCGCATCGTGTGTAGTACCTCTGATTCCTCTTTTGTAGAACACTGCTTTATAACCGTTTTCAACTAAGAAACGATGCAAAGCGTAAGCTTGTAAAAAACTACCACAATTTTCACTATTATAAACTGTGATTATTCCAATATTCGGCACGTCAAGACATCTCATCTTTTATTTTTCCTTCGAGAAATAATGATTTTTTTTATTTCGTTACGATATATTACAAGTTGAAGAATAATATATAAGAACACAACAGAAATTTTATAGGAAAAGTTTAAGATATTAAAAGCATATTGATACTTAATATATGAAAGAGATAGTCCTCCATAAATAAATGCAAGTATAACTATTAAATTTAAAATAAAATCAATTAATCTTATCCCTGAATCAGGACACTTATACTTACAAATTAAATATATAATAGTCACTCTAATTATCATAGAAATTGCGTCCGCTAGTATTGAACCATTAACACTCCATAGAGGGATGAATACTGCAGAAAGTAGTATATTAATAATGCTTCCAGATATTGTTGCAATAAAAAGAACTTTTGTTGCTAGTTTATCGTAAAAAATGACCGATATGTAAAAATAATACATCGTTTTAATGGCGTACACGGAAACAATGAGAGGCACATAACGCCATGATGTCAAATATCCCTTGTCTACGAAGAACACTATGTAGTCTTGGGAAAATAAGGCAACTCCTATGAAAAACAATCCAATAAAAGCGCACAAAAGGTTAGAAACCTTACGTATGATTATTTTGCTTCCAGTTTCCCAAGAATCTAATTTTTCAAATAACCATGGTTGATATGCCTGATGAATATATGTTTGTATTGTGTCAGCGATAATTCCAAATTGTGAAGCCACTGAAAATAAGCCAAGATCGCCTAAAGAGTTTGCACCACTTATGAGTACTTTTGAAACTAATTGTGCTATTTGAGAAGCCAAATTGTGCGGAATAAGTGGGATAGAATAACTAAGTGCATCCTTAAGTATTAAAAAATCAAGGCAAAAGCTCATTTTTTTTGACGCATATACATCAACAAAGAAATATAACATGTATAAAAAATTAGTAATGCATGATGTTAAAATTACACCTAGTGCGCCAAGATTAAGTCCAACAACAAAATATACACTTATCGCTACAGAGAACAGAAAATATATAATATCTAATAGAGAAGCTTTTAGTGCTCGTTGTTCACTTCGCAAGATATATGTATACACGGTATGTTGGCAGTTAAATGTAAGTGATAATAGAGTTACTGCAAGTATCGGATAATAATCTATATCAGAAAAAACGAAGTGCGACAGTTGAACGCGAAAAATCGTTAGAAGAATAAACCAGAATATACTGGATAGCAAAATAAAATTTGAAACAGTCCCATAAAATCTTCTAAGTATTGTACAATCATGTTTATAGACCACATAAAAACGCATTATAGAGTTAAACAATGACAATGACACTATAAAACTCATTGTCATTATAAAACTTGAGGATAAACTAGTAATACCATAATCCTCAGTGGTCAAATACGCAGTATAAACCGGTAGCAAAAAGAAACTAAAGCATTTTTGTAGCAAACCACATATCGTATATATAATCGAATTTGACAAAACTCGCTTTGAATCTGATTTTGTCATGTAAGAATTCTCATCAATTAGAATCGCCTGACGTGATCCCCCATTTTAAAACTCGTGCTGATACCCAGATCAACACTGCATATAGTGGAACATAATTCGTCATAACAGAACCAGTAGCAATTACTACATTTTCTTCAATATGCATACCAGGAAAAAATGTTCTTGCACAAATCAAAACCACTTCCACAATAATCACAGGCCTATCTTCTGAACTTCCTTAATATTTGATTGGTACATCAGCTCAATCGGTTAGATGAGTAGAGTATAAATCCATCTCATGGAGGTCCATGATAACGTCATTACTAATAATGCTCTTCCACCAATACGTTCTTTATAACTTATGCCAGAATTATCACTACTCTAATGTATCAGCAAATTCAGCCTCAGGGTAAATATTCATATTTGACCACAGTAACTAGAATGTGTCTTTAGCAAAAAAGCACGAGTTCATTTACATATTATTCCAAATATACCGTTATACGTCTAGGGAAAGATACTTGCTAACGTTTTATAGATTAACTTCTCGGTAATTCATACAAACCTTGCCATATTACTCTCCAATCTTCTTAACGTCTGGAAGATTAATCCATTTTCCGAACTTCAGATCCCATTCTTCCGGATTAAACGGAACAAAACCTCCCCAATGAGTAAATGTCAGTTCTCCAAAATATATCTTATTATTGACTTCATACAAATCAATTCTTATATGTGGAAAACCTTCAGAAAGTTTGTTTGCTATTTCAACCATCTGGTCATACTTTTTTGGCTTTACAGGAGGGACTTTTGCATTAGGATGACCGTTTGTAAATGGTAAATGATTGAAGTTAACATCAAAGAAGTCAAATTTTGTATCTTCATTAGGACTCTGTCGCTCAGTAGCAATAAAAAGAGCTCTTGTTATCCCATTAAAAGAGAAAAATTTATAGTCGCGTAATTCTTTTGTTTCTGTATCTTCCATATATTCTTCAGCAAGAATTCGAGGTTTAACATTTTTATACGGCCATTCTCTACCCATCCAAAAATAATTCGAACCAAGACTTTTATTGATTTTAATTCTAGCTGAACTATAGTCAAACTTTGACTTATCAGTGCAAATTACAACTCCTCCACTATCATGTGTGCATTTGAGTACAAATTGATTGGGAAGTCCGTCAAAGTCGATCTTATCAAAAGAGTCCCATACTCCCAGTGTAGGAATAATATAGTCGTCTCCTATAATCCTGGCAACATAGTTTTTTGCTTCATATTTGTCCACCATAGTTGTATACAATGGATTTCTATCATAAAGCTTAATCCATTGGAGTTTCTCAGTATACATCATGGGATTGTCCAGATTCAGTTCTCGCTTGAAAACTGCTTTATATCTACGTTTCAGGTATTCTTCATCACCAAGTTTATTATATCGACCTTTAAGCGCAAGATAATTAAAACGGAAGTCTTTATCCACAATCAGTCGTGTTGCTGTTTTAATTTTTGAAAACATACTCATGCTATTCTCTCCTAAAATTCTCTTAATTCGTTTTCAATATTCTCACAAAGGCAGATGTATGAAACCGCGATAAGCATCACAATCACTGTGGACGAAACCATCTGTGCTGCCATGCAAAAAATCAATAGAATGAAAATCGGTATAAAATTAATGAATTTAATTCCTTTATTGACATGTAAACCACTAGATATTATTTCTTTTATGAACCAATAAAAGGCTATAAGTCCTGGTATCCCCCACATCACTATTAATTCCTGTATTTCGTTATGTGGAATTGGTTCCCCATTAAAGATATATTCAATTTTTTCTCTATAATCATGGTATCCAACACCGAACAAGGCCAAACCTGGACTTGAAACGATTTGGGTATTATAAAAGTTCATAATGTCTACTCTTCCTGTAGAAATATCATCGGTGTCGAACCGTGAACTGATCATTTCTGTAACTGATGGGAATGTTTTTGTCAGAATAAATAGCGTCACAATTCCCAATAATAAAATGGCAAATAAATATTTAAATTTTTTCCATGGATTTTTTTGTGCTAAGAGTAATAAAATAATAAATATCGCTCCGCATAGTATGAATTTTTTAGACATCGTCAGTAATCCAAAGATAACGAGAAGAACAATCATTGCTTTATCAAGGATTGTAGATTCTCCCTTGAAATACACAAGGGACAAACACTCTATTGAAGATAAACATATAAATGAAAGAATATTAGGGTTGAAACCAACTGTTAACTCGTCCATATCAAGCCCATATCCAAATCTATAAACCCCACTAAACAGCAGATTTACTTGATAATACACTTGCTTTAATTGCACTAATAAAATAATAAAACTGACACATATGGTCGTAAAGGCTAATGTTCTCGCCATTGAGTTATAATCAACATCTTCGTGTGAAATTGAAACAACAAATAAGCAAAAGAATAATTCAACAAACAATCTAATGATTTCAACTAGTACAAAATCTTCTGTTAAATTATGAACTATTTCCCAGAACAGCAAAAAGATTAACGGAAATAATACTTTAAGTTTAAATGTCTTTTCACCAAATCTGAAAAAATATCCTACCATTGCAATTATTAGAGCGAATTTTGTCTGAAATGCATTTAGCATAGGGATAAGGCAAACACACATATTGATAATGTCACTTTTATCTCCAAAAACAACAACTATTGTTGTGAATAACAAAAAAACAACTGCTGGAATTGCTACACCTACGTAGTCACGTAGAAACAGCATCGCTATTATGCATATCAAGGCAAGTGGAAAAATATAAAATCTATTGTTCAGATTTAATTTAATATCCAAATTGTTCTCCTTTCATGAACAGTGTACTATTACTTTTGCGCTATCTGGTATGCATAATTTAGATATAATCTGGAAATCTTGTCGATACTTTGTCTTGTTATAATAGTTCGTGCAGAATTTCCGCACTTTTCCGCAAGCTCTTTTTCTTCAACAATTCTATTCATCGCTTTTGCCAACGCTTCTACATCTCCTACTGGTACAAGCAAACCATCCTTCCCATTTTCTATAAGTTCACGAGGTCCAAAAGGACAGTCTGTAGAAACACAAGGCGCCCCTACAGCCATCGCTTCCATGAGAGCGTTCGGCATTCCTTCATAAAGCGAACTCATAACATAACAAGACGATGAAGCGATTGGACTGACGATGTCTTTTACTGCTCCTTTAAACTGGACAACATCATTCAACCTAAATTGAAATACCATGTCTTTTAAGTTGTCCAGTTCTTCACCTTTACCATATATCTCAAGTATGTAATCGGGATGGTTCTTGTAAAAAATCGAGAAAGCTTTCAATAGCGTTGGATAGTCTTTCTGCTTTGTCAACCGTCCGGCTGCAGTGATGACCTTTCTTCTTTCGACTGGACGTCGCACCTTGAAGACATATTCATTCCCAACAGCATTTGGAATTACAATTCCTTTTTCTGCAATTTCTTTCGGGAAACATGATCTAGCTCTGTCGGTCTGAAATACAATTCCGTCGCTATTCTTAAAAGATTTATATTTTACCTGTTTTTTCTTCTCAGAATCCATAAGAGGATTATTTCGTTCAGATGTAATAAGCTTGAATTTTCTGAATTTATGCTGCCAATATATATAGCGGATCATTTCAGCATCTAAACAAAAAAGACAATCAGGCCTTTCTGTTTTTAGCACCTCAAATATCCTTATACATCGAAGAAACATTTTTCTTATTCTGTCGACTGTTCCATTACATGCACTCGGAATATTAAGCTTTATTAGTTTAACCTTTTCGGATATTTCATAAAACTGTTCATCCGATATGCAGATAATAGAAACATCTTCACCTTGAATAGCAAAGTATTCACTGAGGTAGGAAACAGTCCTTTCAACTCCTCCACAACCTAGATTAACAACTAAAAATGAAATCTTCATATTCTTACAAGTCCATTCTTAAAACCTGAGAAGAATATAGTAGTTCCTTCTCGCAAATGGATATACATTCTTCAAGGAATTGAGGATAATGATTCATTCTATCTTTTAGTTTTTCAATTGCTTCATCAAGTCTCAAGTGATCTGTATCAATATAATGTCTCTCGAAGGGACGTATAACGCGCATCGGTTCCGGAAGCGCATTATTTAATGCGATCACAAGTCCACTGGATAGATAATCAGAGAACTTATTTGGAAAAGCTACTCTGTTCGTTTCATTATAGTCGCGGAGAATATATCCCACATCACAACCACACAGGTTCTGAAAATATACCTCAGGACTTAGTAGTTCCGCGCTATAGTTTCCTTTAGGGAAAACCTTTTTTAGCATATCCTCAAACGAATCGTCCGTATTACAAAAAAAAGCAAAGAAACATTTTTCAAGTCTATTGTCAAACTTTTGAAAGTGCTCGATTATTTCATTAACTTTTTGCCATTCCGCTCTGTAACCGCTATAGCAGAAAACAATGGTTTCCTTGTCTAACCCCCTTTTCCTACGGAATGAATTTCTGAATTCACTGATTTCTTGAACACTGAACAACTTATCGGTTCCACAACGCGCTTTGTAGTACTTAAGTTTCCCTTTTCCACTACCTAAATAACGTTCACATTTTTCAATAATTTCATCGGAAACCACAAAGGCGCCATCAGCATTTCTTACAGCGTTTCGAAAATTCCAGCAACAAAGTGGGTATACTACATACCTCCTATAAAAACTCGACGAATACTCCTTCTTCTCTTCAACAGCGCCTTGAATGTCCAAAAGCAGTTTTGTTTGCAGACCCATATTTCGTATGTATTTATGGAGAGATTTCGTCATCATCTGAATCTTATCCCCATACAATATCAAGTACTTTGGATTCTCCTCAGAGAGAAGAGCTCGAAATAACGATTTATTACGGCATTCTTCGATAGAATAATAATAATCTCCAGTATTAATTTTTCCTTGTTCTCGTTGGTCAAGTAGCACTACCCTTGTAAATAGTTTTTTTTCGGTATACATCGCTCGAGCTCGTCGCAGGATTAATGTTGCATCACCGGCAGTTCCACCTATATTTCCATTCGTTAAAAGAATTACTATATTCATGTGTTCTCCAGTTACACTCTAATTTCTATACACCCGAAGTATCTCGTCTCGATACTTTTGAACGTCATTGATTTTTTTCGAGTATTCTACTGCGTTTCTAGATAGTTTTTTTCTCAGCGATTCAGATTCAATAATCCTTACCAGTCCTTGTGCAAGGACTTCATTATCCTCAGATAAGAATCCATTCTCCCCTTCCTTTATCAGAACGCTCATTCCATCGACCGGAGTACTAACGATGGGGACTCCCAACGCCAAAGCTTCCAAAGCGCACATTGGGGTGCCTTCAAATTTTGAGGTCAGTATCATCGTCTTGGAATCGTGAAGAATTTTAAATGGATTCGACTGATAGCCAAGAAAGAAAATGTTTTCCTTTAGTCCTAATTGAAACGCTTTTTCTTTCATAGCATTCTCTAGTTCACCAGTTCCAATGATAGCAACACGCAAATCTTTGACCTTATCGCTAACTAACTTGCACACATCCACTAGTCTCAGCGGATCTTTTAGATCGACAATTCTTCCGATAAAAACTATGTCGTAGGCATAATTACCTCCATCTAACTTCATCTTCTGATAGAGCGCGTCAACATCGACAATGTTATAGAGTACCGTGCTTTTATTTTTTAATAACTTATGAAAAATATATCCATCATACGAACTCTGAGAGACCCAAAAAATATGTTTTGCCTTCAACGCTGCGACAAGAAACCCAAGTGCTTTAATAGAAAACGAACGTGTATTTACGGAATTACCATGAATATGAGAAATCAATGGCGTTTTTCCGCAACACAGCGCAGCTATCAAACTGGCGGTTCTATCATGTGCGTGAATGATATCAGGTTTTTCTTCACGAATCACTCGTTTTACTTCTTTTATTGAAACGTCGACAACGGGCGAAAATCTAATCTTACGTTCCTCTAGCGCTTTGCGAATAGGTCCATCACAACTACAGTAAAAAGCCTCCATATCTGCCTGATCTTTCATCATCGCAATGATTTGACAGACCACATTCTCAGCTCCAGAAAAATGGGGACTTTGTAATAAATGCATCACTTTCATCGTTTCACTCTAGTTTAAGCTACGCCTAAGTCTCCATGCTGCTCTATTCTTTCATAAGCTGCCAATAGACCTTGTTCTGAGGCGTCAATATCAAAGGCCTTGATCCTGTTAAGATTCTCTACCTTCATATTCTCACGTAAATCAACATCAGTAGAAAGCTTGTTTATTGCTACTGAAAATGCGTTCACATCATCGGCATTACACAGAATGCCTCCTTTACCATCCTGGATTAAATCTATATTTCCTCTAATCTTGGATACAATACAGGGTAAACCGGCTGCCATCGCCTCACTTAATGACCTTGGAAGACCCTCTTGTAGCGAGGAGAACAGAAAGATGTCTGCGGCGGCATAGAGATCTCTTATATCGCTTCTGAAGCCCAAAAAGTGAACCTGATTTTCAACGTGCATACGCTTTGCCAGTTTCTTAAGAGCGTTTTTTTCAGTTCCTGTCCCACAGATGTAATACTGTAATTTCTTATTGCCTGCCTTTGCAATTGCTTTAATCGAAACCTGATAATTCTTTCTTTTAATGAGATCGCCAGCAGAGATCAGTACAATATCATCATTTTTCAGCCCAAGCTCTTCTCTTTTTTGGGAACGTATCTCATTTCTAGGTAGATAAAGGGATGGTTCTAATCCAACGCCTGGAACGTAGAAGACCCGTCCTCCTTTTTTAAGTTTGAAATGTCTCGCACATTCATAATCCTCTCGATTGATTGTAATCAGTATGTCCGTATATTTTGCCAACCATTTTTCGATTGGATAATAAACGATCCAGTTTAAGAACGGAGCACCGTTGAAAAAATGAAATCCATGTGCTTGATAGATTACCGTATTAATCTTATTCTTTTTCCCGAGGATGCGTCCTACAACCCCTCCAATAGGAGTATTGCAATGGATAACATCAAACTTTTCACTCACCACGATCTGTTTAAGTTGCCTATACGCCTTAATGTTCCTTGGATGAAAGGGAACTCGAACAAAGTCAATCTGGTGTATATGAATCCCATACTTTTTCTCATCAGCTGCTCTTTCTTGATCATTTGAATAACCCCAATTTCCGGCAATATGGTACTCAAAGCCCATCTTTAGAGCAGCCTTCATACTTGTGTATGAGAAACTATTTACTCGATTGGCGATGTTTAAGATATACAACATTTTTTTCATATCTGTACTCATTCATCTTTCGACCTTCAGCTGTGACGAACTCTCTTGCTAACTCAAATCCGTTCTTCTGATAGAACCTAAGCACACCATCATTGTTATCAGCATCCGTCTCAAGATTAATATATTGGTATGCGTCGAAGTCTACGATCCTCTTCAAATAGTCAATAAGCGCCGACCCAACGCCATTGTTTTTTATGGATGGATCAACGCAAATAGAGGCCAGTTCCACATATCGTTCACTCTTTACCACCAAGTCGCTCTTCTTAAATGCTCCCAATAAACGCTTGATAAAAGATGGATGCCGAACCGCAACAACAACTGAGCATAGCGCAAACCTGATCAGATGATTCTTGATAAGTCCTTTGAAGAATCTTGAGTAGTCATTAGAATATGCAATGAAGCCGAGGAGTTTTCCATCTTCCTCTGCAACGATGATCCCAGAATCCTTATCCTCCATATAGCCGCTATAGAGTGTTCGCAGGAAAGGAAGACCAAGTTGTGTGAGAAAGAAGAATGGGAAGGCACGTTTGTGTAATTCAGCGATAGCTTTTATATGTTTAGAATTTATCGATTCAAGTTCATGGATTTCTACCATTTACTAATAGGCCTTTCCGAACACTGCAAGTACAGTTCGAAACATGGTGAGGATATCCCTAAGAAATGAAAATTTCTCTATTGAATTAAGATTCCATTTCATTTTTTCCGGGAGTACTTGGTTAACATACACGTCGTTCACGTCTGTTGCCGCATCAAGTAACTTTGCTTCGTCTTTATACCTGATACTTGCCTCAGATGTGATCCCAGCTGGCATCAGTAATGTGGCGTTATACTCTGGTTTGTAATACTCTACGTATTTTACTGCCTCCGGTCTCGTACCCACGAAGCTCATGTTGCCGCTAATCACATCAAAGACTTGGGGAAGCTCATCTAAGCGATATTTTCTTAACTGTGCTCCTATCTTTGTTATTCTTGAATCGGCGCCAACCGTTACAACAGTACCGATCTTATCGGCATTCAAGACCATTGTCCGAAACTTATGAATGCGAAAGCGCTTTCCATAAGTAGTAACACGCTCCTGCCTATAAAACACAGGTCCAGAATCTTCCCTTTTGATCATTAACGCGATAATTGCCATAGGAACGGTAAGCACAACGAGAAGAATCAAGGATGCCACAAAGTCAAAACCTCTTTTGAGAATCAACTGTCCCTGTTTTTTATTGAGTGCTTCCCAATAAGGTTTTACCTCTGGCGTTCTCATAAACGCAGGTATATTATCCCAGTTTCTTATCACAACTCATTAATCCTCTCTGAATATGGCAGGACGAGCGGACACACTTCCTTCCCATCCGGGATAAATACTTATCAGTACTTCCATTTTTGACGTTTCTTGTAGTTCGAAACATAATCTATCTACAGGGCCAACTTCATGTCCAACCATCACGTACTTGCCTTGGTCATTATCAAAAATCGCAAGTTCCAGTCCAAGCGTACTTTCCTGAAGACCGGTCAAGCCCTCCAAACAATACCGACCAGGCATTAGTCTAAACTGAGCGATCCGTATCCAAGCTCTGTTCTTAGACTTTCCCTCGATTAATGTGCTACCATCAGGGTTATAGATGACGCTTACATCAGTGTCACCGATATAAACTGGACACGGACTCAAAATCAAAAGGTTTTCTGCACCCTTTTTATCGCTCAAAGCAGCCAGTCGCTTCATTTTGTAGACCTTAACTCCTTGGTATCCTATTGGTATACAAATGAACATAATAGCGAGGCATCCCAGAACGATAATGTTTTTTCCTCTGTCTCTAACCTGCCACCGTGGCAATCTACCAATCGCCGTTCTCTCTACTAAAAGAGTGCCTATCAATGTGCCTGCTGAATTATGTAACAGATCATCAATCTCAAACGCTCCAAGTCTGAAGAACCACTGACAACTTTCGATAAGAAGTGATAATGCAAATCCGACCAACAGCCCCCCTTTAAATTCAAGCCGTAAGAACAATGTCGTAAGCATGCCAATCGGAATGAACAGTACGATGTTGCCAATGTTCTGGAACAAAACAGATCCGCTACCAGAAGCTATGGCTCTGTATGACCAGAATGGCCGGTAGAAGTGCCTTGATTCATTTCCAATCCTAGAAAACAACGTTAACCATAGAATTGACGCAATCACAGTTGCGAATACGATAACGAGAATAGAAGGCATGAACTTCCTATACTTCACATGACCTCTTTTACGGCTTCTTTCAGCACTTCCCCCACATACACGACGTCTTCGTCTGAAAGCAGTGTATGAAATGGTAGCGTAATCAGGTTATGATAATAGTCGTAAGAATTCGGATAGCCACTGCAGTCGGCACCGTAGGCGGTCATCGCGGGGAGCGGCTTATAATGCACGTTGGCGGCGACCCCGCGCGACGCGAGTTCCTCGATCATCACGTCGCGCTCCTCCGCGTCGATTCCCGGGAAACGCGCCAGATAGAGGTGGCGGGAACTCTCCATCTCGGGCGTTCGGTGAACCAGACGGACGATCCCAAGCTCGTTGCAGACCTCGTCGTACCGCGCGACGATCTCGGCGCGTCGCGCTAGCAACCCCGGATAGCGGTCTAGTTGCCGCAGCCCGATTGCCGCCGTGACGTCGGTCATGTTGCATTTGTACCACGCGCCGATGACGTCGTATTCCCACGCGCCGAGCTTCGTCTTGCTCAGCGCGTCCTTGTTCTGACCGTGAAGCGACAGCAACTGGAACGTCTTGTAAATCTCCGCGTCGTCGATCCCCGGCAGCGGGAGCCATATCGACGCGCCCCCTTCCGCCGT
>JAEEGL011714037.1_pt1 | contig 18233 bp, 5 predicted proteins | sample 9134231 | NCBI WGS metagenome assembly JAEEGL01 (sample SAMN16246548, study PRJNA631951) | gut metagenome | biome: gut microbiome; feature: rumen; material: fiber-attached | host: Bos | place: Iran: Karaj | collected 2018-10 | reverse complement strand
TACAACTGTCTTGACTGATATAACAGATTCCGCAAATCCTATTACACTTTACTTTGATGTTTCTCAGGATAAGAAGACTGCAACCTTCAAGACTTCTGGAGCCGCTAATACTTCACACTCATTTATCAGGGCAACAGATTCAACTGATTCAAGAACAATTAAAATTGAAAACCTCCGCCTTTCAGATTCTGATGGTGAAAAATCTGTAAAATTCAAGGCAAAGAGCTTTGCTGAAGTTCAGGGAAGTTCGGGTACAGAACGAAAGATTGTTCTTGATAAGACTGCACCAACCTGGATTAATGAAGGTCTTTACACAACAACTGATAATTCTGTAGACGGTAAAACAGTTTATCCTCATCCGGATTCTGATAACAATGCATATGGTTTGACTGGTATTGCTTCTGCTACAGATACAGAGCTTTACTTCTATCGTTCCAACAAAATCAGCATCAAGCCGGATGTCAATGATGACAATAAGAAAGATGGCGGAAGCTTGATTGAATACAAATATAATGGCGCTGCAGTAAGTAATTCTTATGATTACTATAGCACAACAAATACAGGTAGCTTCACTGCAGTAGCACGCGACAAGGCTGGTAACAAGTCTGTTGTTAAGACATTCCATATTGTTGGAGATTCTACATTCGCTGTAACAAATGATGAGCTGGGTGCAATTGATCAGTATATGACTCTTTCTAAGCCGGAAGGTGCATTCATCCACAGAAATGCAAATGGAGATACTGATGGTAAAATCGCTTTTGTTATTAAGGGTGATGCTCAGTATCAGATTAAAGTTAAACTTGGCGGAGCTTTAGAAACTGATGAAACAATAGACAATAAACCTGTTGCAAATGGTGGTACCCAATTACTTACAACTCCTTATGTGCGAAAAGATAATACTATAACTTCTTCAAAAATTGAAAAATATTTAATTAGTACAAACATTACATATCCAGAAATTAATAGTGATGTATGGAAGCCTTATGCTCCTTCTTCTGCTACATTTACAACAAACGGCATAGAAAGCTTTGTTGATGAAAATGGAGCTATCGTAATTAATATACCAAATGATGGTTGTGAACCGCTTGTTCTGTTCCTTATGGATGGTTGTGGTAACAGAGACTATAGAAGAATTCGACCTGCAGGAATGACCAGCAATATAATCCAGTGGGTTGCAGATAGTGAAATTGGTGTGGACGGTTATAGAGGTGATACTATTTCATGTGCTATGCCTACAGCTAAAGAGGATATAACCTTCTATAATGCTTCAAATACTCCTGTATTTACACTCGGAAGCTTTAGTGAAAACTGTCGTTTTGATACAAATCAGGATAACCATGGTGCAGTAGGAGATTCACAGCATTATTCATTAAAGAGCAGAATAATTGTTTGGACTGGTGCACAAGATCCTAAAAGAAGTGCCTTCTATAATACACAATTGGCAGAAGGTTCAACAGCATCTGCATGGTACTATTACAAAGAATGTGATACAAACATAAATGGTTCAACTGAATTTAATATGACAAACACATTCCCTAAGTATGTTTCAACCGCATCTTACCAGCTCTGGTATATTGTTGAAGATACTGTAGGTAATACACGAATTGCACAAATCAAAAATGGTACTGAGGGAGCATGGCTTTATGATAATACTAAGCCTGAAATATCAGATGTACTGAGCGCATCAAAGATTAATACTGTAGGTGATACAAACTATTATAGTGATAACTCTTCTGTAACTTATACAGTAACAGATGCACATTCCGGTATTAAGAATTCTGGTGCTAATACATATACATATTCATCATTTGATGGACGAAAAACTCAAGAAACAATTACATATTCTCTTAAAGATAAAACAACAACTTCAGGAAAATTAACAATTGCAGCTTCTTCTATTGAAGACTGGGCTGGAAATACAATGGCTGCTGCAAAAGAGCTTAAATACAAGAATAAGACAAGCTGGGTACGGCAGGCAAGTGCGCCTGAATTAACTGGTATCGGTTCAACAAAAAAAGCAACTGCTGTTAAAACATCAACTTATGGTGATGAGCCTAAGATGGAGCTTAAGTCAGATTCAGAAACAGAAGGACAGATACTTAAAATAAAAGCACAGGCTAAAACAAGGGCAATACAATTAAGACTTGCTGTTACAGATGATACAGAATTACTTGGTTGGATTATTAGTAGTGATACCATTGACTCACCTAAAGATTTCTATACTGCAAGTGAAATGACATCAGGAATCCAATATGATTCTTCAAAAGGATATTATACTTATGAGTATGCAAAACCAACAGGTGATTATAAAACAGAGTGGTCAACTTACGCTCCAGCCAGTGATAAATATTTCTATCCTGTAAATAGGGCAGGACTTATTGGTAAACCAATCTTAGTTACATTTGCAGAAAACCCAATTCCTGCAATTACAACAGATGGAATTACATATAACAATTATGCTGAAGTAGATTTGTCTGATAGTGCACCTTCTACTGCTCCAACAATTACAAAAGCAGAAAATATATATTATATAAAGGCTGGCGCAACGATTCGTTTCACCACAACAAATGAACCTAATACATGTAGAATTTATTATAATGATCTTGATACTGATGATGAAACTAACACTCATTATAAAGAGTTTACACTCAGCAGTTATCTTTTATCTGGAACGACTGCTACTTATGAAATCCCATTGGATGACGATAAATTACAGTCAGAGACATCTTCAACTTCAGGAACTCCTTTAAAACTTACTCTTCATACTCCTGATGAAGATTCAGTTGAAGATTATTCATTAAAAGGACCTGGCGATGACAGCAATTTGTGGGTATACGACAGTTCAAAGCCAACTATAAGCATTGATACTTTCACTGCTGCAACTTCTGAAGATTCAAATGATACGACAAAATATATTCAAAGCGAAACTGCAACAATAAAGTTTACAACAAGTGAATCTGGCACAGGTATTGTACACAGGCAATGGAGATGGAAGACCGACTCTGGTAACTGGACAGCATGGAAAGATATTGCATCTACAGATGCAAATGCAAATTATGTCGACGAAACAGACACATTAACATTTAATGCACCTGATTTAAAGACTCAATATGAATTCCGTCTTGTAGATAATGCGCTTAATATTTCTACTGCTACAACTACAATAAAACTTCAGCGTGACAAGTGGGCTCCAACAGGAACCTTCAGCTATACAACAGAAGACAATGAAAATGTAAATCTCATTTCAAAAGGTCTTGATGTATCGGTAGGTACAGACGCAACAAGCGGTGCAGATATCAGAGAAATAAAATATAGTTCTGAAAGCACGAGTGCATGGTATATAAACAAAATTGTTCTTGACCTTTCTCAGATTACTGATAAACATGACAATATTAATCGCGCAGGTATTAAAGAATATCAGATTATAAAGGATGATGGTGCCACATCGGAAACTACTACGGTAACTGCAAATGCAACAAGCGCAGAAATCAGTTTGGGAGATAATACTGTAAATACAGTTTACACATACACAGTAAAGGTTATAGATAATATCAGGCAGGAAGAGGTTCTTAAAATATTCAAGACTCAGGCAGATAACGAAGCTCCAAAGCTTGAATTCAATAAGTGTTATTCTGATGATGCAAAAACAACAGAAGCTTTTTCATCAGTTGATACTTCGGACTCTACTAAATACTTAAAGGGCGACAAGGCTGTTATGACATTTGTAACAGATGATGTCCGTGCAAAATATAGTTATTTGACTCCTGCATCTGCATCATTAACTAACGAACAGTTAAAGAATGCAAACTGGACATCTATTACAACAACAGCAGAAACATTAACTTCAACATCATTTACTTATTCAATAGATGCCCCTGCCACAAAAACTACATATTACTTCAAGGCTGAGGATATAGTAGGTAACATTTCTTTTGCAGGTCCAATAACAGTTCAGAAAGATATTACAGCACCTTCTGGAACGGTAACTTACTCACTTACCGGCGGTACACTAAATGAAAACTATGTTATTAATGATTCTGGAGCAATTAAATACAAGGCTGGTACAGTAACAGCGCTCGTACTTGATTTGTCTGGTATTAATGATAACGCAAATGCTGCCGGTCTTGAAGGTGTTTATTTGAACGGTTCAAAGTTGACTTCATCTTCGTCACCAAGTCTTGGTTCAGATAAAAAAATTACAATTACTTTAGCAACCACAGACGCCGTTACAAATACTTATACAATTACAGCCAAAGATAATATTGGAAACGAAAGTGCTTCACTTCTTTCTTTGACTCTTACTTCTGATAAGTCTGCTCCTGTCCTTGCTCATCCAGATACAACTCCTCCGACAGATCCAGTCAGGGCTGTCTCAGGTACTGGCAAGGTTTATTACAAGGCTTCCGAATCAACTTATTATATCGGAAGCACCAGTGCCATTTTGGTTTTTGCAATGCCTGCTGCAGACACTAAAAAATATATGTGGAAGCAGGGAAATGGTTCGTATGAAGAATTTACACAAGACTATAATCTAAACAGAAGTATCAAAGAAGAAGACTCAAATGTTTTGATACAGTTCTCTTCTCCAGATAATGCCACAATTTACACTTTCTACGCAGTTGATGATGTCGGAAATGCAGGTGCAGAAATATCTGTGACATTGGTAAGGGATATAACTGCGCCAGTTCTTCAGAACAATTCAAGTCTCGACTTCACTGTAAAAACAGCAACTGGAACTGCAGTGCAAACAAATTTAAGTGCTGCAACCCCTGTTATTGGAGATTACACACTTTCTGTAAGCAATGGTGTTACAACTATTGTTTATAACGCCAATGTAAAGACACTTGAGTTTGACCTTTCAAAAATCGTTGAAGCAGGCGCAGGCCTTGAAAAGCTTTATTATAAATTGGAATCAGGTGAAACAGAAAATGAAATGGGCGGAACTAATGGAAATGTAATGACTCTGAGTGATAGCTTGAACAATACGACATACCTGATTTACGCTAAAGATTTAGTTGGAAATGCTTCTGGAACACTCAGAACAATAAAGTTCATTTCAGATACAGTAGGTCCTAAGCTTCCTGATTCAAAAGTTACACCAGCAGAAGGTGTCAATATGATTAATGGCTATACTGCTAGAAAACCAAATGCTGCAGGAAATGGTTATGTTGATCTAACTGAGGCTTTGCCTTATGTAACAGTTAAAAAAATTGGTACTAAACAGAAAGCCAATTTGTTCATTGAAGGCACTCAGATAATGTATGCAAAGACAGACCTTACAGATGCTGTTCAATATCAGATTGTTCAGACTACCACAACAGAAAGTAATAATGGTTACAATGCAACTGCAAATGTAAGTAACTGGCAATTTATGAATGATGGCACAGACAATAATTCTGGTTCAAATTATGTATTCACATTGCCAAGTATTCATGAGCATCATAAACGGCTCGCATTATTCTTTAAGGATGCAGTAGGAAATGAATTTGGTCCATATTATCTTGGTAATAATGGAGCTGCACAGAACGATTATGGTGTTCAGTGGTGGCTTTCAACGCCGGAATTGAGTACATCTAATATAACAATTGATTCTGTTTGTCTCCTTAATGACGATACAAAAACTGGTTGGCAAGGTGTACAGAATGACTATCTCGTAAAAATGAAGCTTCCAAAGAATGCTGTTGTTCATTCAATTGAATTTGCTCCTGCTGCCGGTAACTCAAGTACAGGAGTTGTAATTGCATTAGGTGCTAATAATGAAGTAAAAGATCAGATTTTCTTTACCGGATACACTGAAACGGGAGCTGCTGTTACAAGTTTGTCAACAGCATGTATTAACCTTGCAGCAAGTACGGAAGTTGGTTTGACTCTTAAGATTTATGTATGGGATAAAAATGCAAGTGGTGCTGCTATAGGCCAGACAGATGTAAAAGTTATTATAAATGGAATTGCAATTACAGTATTCCCATCTGCTAAGAGTGGTGGCAACGAGCAGGAAAACCGCATCTCTTCCCGCGGTGTAGGAATCATGCCATCTTCAGAAATCTTCAAGTTTGCAGAAGCTTCTGGTTCTGCTGCAATGCAGTCTAGAATTGTTGAGCTGCCGGTTTCAATTCAGAATGCTGTAGAAACATATGCTTCAACAGTAAATGACGCTGCCGAAAAAGTTACTTCTGCAGTAAAGAAAACTGGTGCAAACAAGGCTCCTGCTAAGAAGGCTGCTGAAAAGACTGTTGCCGAGAAGGTTGTAGAAGAGGTTGCTTCTGTTGTTTCAACTGCAACTACAACTACAACAGAACTTCCTGCCGAAGCTCTTGCCGTTACAGATGCTACCGACCAGGTTGCAATGCTTTTGCCACAAACTGCAAATACAAAGCAAGTAGAACCACAGGCTTCTGTTGCAACATCGCTTGTAGATACAGCTGCCACATCATACGATGAAGCTCCTCAGGACAATCTCGTGCTCAAGCTTGTAATTGCTTTGGCAGCACTTGTGCTCTGTGGTGCATTTGGATTGGTTTGGTTCTTGAAGAAGAAGGTAAGTAAGAAATAAAACGATGGCTGCAGTAAATGCAGCCACCGAAATATTTAATTCTGCATAACCTCGCTTACGTCAATAGCATTATTGGCGTAATGCGCGATTACAACGTAGCAGTCGCCTGAATCCATTGAGTCTACAGGGATTGTATAGCGCTGCTGCACTGGAGTTGTAAATTCAAGGACTTTCTCATTTAATGATTTTTTGTTGTATTCCCATTCAAGGTGATCCCAGTCTTTACAAATTTCGTATGGAACCTTTGTAACAAGAGTATGAACATAAACAGGACCATCTGAGCAGACACCAATAGCACTCTTTGAATTTCCTATTTTGTAAATACCGTTATATTGTCCTTCTCCTGTATAAGTGCCGTTGTAGTAATAGAATGGGTGACCACGGCCTTCAGAGCTAGGCATAATTTTCAGGAAAGTAAATTTATCATTAAAAGGAGTTCTGTAGGTGCCTATTTTTATTTTTCTAGTATTGTTTGCAAGTAACTCAACCGAAAAGCGCGAAGAAGATGCTGGAGATTCATAAGTGGTAGGGAATCCATTATCAAAAGCAACTGCATATAATTCACGGACATAGTCACTGGAATTATATTCTATTAAATACAGATTGTTTGCATCTTTTGAATCATATTCATAATAATCTTTATAACTAAGAGGTGAAGAATACAATTTTTTTGTTCCTGTTGTTTTATTTCCCGCAATATCTTCCAGACTATAAGAAATTTCTTGTTCATAAGTACTGTAAGGGTAAATTTCACAGAAAGGAATTTCGCATAAATATTTACCATTTTTTAATTCAAAATCGTAAGGTTTATCTGGATTGTTATTTAAATAAATTGTTCCGCTTTTTGGTCCTGATTCATAATCCTGAAGAGTGAAAGTTACATACTCTTCGGAATATTTAATAGTGGAGCCAATTTCAGGCGGAACAACATCCAGTTGTGCAAATAATGGATGTGTATTTGTAATAGATGGTACTATAATTTCAACGTAATTATCAGTTGCTCGCTTTCCATTCTTTATAGCATTTACATATAAATATTTATCCATTTTGCCATAAATGAATTTTGGCTCAAGCTCAACAGTATAGATACCGGTATTTTTTGGAACTACACTATTAAAAGGATCTGAATTAGTATCAATGAAGATTATATCATAATAATTCAACTGCTCTTGAGTAAAAGTAACTGTGGCTTTTACAAGTCCTTTTGTTTCTGATTCTGAGAAAGTAAACTGTTCATTCGAGATTGATATAGGATCTACAGCATCATTTGAATATGAAGTTGAATTAAAAGAAAAATCCGTTGGCATTTCACCAAGTAATCTTCCATATATTATTGAATAAGTATAATTGTCGTCTAACGCATCCTTAGCGTTGTATTTGTACTCCTTTGCGCCTGTAGAATTATTTGTGCGAATCATGTAATAAAAACCTGTTCGTCCTAAAGATTGTCCATAAAATTTATAAAAATGTAAAATACCATCAACAGTGTCCTCCATTTCTTCGTGTGTTACAAAAAAGTTTTCATTCTTGTCTGGGAAGTTGTAATTATCTTTAGTTTCATTTCCATAGGAATCGCGAAGAATAAGTGTTATAGGAAGTCCGGATACAGATTCAACATCAAGTGTTATATCCCATTTTACAGTGTTTTCATTTATGGTTGGAGTAAAGGCTTGGGTTTTACCATTATATTCACACAATACAGAAAGTTTTTCTAAAGGATACTCAACAGATTTCCATAACTTCAATTTTTTAACTGCATAAGTAAGATGTTTTAATTCCTGATTAAATTCAGTTTCGTTGAATGTAGACCAGTTTTTTGGTTCTTCTTGTTTGCATGGCTGGTAGAGATAGTTTGTTTTAATTCCATCTGTGATAAAAGATCCATTATCCCCAGCCTTTATATTACTAAAGTTTGCACGGAAAACAGAAAAAGTAGCCTTTCCAGATTCATTACCGCAAATATCGCTTACTGTAATTGAATATTCTCCAGCACCTTCAAGAGTGTGTTTTATACAGAAAATAGTTTCGGTGCCCTGTGTAATAAACGCAACTTCAGGACTGTCTTCTGTATATGATTTTGTACAGGCTTCGATTTCTGATGGAGTTAATTCAACTACAATGTCATCACCAGTGTTTCTATCTTTCGTATAACTTTTTTCATAAAAAACATTTACTGACTTTACTCCTGAATCAGCATCAAAAAATTTTCCATATATGTAAAACTCTTTGGTAGTTGTATTTTTCTGAACCAGACTTGTATATTGTTCGTCTGTATAATTACCTTTTTCTGCCAGAGCGACTTCAGAAAATTTTTCATTATCCTTTACAGTCCCTGCAGTTTCAATTTCAATAGGAGTATTTGTAATAAATAATTCTCGCTTTGCAGGAGGGGTAGTTTCAAAATTTGTATTGTATGATACCGAAAAATTGTTATGGCTATTTGAAATCAGAGGTACAGAAACTCCGTCTATTGTTGCTGTGATGTTTTGTGTTATATAAACATCAAAAAGAATTGTTTTTAATTGTTTATCCTTTATAAATTCTTGAAGTTCCAGTGGCTTTGGTGCCATTGTTAATTTCTTTTTTTCTGAATTAAGAACAGGAGGATTAAATAAATTAGAAACAGATTCATCGTTGTAAGTTATATAAATATTATTGTAATTAAATGTGGCAGCTGTTGTTTCTGCACTTGCATCTGCAGCTTCCATTGGAATATTAAAGGTAAGAATAATTGGTTCATTTGCATAGGCAGTTCTTTCTAAAGAATCTGGACTATGACCCGTGATAACTGGAAGCTCATAACAGACAGGTCTTATAAGAATGTCATCTGCATATTTAATAATCTTTGTTTTTATGCGGTAGAGACCGACTTTTTTATCTTCAATACTTTGAGTCTGGACTTCAAATTCAACACAATCATTTCGGCTGACCTTGTCGTCTATACGGCTTACAGCTTCGAGTATTTTTGAAGGATCTTTTACTGCAAAAGAATCCTCGTTTATAAGTAATTGTATTTCAAAAGTATAACCTACCTTGGCGGTGTAAGAAGGAGTAGGGAAAATAGAGCCCATTTCCTGTTTGCATTCAAGGGCAATATTTACAGTTTTGGCATTGTTATAGGCAATAGAATCTTTGATTTCATTGCTAACTGTGTTTGCATTAAGAAAGTTTTTACACGCTAGTAATGTGATACACATAAAAGTGCCGGCAAGAATAGTTGTTATTATACGGACGTTGTTTCTTTTCATAGAAATCTCCTCGTCTATATAATATCACAAGAATTTTCTCAACGCTACTTTTTTATTTTTTTTTCTGCCACCGCATACCCCATGGCTTCGTCTACCAGGGAAGAAATGTAGCTTGCTTCGGCTGCTTTTTCTTTTGTAGTTCCTGCAGCTCCAAGCGAAGCTTTTTGAATATCCTGTTTTTCATGGCGTGCAGCCAGAAGCTCTTTTGCAGCAAGTAAAATGTCTGCGGCTTCGGCTGCATTTTTTATATGCAGGCATTGTGCTATTGCGCTTTCTTCTGCACTTGCCAATGCGTCAAGAGTAATGAACTTCTTTTGTAATGCAACTGCGCGTTTTTCGCCAACTCCCGGAAGCTCCAGAAAAATCGAGTCGACATTTTCTTTTGTACGCAGTCTCTGGTTTCTGCTAGTTGCAAATCGGTGAGTTTCATCTCGTACGCGCTGGAGCAAACGCAAAGCATCACTTCTTTTTGGAAGATTAATCGGCGTGCTGTTTCCCGGAAGATAGATTTCTTCATCACGCTTGGCAAGACCTGCAACCGGAATATCAAGCCCAAGAGAATTCAAAATTTCTTCAACCGCATTTACCTGACCAAGACCACCATCAATCAAAATCAAATCAGGTAAATCAGACTGCTCATTTAAAAGCCTTGTGTAACGTCGTGTTGCCGCTTCACGCATAGACTGAAAATCATCAATAATTCCGTCTGTAGTTTTAAGCCTGAAGTAACGGTAATTTTTCTTATCCGGATTTCCATTGTAAAAACTGATTAGCGATGCAACTGGGAATTTTCCACCGATATGCGCAATATCAAAGCCTTCAATTCTAACCGGAAGCATATCAAGCCCAAGAAGATTTTTAAGCTCTTCCATTGCAGGAACATCACCTCTGTCGCGCAGTCTTCTGATTATATCTTCCCGTGCGTTTTCGCGTGCCATGTTCAAGGCCGCAATTCCGTGCTTGTCATCGGCTGCAGGAACGGAAACTTTTGTATTCGTATTCATCTGCTCGCAAAGCCACTTGTTTATAAACTCAGATTGTGCTTCGGTCTGAACAAAAATTGCAGGCGGAATCTGTGCAGGCTCTTCATAATAAACAGCCATAAATTCTGCAAGCAGTTCATCATCTTCGTTCAAGCTTTCTACACGATAATTTTCGCGGCCAAGCAGCTTTCCCTGCCTGATTTTTAAAACTGTAAAGCTTACAAGTTCGCCTTCGCTGTAGTGTGCAATGTAATCTCGGTCTTCGGCATCAAAGCTTTCTACAATATTCTGATTCTGCAAAATCATGAGTGCCTTTATTCCGTCGCGCAATCGTGCAGCCTTTTCAAAATCAAGGTTCGCAGCAGCTTCTTTCATCTGTACACTCATTTTTTCAATTGTGCTGTCTGCCTGCCCTGACAATAAAGAAGTGATTTCTTCTATATAATTATTATATTCTTGCTTATCAATTTTGCCGCAGCATGGTGCCTTGCATTGCTTCATGTGATAATAAAGGCACGGAGTTTCGCGCTTGTGTAAAGTACGGCAATGTCTTACAGGATAAAGCTTGTAGATGTTTTCTATAAAAGTGTCGAGCGCTGCAACATTAGGGTAGGGACCAAAATAAAGCGAACCGTCCTGAAGAATGCGGCGTGTTCTGAAAATCTTCGGAAAATCTTCTTTTGTAACACGCAGTACGGGATACGATTTTCCATCTTTAAGACAGATATTGTATCGCGGGCTGTGCTGTTTTATAAGATTGTTTTCAAGCAGCAACGCTTCGTATTCATTTGTGGTTGTAATATATTCGATAGAGGCCGCGCGCGAAACCAAAAGCCGTGTTTTTACTGTTTTCTGGCCCGTAAAATAAGAAGTAAGGCGATTTTTTAAGTTTTTGGCTTTTCCAACATATATGATTGTTCCGTTCGGATCGCGCCACAAATAAACGCCGCTAGATTGAGGAGCCTTTAATGCAGTTTCATGCAGGATGTTTCGTGCCATAATACAAGTGTCATCCTGAACTTGTTTCAGGATCTACTTTAATGAGATTCCGAAACAAGTTCGGAATGACAGATTTATCAAAATTATATCATATTTTTTTTAATTATGCCGATAGTCTAAGCAGGTACCTATATGAAAAAAATATCAAAAATGGCGGCTGTTTTTGCTGCCGGAGTGCTTTTTACAGCCTTAAATGCGGCTGTTTTTGCAGAATCTAAGCAAATTGTTCTCGGTGGGAAAGGTGGTTGGCCTGCTTTTCAATATGAAGAAAACATTACAACCGGCAAGGGCCGTTTTGGCTATGATTGTATAGAACTTGCCACAAATTCCTTTGTTTTTGATGACTATACCGACCTTTTAATTGATTTTGAGAATCCCGTAAACCCAATTTCTGCGGGTTATTACGATATCGCTTCTAATAATCTTAAAATTTCAAGTGATTCTCTGCTCGAAAAGTCTGCAGGCTTAAGCCGAAACATTGGTGGCTTGAGCGTAATAGGTAGACCGGGCACGTTTTTTGGTTCAGAAGGCCTTATGGGTTCTTTTTCCATTGAATTCTGGCTTTGTCCGTCGCTTGCAGAAAACGGAGAAGTTATTCTGAACTGGGAATCTTCTAAAAACGTTCGCGGAAGACTCGTTTATCAGCTTATAAACTGTCTTTTTGACGGCGGAAAATTAGATTGGACTATTTCAAATCTCTTTGATTCTTATGCAGGACCAAACGGAAACGGCGAAATCCATCTTAAGGGCTCTTCTACAATTGTTCCAGACAGCTGGTCATATCATGCGCTTTCTTATGACTGCGAAACAGGCATTCTTGAATATCTTGTAAACGGAATCACAGAGGATATCATTTATATAACATCAAATGGTCGGGAAGACGGCGAGGTTTCTCTTATTGTTATGGGAACTCCTTCTGAGCTTGAATTCTGTAATGAATATACAGGCAAAATTGATGAAATCCGCATTTTAAGACGCCCGTATTCGCCTCCAGATTATCAGTCTGCAGAAGCCGCTGGTGCACTTGGAAGAATGCTTTATCAGCCTGCGGGTGGAAAATTTGAAACACGACCAATTGTCGTTTCTACAGGTTCAGTTTTGAACAGCCTTACTGCCGAAATGAGCGTGCCTGCACAAACTGAAGTAAGCTTTTTTGTTCGTTCTGGTGACAACTACTTTAACTGGACAGACACATATCCTGAATGGAAGCCTGTAGAAAGTGGAAAGAAAATTGAAGGTGTAAGCGGAATGTATTTCCAGGTAGCGTGCGAGCTTTACCCGGATGGAAACGGAGCAGTTTCGCCTTCTGTTACTCAGCTTACTCTTGATTTTACAGAGCTGCCTTTGCCGCTTCCTCCTTTTACTGTAAAAGCAGAAGCAGGAAATGGCGCAGTAACCTTAAGCTGGAATTATTCAGTTGATGATACAGCCGGCGGTTACTATATCTATTATGGAAACAGACCCGGTGAATATCTTGGACGAGTTGCTCTTGAAGGACCGTCTCCGGTAAATGTTGGAAACACAACAAGCTATACGCTCACCGGTCTTGAAAATGGAAAAATTTATTATTTTGCAGTTGCATCCTGGTCTGCGCTTGATGACAGGATTGTAGGACCGCTTTCAAAAGAAGTGTTTGCTCGTCCATTGCAGAGGCTTGGAAAATAATCAATTCTGTCATAAAATAGAGGGATATATGGCAAAAAAGTTTGAGAACAATGTAAACGAAAAAAATCTTATTCTTACACGAGCACAGAGTGCAGTAATTTCGCGAGATTTTCCTACCGCTGCCAGATTGTATAAGCAGCTTTTAAAGGATGATCCTTCGAATGTTGATTATCTCAAGGAGCTTGGTTCCATTTATGTAAAGAATGGCGAAGATGCAAAGGCCATCCCATATTATGAGCAGATAATTACATTCTATCCGCATTATATTGATGCAATGACAAGTCTTGGTGCCATCTACCGACGACTCAAGCGCTATGAAGAATCAATTGAAATTCTTGAACGAGCAGTTGATGAAGGCCGCCAGTCTGCAGATGTTAACTATAACATGGGCTTTACTTACCGCGAAATGGGAAACTGGGACGATGCCATTGAAGCGTTCTCTTCCGTAGTAAATGAAAATCCTTCTGACGTTCTTGCTTATAACCACCTTGGTGCAATCTACCTTGAAAAAAAGGATTACGAAAAATCAATTGCATCTTTTAAGCGTGGACTTCAGATTGACCCGAATCATCCTATTTTGAATTATAACCTTGCCCGATGTTTTTCTCAGGCAAAGATGTATTCAGATTCAATCCGCTGCTTCCAGAATGCGCTTAAAGCAAAGCCGGGTTGGGTTGATGCAATTAAAGACTTCAGTAATGTTCTTGTAAAATGCCAGAAATCACGCGAAGCTTCTGAGCTTGTAAAACATTCCATTGAACTTCATCCAAACGATACAAAGCTTTTGGGAATGCTCGGTCATATTTATCTTGATCAGTATGATTATGATTCTGCAGAAAAAACTTTCAAGCAGGCAAAGAAAGTTGATGATCATGATATTCAGATTTTAACAGGACTTGCTGAAGCGCTCGAAAAGGGTGAAAAACCTGAAGAAGCTCTTGAAACTGTTCTTGATGCAATGGAAATTTCTCCTGAAGACAAAGATTTGAAAAAGCGATACGTTCAGACTCTTCTTTCTGCAAATCAGATCGATGCAGCCGGAACAAATGTTAAAGAGCTTTATGATGATAATAAGGAAGACCCGCAGGTTCTTGATTTATATGGTCAGTACCTTATCTGTAAAGACGAAGACGAAAAAGCCGAAAGCTGCTTTAAGAAAATCAATAATGTAAACCGCAATTACAAGGATTATCTTTTGTCTGCAGCAGGCCGCTATAATCAGGTTGGAAAAACAGAGCAGGCCGAAAAGCTGGCAAAGGAATATGTTGCCCGCGATATGCGTAATCCTGCAGGCTACAATATGCTCGGAAAGATTTATACAAAGAGCGGACTTTATGATCAGGCAATTGAATCTTACGATAAGAGCCGAAACTTGCGCCAGCCTAACATTCTTGCAGATAAACAGATTGATGCAATTCGTGCACAAATGAATATGCCTCCAGCTCCAGAGATTCCTGAAGATGAAGTCTTAGAAGAAACAATTACTACTGCTGCAGAAGATTCATCTGCGGCCCCTGAGGATGCAACTGCGGCCCCTGAGAATGCAACTGCGGCCCCTGAGGATGCAGCAGCGGCCCCTGAGCCTGTCGAAGGGGAAGAAGGCTTTGACTTTGGTTCAATGGGCGATGACGTTCCAATGCAGGAAGCACTTCAGGAAGAAGAAGGCGAATTCTTTGATGATGAAGAAGAAGTAAATACAGATGCCCTTAAGAATGATGAAGAAGTTTCTCCATTTGAACAGGGCGAAGCAGAACCACTTTCAGATAAAGAAAAGCTTGTCGGTTCAGGCGATGGTGGCGGATCTGGAGACGGAACTGGAGGTGGCTCTGGCTCTGGTGATGATGAAATAGATACTTCTGCCGGATTTGGAAAACCTAAGTTTACGGGAGACGGAGAGCGTGAAGATGATCTTTCCGTTTCTGACATGCTTGATAATGTAGACAGCGACAGCTTTGATTTTGATCAGTTTGATGAAACGACAACAGGTGAAACTGAACCTGAGCCGGCTCCGGAACCTGAATTTGATGTAAGCAAAATGCCTGATCCATTTACCGCTTCACCGGAAGAAATGGGAATTGGACCAAATGCAGGAATGCCGCAACAGCCTCCTGCTGCAATGCCTTTAAGACAAGCCAATACTCCTCCATCTTATGCTTCGTCTATGATGGATACTGCAAGTATGGCAATGGATACAGCACAGCGCGCAAGTGAACTTGCACAGCACAATGCACATGCTCAGGAGCAGATAATTCAGAAGCAGGATGAACAGATTGCTCAGATGGAAATGGAGCATGAAGAAGCAATGCAGCAGCTTGAACAGCAGCATGCAGGCGAAATGGATGAAATGCGCCAGAGGCTTGCAGCTCTTGAAGAAGAAAATGCAAAGCTTACTACAGAAGATGGTCGTCCTACTGCTAAGAGCCTCATGAATACTGCAGAAGCATTGCTTCCTACAATTGAACGAATTCTTGCAGACGATGACAGCGCTATTGAAAATGCTGCCGAAATTGAACTGTTTAAAAAGCTTCTTGAATTATGTGAATATCTTCCAGAAGATGAAAAGGCAACCTTTATGGCAAGCCCTGTTCGTATGCAGATGGAATATCTTATTTCCAAGATGTCTGGTACTCCGGGACTTTTGAAGACTGCGCTTTCGCTCAAAAAATCTGGTGTGCTTGGCGAATCGGAATCACTCTTTGATCCTCAGAAGACATTCTCCGTTACAAATCATGAGCTTCGTAAGGTTTTCAAGTGCATGAAGGAGCTTTCTGAAGGGCTTGATGATCCGGACCTTGCAGATGCAATGTGCAATCGCATAGACAATATTCTTGAGAGAATTGAATTAGCTGAAAACAGTATTCAGATATTCTAAAATGCCATTAATTGTATACATTGTAGATTGCCACGCACTACGTGCTCGCAATGACAAGCAGTCCTTCGTCATTGCGAGGAGCGAAGCGACGAAGCAATCTACAACGTCTACTTAAGAATTATAATCCTTGAATGTGTAATCACTTCATAGCCCTTTTCTGTAATTAACACATCATTCTCAAGGCGGCAGCCGCCTAGGGTTTCGTCGTAGAGGCCGGGTTCCAAGGTTAGAACCATTCCGGGTTTGAATTTTAGGTCGGTGGAAGCTCGGGTGTTTACGCGTGGGTATTCGTGAATCTCCAGGCCAATTCCGTGACCAAGACCGTGCGGCATTTTTCGTTTTGACTGGGCAAAAATATAGTCGGCGCGTTTGGCGGCTTCAAGAATTGTGTGATCAGGTGTGTAGAGCTTAAGGCATTCGTTGTATGCTTTTTGTACAAGTTCAAGCTGTTTTTTCTGTTCTGGAGAAAGCTTTCCTTTTGCAATAGTCAATGTCGTGTCGCTTGTGTAGCCTTTGTATACAACTCCAAAATCAAGAATCGAAAGTCCTTTTGCAGGCCATGGTGAATTTGTGTAGCCCGGAAAAGCGTGAATTGCAAAGCTTCGCGAAGGACCTGCAGCAAGTGTGTCAAAGCCAGTTTTGTCGCAGCCATGTTCACGACATTCTCGTTCAATAAAAAGTGCAACGTCTGTTTCTGTTTTTATTGAACCGTCTTTAATTCCTGCTTCAATTTTATCAATAATCAGGTCACCGATTCTTGCTGCTTCGCGCAGACATTCAATTTCGTATTCATCCTTGCATACGCGGCAGTCTATCGTAAACTTGTGAACGCCGTCTTCCTTGCAGCGGCAATCATAATTATTCAGTTCGTCAATAAAATGAAGATACTGCGGATAAGTTAAATATGGCGGTAGCTCAACCTTATTGTTTACGCCGTGTGTGTAGCCCACATTTAAGATTGCCTTTACAGCATCAATATCTTTGTTCTTGTAACGCGTATATGGAACAAGCTTATCGCAGAATGCAATTTTCTTTGCAAGGTTTTCATCCCATGGAATAAGATATGTAAAGCCATCGCTGAAAACAATTACAATTGCATCGCAGTTGTGCCCTGTTAAATATGGAATTGCAGGGTCGCGGTGTTCCTCGCTGTCAATATAAACTGCAGCACCAATGTTGTTGTCGGTAAGATACGCTGCAACTCGCGCACGGCGTATTCCGTATATTTGTTTCATTTCGTCATTTGTATAATTTTTCATTTCTTCCTCTTAATTATTGTCATCACTATTTCATCGCGTGTAATCACCAGCTCCAGCACTCCAATGATTGCAAACAAAACTGCAAGAATGGCAAGCGGTGCACCGGCGCTTATAAGTCGTCCGTGACCTTCAAAGGCGTTGAGCAGAATCGGGCGCAAGAACCAGCATGGAACGGCCGCAATAACAGACATTACGGTAATTTTAAGTGAGTAAAGCAGATTGTTTATAACTATACGGCGGGTTTCCATAGTGCCAAGCTTCTTCATAAAAATAAAAAGGAAAACTGTATTTACAAAGCTTGCAATACTTAAGGCACAGGCAATTCCGTTTCCGCCAAAAGGTTTTGTAAATGCTAATACAAGCAGAATGTTTGCTCCAAAGCTGATGATTCCTGCAAGAGTAGGCAGCTTGGAATTTTTTTGCGCATAAAAGGCAGGGCCAATTATTCTATTTAGTGCAATAAAGACAAGGCCCGCAATATGGAACCGGAATTCCCCAAGCGTCAGTTCAACAGACCGTTCATCAAACATATTGTTTTTGTAGACAAGCGTTATTATTTCTCTGCCTGTTACAAGAGAGTAGGCCGTTACAGGAATGGAAATCACAATCATGATTTTCATTGCCTGAATAAGCATGTTGTTAAATTCTTCCCAT
>JAEEGL011657905.1_pt1 | contig 18233 bp, 13 predicted proteins | sample 9134231 | NCBI WGS metagenome assembly JAEEGL01 (sample SAMN16246548, study PRJNA631951) | gut metagenome | biome: gut microbiome; feature: rumen; material: fiber-attached | host: Bos | place: Iran: Karaj | collected 2018-10 | reverse complement strand
TTGTAAGTACCAATCTTCTCAGTAAATCTACCATCACGTGGTGCACGAGCGTCAGCGATTACGATGCTGTAGAAAGCATAGCCCTTACGGCCGCCGCGCTGCAATCTGATTTTTGTTGCCATTTGTTTAAATCTTAATTTTGTTGTTAAAAATTTGAATTTCAGTGCTCTTAACTCGTAAAAGCGGCTGCAAAGGTACTATAAATAATTGAGAATTGAGAATTGAGAATTGAGAATTTGTATTAGAATAGACAATATTTAACGTTTTTTGGGGCTTTATTGATTGAAATACGTAAGAAAATGACTATCTTTGTGCTCTGAATGATGACTATTAGTACACTTTCCATCCTCATCCCGACATACAATGACCTGTGCGTCAAGTTAGTGGGGAACCTCAGACAACAGGCTGAGGACACTGGCATCACATATGAGATTCTGGTAGCAGATGACGGATCTACTGACAAAAGTGTAATTCAAGAAAATCGTCAAATCAATCAATTCCCCAACTGCCGTTACATCGAACGCCCCCACAACTCAGGGCGTGCCAGCATAAGGAACTTCCTGGCCAATGAGGCACGTTACGAATGGCTGCTGTATATAGACAGTGACATGTCAGTAATGCGTGGAGACTACATTATAAAGTACGTATCTCATGTAGAATCAGATGTTGTCGATGGAGGTGTTTCTATAGGCGGTGATGCCGATGCCCTGAAGACGAATCTAAGATATGTCTATGAGAAGTCAGCAGAGAATGAACATACCGTAGAAATGCGCAGGAACAATCCCTACAAGGACTTCCATACGGCCAATTTTCTTATCCGACGCACTGTCATGCTTGGCAATCCGTTTGATGAGAGGTTCAGGTACTATGGTTACGAAGACGTATTGTTCGGAAAGGTCCTTAAGCAAAAGAGGATAGCCATTGCCCACATCGACAACCCTTTAGAATTTAATAAGTATGAGGACAATCCTTTATTCATTTCCAAAACAGAAGAAGGGCTGCGCACATTGCATCAATTCAGCGATGAACTAAAAGGGTATTCCAGACTTCTGACATTCATTGAAGGGGTACATATCCCATTTGTCCTGAGTATTATTCGATACAGCCATAAGCTGTTTGGAGGCATCATCAGGAAACGGCTCTGTGGTTCACATCCAAATATCAGGCTCTTCAGTCTGTATCGTCTAGGATATTATCTCACATTAAAGTAGTATCTGAACGATTCGTTCTGCTGTGCGTCCATCCCAGCGATCAGGAAGGGCACACTTTTTCCATTCACCCTTTACCATCTGTCCGACAGTCTCGCGCAACTTATCCGCATCCTCGCCCACAAGCACATTAGAGCCAACGCTTACGGTCTCCTGATGCTCTGTATAATTATTGAGTGTGATACAAGGCACACCATTGAAGGTGGCCTCCTCTGCCACATTGCCAGAATCTGTGATAATACCTGCCGCATTAGCTGCAAGCCATCCGAACTCTAAATAGCTTAAAGGCTCTGTTATCAGGATCTTATCATTATATCGTTCCAGCATCTCACGAGACTTACCACGCAAAGGTGCAATGACCGTCATGTCGTCTGCCGCAGCCAAAATAGCATCCATCATACGATACAGATTATTCTCGTCCGCTAAAAGCGCTCGACGGTTTAAAGTAAACACAATATACCTTCCATTGACGTTATCTGCAAAAGCCGGTTTACGAAGCCGGTCATGATTGAATCTCAGGGTATCCATCAGGATATTTCCAACCATATAAGTCTGTGATGTCTCCGCCTGTTCACGCGTGGCTATACTGTTGCTTTTCACCCCGGCAGTAAACAGATAGTCGCTAAGTGCATCTATCACCAGACGGTTGATCTCTTTAGGCATATTGATGTCGAAAGAGCGTGTTCCTGCGACAAGATGCGCCAACTTCACGCCCCGTTTCTTTGTAACGATAGCAGCAGCCATCGTTGACGCAAGATCATCCACAACAATCACTACATCCACAGGATACTCATCAAGGAAATGATCAAACTCAGCCATCACCATACTGGTGATCTCATTCAGTTTGGTACTGTCCACACCCAGGAAAAAGTCTGGGGCCGGCATCTGTAAGTCATCAAACAATGATGGCTCAAGTGTCGGGTCTTCCTTTTTACCGGCATACACCAGATAATATTTTGCTTCTTCACTTTTTTTTATGGCACGGATCAACGGTGCAACCTTAACAAAATTAGGGCGCGCACCAGCAACGATACAGATATTTTTGCTCATAATACGTATTTTTGTTGCAAAGATAGTGAATTTCGTTGATTTTCTTTGGTTATTTGCGAAAAAAAGTCTATTTTTGCACAAGTTAGGACTAATTACGACTGATGATGATACTAAAACGACTGCTTCTCAGCATTTTTACCATAGCTGTTTTTCAGAGTGCCATTGCTCAACAGCTACAAGCTTCTTTATCGCATTTCTCTACTGACAATGGTCTGACGAGCAATGCTATCTCAAATATCTATCAGGATGATTATGGCTTCATCTGGATTGCCACTTGGAACGGTCTTTCACGTTACGACGGATATAACTTCTACAACTATCGTACAGGAAACGGAAGCCGCATCAAGAACCTCCACAATAGAATATACGATATCTCAATAGACCAGTCGCAAAACATTTGGATGCGTATGTACGACAACAGAGTGTTTGTACTCAACCGCTCTACCGACATGATTATCAACCCCTTCGAAGGTATAGCCGGCTATGAGAGATTCAAGACGAGTTCTCCTATATTTGTAACAAATACCGGTGATGTACTGGTAACGATAAAGGACGTCGGACTATTTATACTCCGACTCACACGCAGGGGACTACAAAGTGATCAGGTCACTACAAGCGGACTCTCCATAACGAGTATGGCAGAGGGCTATCAGAACGACGTCTGGCTTGGCACCAATAATGGTATTCACAGGCTGGACCGCAGCAACCTCTCCCTTGAGAAGCACTCTATCTTGGAGAATGAACAAATAACATGCATGCACTCCAATGGCTATAATATCTATGCAGCCACAGAGGAAGGTGCAATCTACTCCTTTGCCTACGGGCAGGAACCCGTGTGCCTTCGTAAGCCGACGGGTATACGTATCAACAATATTTTCGTGGATAGCAGTGGTTTGATCTGGCTGAGCGACGAACGGATGGGCGCCTCACGTATCAATCCAGAGACGGGCAACGAAAAGTTTTTCCAGCAAGAAGTGCTTGTACCAGAATATTTCAGTTTCGGAGGATCTTTTTCAGAGAGCAACGGCACCGTATGGGTTCGTATGAATCACGGAGGCTATGGTTACTATAACCGTGAAAAAGACCATGTGGAGTATTTCCATAACGACCCGTCAAACCCGTGGAACCTCTCAAACACAGTACAGGCATCACTAGAGTTATCAGAAGGCGTAATCTGGCTGTCAACAATCAGACGCGGTCTTGACAAACTGGAGATTCTAAAGAACAATATCGTTCGTATGCGTCCTGTTCCTGATGCCCAGTCAACTCTAGAGAATGAGATCCGCGCTATCTACTATGACCATCAGCGACAGCTGACACTCATTGGCAACAAGGCCAACACCTTATTTATATATGATAAGGAAGGGCATGTGTCAACGATAAAGGCCGATAACCAAGGGAGACCGATAGGCCGTCCCTATGGAATCTCAAAGGATTCAAAAGGCAATTACTGGATCTGTTGTAAAGGAGACGGACTCCTGAAGATGTCACCGAAAGATTCAGGATGGGATGTCATCAGATACTGCCATAACGACAACGACAAATACAGCCTTGGCTCAGATGACACTTACGAAACAGTCGAAGACCGTCAGGGAAATATCTGGATAGCTACTTATAGCAGTGGAGTGAATCTACTTACCAAGGACAAGAACGGCAAGGAGGTATTCCTGCATAATGGCAATATTATGAAGAAATACCCAAAGGATTCGTACCACAAGGTCCGTTGCATAGAACTTGACAAAGACGGAAATGTATGGGGCGGCTCCACTGACGGCATCATTGTAATGTCATATAAGAACGGGAAGATTGATATCAATCCCATAGAGAATGCCGAAAGCGAAGACCATATTCTGATGAGTACAGATATTGTATGTATGAGACGTGACTCAGAAGGTAAGATGTGGGTAGGCACCAATGGTGGAGGCTTGAGCCGTACGCTCAGCCAGGACAGCAAGGGCAACTGGCTCTTCGAGACATTCGGGGCTAAAGACGGTCTTCCGTCAGAAGAGATACGCAGTATAACCTTCGATCAGCGAGGAAACGTATGGTTCGGAACAGATCATGTCATCTGCTCATACGACCCAAAGAAAGGCATCTTCACGACATTCTCCTCACTCGACGGTGTCGATGAGACTATGCTTTCAGAAGGAGCAGCAGCGGCAGTAGGCACAGACGAGGTCTATTTCGGAACCCTCAACGGTTATTATATTGTAGACCGTAAGAAGCTCATGGCCAGCACAGGTTCGCTGCTGAAGTTACATATTACCGACTTCTTCCTCAACGACGAGTTGCAGAGTCCGCGATTCAACGGCAATTTCACAGAATACCCGCCAGAGTGCAAGACAATAGAGATACCCACACGAAACGCCACCTTTACTTTCCGCTTTGCATCGCTTAACTTCCAGTTACAGCATCGTGTGCACTATCAGTATATGCTTGAAGGCTACGACAAGGACTGGCAGAATGCCGGCAAAGACCGTACTGCAAGTTATTCTGGAGTTCCCGGCGGCACATATCGTCTGAAGATAAAAGCCTTCCTATTGGAGTCGCCGGAGAAGTTTGATATGCGTACCATTGAGATCATTGTACCAAATTCTATCCTACTATCACCAGTTGCCATCGCCATATACTTCGTTATCTTACTCATTGCGGCCATTCTCTTATATGCCAGGAGAAAGAATCAGCGTCGTTCCGTGAGTGATATAGACCAGGAAGAAGCTGAAGACCCCATAGCAGAAAAAAATGACGAATACGAAGTTATCGATGTCAGAGAAGACGAGAATAGTTAAAAAACAACAAGGCGAAGCAAATTCTCAATGCCCTATTCTCATTTCTCATTTATTTTTGCTATCTTTGCAACCAGAATACGGGTCGTGCCGCATAGATCGGGATACTCTACATTAATATTTTAACTGGGCCAGCTTCTCTTGCTAATGGCGGGCCACATCTCCAGAGAGCATCTTGATGCCGGTGGATTACAACGGCGGAGAGCACCCACATCGTGTGAAACAGGAGTTTTCACCAAATCATCGGCACGTACCCGCTTTTTAAGTGAATAGTGATTAGTGAATAGATAACAGTTATGTTTTCAGGAATTATTGAGGAGTTTGCTACGGTAGTAGCTATTAGGAAAGACCGCGAGAATATTGATTTCACACTGAAATGTTCATTTGTTGATGAATTGAAGATAGATCAAAGTGTCGCACATAACGGTGTGTGCCTTACGGTAGTTGAAATCAAGGATGGTACCTATACCGTCACTGCGATGAAGGAAACGCTCGACAGGACAAATCTCGGACTTCTTCAAGTTGGCGACAAAGTAAATGTAGAGCGTTCAATGCTGATGAACGGCAGACTTGACGGTCATATCGTCCAAGGCCATGTTGACGAGACGGCAAAATGTATTGCTATGGAAGATGCTGATGGCAGCACGTATTTCACATTCGAATATCCAGAGAACCGTGAGATGGCAAAGAAAGGATACTTCACGGTAGACAAGGGCAGTGTTACTGTCAATGGCGTGTCACTTACTGTTTGCAATCCAACTTCAAACACTTTTCAGGTTGCTATCATCCCATACACTTTCGAACATACCAACTTCTGCGACATCAAGGTCGGCACTGTAGTAAACCTTGAGTTTGATATCCTGGGCAAATATATTGCCCGGTTACAGCAGTTATAAAATTCAGAGCAATAATTCAGACGGAGCGGAAATGAATGTTTCTGCTCCGTTTCGTATCAGGAAGTCCCTGTCGCGGAAGCCCCAGAGAACACTGATACAGGGGAGCTCAGCATTATGAGCCGTCTGAATATCGACATCACTATCTCCGACATAGACTGCAGAGTGTTTTGGAATCCTTGGCTTTTCTAAGGAATCCCTAGAAAAGCCTAGAGCATCCAGGGCTGCAAAGACCGTATCAGGAGCAGGTTTCTTTCTAATACCTTCTGCCTCATTCTCACCTATAGCCACCTCGATAGTATCTGAAAAGAAATAACGGCAGAGCTCCTGTGTCGCAGCCATCATCTTATTGCTTACCACTGCCATATGACATCCACGGGATTTCAGTTCGGAAAGTGTTTCCAGGATGCCATCATAAGGACGGGTGGTATCCATAGAATGTGCCATATAATAATGACGGAATGTTGCAAATGCATCTTCGAACAGCGGATTTGCAGCACCGTCAGGAACAGCTCTCTCCATCAGCAGACGTACACCATTACCTACAAACCGGCGAATATCATCTATACTGTGTTCAGGTAACTTATGCGTACGAAGGGCATAGTTTACTGATGCTGCCAAATCGCCTAAGGTATCCAGCAGTGTTCCGTCAAGGTCAAAGATGTATGTATTATAAATCATCGTTTGCTACGTGTTATCATCGTGCGTACCTTATTATTATATCTGTCGGCTTTCAAGAGTTCATCGATAGTAAGGTGCATACGGTATTTCCAACGGTTATATGGGTCACTGGGCACGTTGATACGTTCCTCTCGTGGAGACTTGCTGCGAAGCTCTCCATCCATTGACAACCAGTCCTGCAGACTCAGCATACAGAGCATTGAAGGACAATAGAGATGTCTTGCAATAATCTCCTCAGCCAGATGGGCAGGCAGATGTTCCGGTGCCCTGCCCTGTTTCTGGAGCATCGTCACATAATACCGTTGGGTACGCTCAGGACTCTCCTCCCACCAGAGTCGTAATGGCGACATATCGTGAGTAGAGAAGGTAGCAACACTACGATAAGGATTCCCGTCGAGATGATTAAATTCATAACCACTATGCTTTGGCATCGACTGAATCTCGAGTGTGAGGATACGCTGATAGTCGAGAACAGGTGCCACGCAGTCAGGCAGCATTCCCAAATCCTCGGCACAACAAAGCATACCGTTATTGCCAAAGACCTCAGAGAGTCTGCGAGTCGCCTCATTACCCCAGAAGAAGTTATGACGCTGATAATAATAGTTGTTGTATAGTCGCATAAAAGAATCCTTCTCCTCGCCAGAGAGAGCCTCATAGACTGGTTCGTTAAATGCTCCGATACGCGGATGGTACATCTCGGGCTGACGCGGATCTTCCAGGAAGAGTACGTCGCAGATAATACGGTACAGACCATCACGTATCCACAGACTATTCTCATCACCCCGTCCCTCAAAGTAGTTACGGACTTTCTTCTGAGTATCAAACTCTGACTTTAGGTCATACAAGCCATAGCTGCGTGGAATGAAGAAATTATCCTTAACATACTGGGCATGAATGCCAAAGAGCCGTTCTATAACCCTATCATTAATAAACGGTCTAGTCATAAAGTCCTTTCGGAAAGGCAGTCCGAAATATTCTATCTCACTGACAGCCAGAGGCAATGAAGGTGAGAAATGTCCAAGCAGTCCAAAGATTGCATCGGAAGGGATCTCCCATATACGGAAGAATCCAAGTACATGATCAATACGGAAGGCATCGAAGTACTGTGACATCCACTGCAGACGGTGCTTAAACCACTTTGTCAGATTTTCACTCCACCTATATGTAGGGAATCCCCAGTTTTGTCCGTTCTGTGAAAAGGCATCTGGCGGAGCACCAGTCTGCGAGTCAAGATTGAATAGTTCTGGATGTGCCGAAGTCTCAACACTATCACGATTAACTCCGATAGGGATATCACCCTTCAATACGATTCCCTTGCTACGGGCATAGTCTGCTGCAGCCTTGAGTTGAAGATGCAGTTGATACTGAGTGAAGTAAACCATCGGTGCTGAACCTTGTTTCAGCCAGAGGGCATAGGGTTCAAGCCAGTTCTTATTGTCAGCAAACCACTGTTTATACTCCTTTGTATCGAGAGTCTGCTGGCCTTTCTCCTCAAAATAGTCCTTAATATATTCTGACTTCACACGATCTACAGCCTCATAATCACTGTATCCCAGCGCATTAAGTTCCCTGCGCTGACGATGATAGGCTGTCATTTTCGATTTGCTCTTCAGGTTCCCAAGTGCCTCAATGTCAATATAATGAGGATGAAGTGCAAAGGCAGATACGATATTATAGGGATAGGAGTCACTCCATGTGTGAGATGAGGTGGTATCATTCACCGGCAACAACTGAATAATCTTCATTCCCGTAGCCTCAGCCCAATCCACCATACGACGAAGATCACCGAAGTCTCCCACTCCATAAGAATGTTCGCTACGCAAAGAGAAAACGGGCACAACTACTCCTGCAGCTCGCCATGTATGTTCCTTTACACGAAGGCTCTCGCCATAAGCCACAAGAACAGAGCCGTCGGGGAATGCATTCTGGTCTGTGGACACCAAACCCTCCGTTGTCCGGTTGTCACCCTCTTCCCATGCCACTAAGGCATTCGTATCGTCATCGATGATTACATATTTGTATTCCAAAGGCAACAGCACCGCATCCACATTCACAGATAATATCCAGTCAAACTTCCCAAGATACTCCATCTTAAGAAATCTGGCAGAATTCCAGTCGCCTAATGCCGGGTGGCTGCCAAGTATTGCCAATGACTGCCCTTTTCTCAACTGCGGAGCAGACACCCTGAAGATGATGGTCTTCCTGTATAACGGCAATCGTTTCGGACTCACGGAACTCACGGGGACTGTTCCGAGTGTCGTAACGGTATAGGCACTGCTATACAGATGATATTGAAGTGGTATGTCTCGCCAGAGGTCAGGCAAAAGATAATTCTTTGAAGAATCGAAATGGTAGCAACGAGACACCCCTGTCCATTCCTTTCTCAAAACAGTCCCCTCAGCATTTTCAACTTGGTAATGATATGAGAACGATGCTATCGGATGTTGACGCGACTCTATGACAGATGTCTCAAGAGTCCAGAGAACTCCATCTTCTGTGGTCATCAGGAGATTCGAGGTTCGCAAAGTGCCATCGATAGTCGTATATGATATGACCACATGGAGACTCTCACCCCACTGAGTTCCGTAATTTATTGTGAATTTCAGCTTCATATCTTCAATAATTTAGTGCAAAGATACAAATAATTAAGCATTCCCCGTCCACAATTCACAATTATTTTGTATCTTTGCACCGATTTTAATAATATCAGCGTATAATGAAGACAATAAAGACGAAATATTATGTCATTCCGGCGATAGTCTCTCTGGTGATTGTCGTAGGACTGGGCTATTATTATTTCCTCACCGATTTTGCAAAAAATACTGAGACGGTGAGTTACGTATATATCGATGATGATGATACTGTCGACTCTGTTTTTGCCAAGCTGGAGCCCTACTCCACCGAACACAGTCTTTCCGGTTTTAAGATTCTGGCTCGTCACAGTGGTTACACGAATAAAATACGTACCGGTCGTTATGCCATTGGGCCAAATGTAAGCATCGTCAATATTTTCCGCAGCCTGAAAAACGGTCATCAGGAGGCACAAATGCTCACCATCCCCGAGTCTCGTACGATGGAGAAACTGGCAGGCATCCTCTCAAAGAAGCTGATGCTCGATAGTCTGATGCTGGAGCAGTCGCTTACAGACAATGACTTCTGCGGCAGATGGGGATATGACACAGCGACGATCCCATGTCTCTTTGTGCCAAACACCTACGAAGTGTATTGGAACATCAGCCTTGACGCTTTTATGGAAAGAATGACAAAGGAGCATGACCACTTCTGGAACGGAGACCGTACAGCCAAGGCAACATCTTTGGGACTGACACCAAATGAGATATGCACCATTGCCAGTATAATAGACGAGGAGACTGCCAACAATGACGAGAAGCCCATGGTGGCTGGTATGTACCTGAATCGTCTGAAGGCTGACATGCCTTTGCAGGCAGACCCGACTGTCAAGTTTGCCATGAAACGGTTCGAACTGAAGCGTATCTACCATGACATGCTGTTCTACGACAGTCCCTACAACACCTATCGCAATACGGGTCTTCCCCCCGGTCCCATAAAGATTGCGTCAATAAAGGGTATCGATGCTGTACTGAACCGTGTCGACCATGATTATATATATATGTGTGCCAAAGAAGATTTCTCCGGCACCCATAACTTCGCAAAGACATACAGCGAACACCTGAAGAATGCTGCAAAGTATTCTAAGGCACTGAATGAAAGGGGAATCAAATAGAAGTGAATAGTTAATAGTGAATAATATATGGAAGAGAAGATTAAGAATGAAAATGAGGAAAGGAAGTCTGTCAGTTTTATTGAGCAGAAAGTAATCAATGACCTGGCGGAAGGCAAGAATGGCGGTAGGATCCAGACCCGTTTCCCACCAGAGCCTAATGGTTATCTGCATATCGGACATGCCAAGGCAATCGCCATCGACTTTAGTCTGGCAAAGAAATACAATGGCATCTGTAACCTCCGTTTCGACGACACCAACCCCATCAAGGAGGATACCGAGTATATCGAAAATATTGAGAGCGATATCAAGTGGCTGGGATTCCAGTGGGCAAATGTCTACTATGCCAGCGACTATTTCCAGGAACTTTGGGACTTTGCCGTATGGCTTATCAAGCAAGGACGTGCATACGTCGATGAACAGAGTGCTGAGGTGATTGCCCAGCAGAAGGGTACGACAACAAGTCCTGGTACCAACAGTCCTTTCCGTGATCGCCCGATAGAAGAGAATCTGAAACTCTTCGAATTCATGAACAGCGGTAAGTGCGAGCCGGGAACACTCGTATTGAGGGCGAAGATTGATATGGCTCACCCCAATATGCTGTTCCGTGACCCACTGATCTATCGTGTACTGAACATCCCCCATATCCGTACCGGCAACAAGTGGAACGCTTATCCCATGTATGACTTCACCCACGGCCAGAGCGACTATCTGGAAGGTGTCACCCACTCGTGGTGTACTTTGGAGTTTGTAGAGCACCGACCCCTTTATGACCTCTTCGTAGAATGGATGAGAGAATGGATTGCCGATTGTGGAGGGCAGGCTGAGAGCGGTAGCAAACTATCAATTCTCAACTCTCAGCTCTCAACTTATCAAGGTCCCCGCCAGACAGAGTTCAATAAGCTGAACCTCAACTACACCCTGATGTCGAAGCGTAATCTGCTGGCATTGGTGAATGAGAAGCTCGTCAACGGCTGGGATGACCCACGCATGCCAACTATCTGCGGTTTCCGTCGCAGAGGCTATAGTCCTGAGAGTATCGTAAACTTTATTGACAAGATCGGTTATACGAAGCTGGATGCCCTCAACGACATGGCCCTTCTGGAGAGTGCTGTCCGTGATGATCTGAACAGCCGTGCCATCCGTGTGAGTGCAGTGCTTGATCCTGTAAAGGTAGTGATCACCAACTATCCCGAAGGACAGGTAGAACAGCTCGAGGCTGTAAACAATCCTGAAAACGAGGCAGACGGTACACATACCATCGAGTTCAGTCGTGAACTATGGATTGAGCGCGATGACTTCATGAAAGAAGCCGAGAAGAAGTTCATGCGTCTGGCTCCCGGAAAGGAAGTCCGTCTCAAGAATGCTTATATCATCAAATGCGACGAAGAACATCCCTGTGATGAGGACGAAAGCGGCAATGTGACAACCGTCTATTGCACATACGATCCTGACTCTCGCAGTGGCATGCCCGGTTCCAACCGTAAGATTAAAGGCAAGACCCTCCACTGGGTCAGTTGCGCTCATGCTGTAAAGGCAGAGGTACGACTCTATGACCGTTTGTGGAAGGTTGAGAATCCCCGTGATGACATGGCAGCCATCCGTGAAGAGCAGAACTGCGATGCTGTGACTGCTATGAAACAAATCATCAACCCAGACTCTCTCAGCATCCTGAAAAACTGTTATGTAGAGCCCTTCGCTGCTACAATGAAGCCTCTCACCTATCTGCAGTTCCAGCGCATCGGCTATTTCACACCAGATTCAGACACCACGCCTGAGCACCCAGTCTTCAACAAGACCGTCGGGCTAAAAGACACTTGGAAAAAATAAAAGAAAAGCACATTGGCTGACGATACCGAATATTTCAAGAGCGAGGAATTCAAGAGCATTCTTCAGCAATACGAGGACTCCGCCGGATCAGGGCATCCCACATATATGGATGCCGATGATCTGGCGGACATAGCCGATTATTACCACTACGAAGGACGGTTGGAAGAAGCCTCTGATGCCATTAACCTTGCCCTGCAGTATAACCCCAACGCCATTGGTCCGTTGCTCTATAAAGCCCGTGAGGCCATGAGTTACCAGGACTTCGACAAGGCTCGCGAATACGCTGCACGTATAGAGTCGCTCGACAGTCTGGAGTATCTCTATCTGAAATGTGAGATACTTATCTGCGAAGGGAAGGTAGACGAAGCCGATGAGATATTTCGTGAACACTTCAGGGAAGTGCCACCCGATGAGCATATCGACTTCGTATACGATGTTGCCAATCTCTATTCAGAATACCAGCAACATGACAAGGCCTTTGAATGGATGGCCCGTTCTCAGGGTGATGACTCAGATGATTTCAAGGAGCTCATGGCCCGCACCCTCTTCGGATTAGGGAAATACAAGGATAGCGAACGCATCTTCAATGAGCTGCTGGACCACGACCCCTACTCCAACAGATACTGGAACTCGCTGGCCAGTGCACAGTTTATGAATGAAGACTACAGTGCATCTGTCACCAGCAGCGAATATGCCATAGCCATCGATCCGAACGATGCAGAGAGTATCCTTGCAAAAGCTAACGGCCTGTACCGTTTGGAGAACTTCGAAGAGGCACTCGTCTATTTCGAAAGATACAGCGAGAAGGTTGAGGCCGACGAGTTCGGGTATCTGCACCAGGGAACATGTCTTATTAACTTAGGACGCTACTCAGAAGCGATAGCACGACTGGATAAAGCAGAGGAATTATCGCCTGCCGACTCTCAATATCTGCCAGAGATCTACCAGGAACTGGCGTTCGCCTATTGCGAGCAGAAGTTGCCTGAGACTGCCCTATATTACATTGACAAAACAAAAGACCTGGACTGCGACCATATCGACATGGATGTCATCAAGGGACATATCCTTTTGGCCAATCAACGTGTAGAAGAGGCGGAGGAAGTGTTCAGGGATACAATTATCAACTCAGGCAATGCTCCAAGGGTAATGCTACGTATCATGGTGTCGCTATATGACAACAGATATGTAAGTGCATCTTATCATTTATTCAAGAAATTCTTCAATTACGTTGATGATGACTTCAACGAAGGTTATTCATACATGGCACTCTGCTGCTATGACCTCGGAAAATACGATGAGTTCATGAAATATCTTCGTTTAGGCGTCAGAAAGAATCCGAGAGAAGCGAAACGCGTATTGGGGCAGTTATTCCCAAGCAACATAGAAGTCTCTGAATACGAGTCATATATAACAAATCGTCTAAAAAAGAAAAGAAAATGAATTTTATCAGTTCCCTTCTTGGAAACCTTAATTACGGCACAATACTTTTCCTGATGCTTTTAGAGAGTACCGTCATCCCTGTGCCTTCAGAGTTTGTCGTGACCCCAGCCGCATATCATGCCGCAGGAGGGAACCTCGATGTATTTCTTGTAATTCTTTTTGCAACCATAGGAGCAGACATGGGTGCAACGATAAACTACGTTGTTGCCTACTATGTAGGACGTCCTGTCATCTATAGCTTTGCCAACAGCAGATGGGGTAAGATGTGCCTTCTTAACCAGGAAAAAGTGGAGAAAAGTGAAAAATATTTCGACGACCACGGTATCGTGGCTACGCTGACAGGTCGTCTTATCCCCGGTATCCGCCATCTTATCTCCATCCCTGCCGGACTGGCCAAGATGAACTATTGGAAATTCCTGCTTTACACTACTATCGGAGCTGGAGCTTGGCACGCTATCCTGGCTGGTCTCGGATGGTATCTGCACAGCATCGTCCCGGAAGATCAGCTCAATGACAAGATCTCCGAGTATGCCGAATATATTAAGATTGCCATCATAGGCTTAGTGCTCCTCGCCGTGGCATATTTTACCCTGAAATATTATCTTAAGAAAAGAAAATCGGCCAAATAACAAGATTTCTTGCCAAAAATTCGTTTGTTTGGAATAATTTGTATATTTTTGCAGATTATTATCAAACAGACAGAGTATATGGCAAAGTCAAGCAATCATCTGGTTATTATGGCAGGCGGTGTAGGTAGCCGTTTCTGGCCAATGAGTACTGCTGATCATCCAAAGCAGTTTATCGATGTCTTAGGTATTGGTAAGAGCCTGTTACAGTTGACGGTAGAACGGTTCGGAGGCCTTGTTGCCCCAGAAAACGTTTGGGTCGTGACAAATCAGAAATATGCTGACATCGTAAAGCAGCAGTTGCCGGACATGCCGGAAAGCAACATTCTTTGTGAGCCATGCCGTCGTAACACAGCCCCTTGTATAGCTTATGTCAGCTGGCGCATTAAGTCAAGGGATCCCAAAGCGAATATTGTGGTAACTCCCAGTGACCATATCGTCACGAACACTCCAGAGTTCCAACGTGTTATCAAAGAGTGTATGAAGTTCACCAACGAGACAGATGCTATTGTCACCCTTGGTATGAAGCCGAATCGTCCTGAGACAGGTTACGGTTATATTCAGGCAGACCTCAGCACATCATCACTTCGCAATAAGGAGATCTATCGTGTTGATTCTTTCCGTGAGAAGCCCAATCTTGAGACAGCCATAGGATACATTAAGAAAAACAATTACTTTTGGAATGCCGGCATTTTCATTTGGAACGTCAACACCATCGTGAATGCCTTCCGTATCTATCAGCCAGCGATGGCAAAGATTTTCGAGTCGATGCTGCCGATCTACGGTACAGAGAAGGAACAAGAAGCCATCAACGAGCGTTTCCCCGAGTGTGAAAGCATCTCCGTCGACTATGCCATCATGGAAAAGGCAGAAGAGATTTTTGTATGTCCTGCCGACTTTGGATGGAGCGACCTTGGCACATGGGGTTCACTGCTCACACAGAGCAAAAAGGATCTTTATGGCAATGCATGCATCGGCCCGGACATCAATATCATCGAGAGCCACAACTGCATCGTTCACACCACTCAGGAGAAAAAGGTGGTAATTCAGGGACTCGATGGGTATATTATCGCTGAGAATAACGACACATTGTTAATTTGTAAACTGGCAGAAGAGCAGCGTATTAAGCAGTTCTCTGGTGAAAGTTAAGAATATATGGATAAAAAAATTGCATTAATTACAGGTATCACCGGACAGGATGGTTCATACCTGGCAGAGTTTTTAATAGAAAAAGGTTATGAAGTACACGGTCTGATGCGTCGTTCTTCCTCATTCAACACAGCCCGTATTGAGCATCTTTATCTCGACGAGTGGGTTCGTGACATGAAGAAGTCTCGTCTGGTGAATCTCCACTGGGCAGATATGACCGATTCATCATCGCTGATTCGTGTCATTTCAAAGATTCGTCCTACCGAGATTTATAACCTGGCGGCTCAGAGTCATGTAAAGGTATCGTTCGACGTACCTGAATATACCGCTGATACCGACGCGAATGGTGTTCTTCGCCTGCTCGAGGCAGTTCGTATCGCAGGTCTGGCCGACACATGCCGCATCTATCAGGCTTCCACATCTGAGCTCTATGGTAAGGTTCAGGAGGTCCCTCAGTCTGAGACCACTCCATTCTATCCCCGTTCTCCATACGCAGTTGCCAAGCTCTATGGTTTCTGGATTATGAAGAACTATCGCGAGTCGTATAATATGTTCTGCTGCAACGGTATCCTCTTCAACCATGAGAGTGAGCGTCGCGGCGAGACCTTTGTGACGCGTAAGATCACATTAGCAGCAGCGCGTATTGCTCAAGGCTATCAAGACAAACTCTATCTGGGTAATCTGAACTCACTCCGCGACTGGGGATATGCCAAGGACTATATCGAGTGCATGTGGCTGATTCTCCAACAGCCAGAACCCGACGACTTCGTGATAGCCACAGGTGAGTATCATACTGTTCGTGAGTTTGCCACTCTCGCCTTCAAGGAGGTCGGCATCGAACTCGAATGGCGTGGCGACGGTGTCGACGAGAAGGGTTATGACAAGGCCACTGGCAAGTCACTCGTTGAAGTCGATCCCAAGTACTTCCGTCCTGCTGAGGTTGATCAGTTGCTTGGTAATCCGGCAAAAGCCAAGGCTAAGCTGGGTTGGAATCCGCAGAAGACCTCATTCGAGGACCTTGTGAAGATTATGGTGCAACACGACATGAAGTTCGTGAAAAAACTCTTCCTCAAAGCACAAATGGACAAAGAAGATGCTGAGTAAGGAAAGTAAGATATATGTAGCGGGACACCACGGACTTGTGGGTTCCGCTATTTGGAATAACCTCCTTCAGCGTGGCTATACCAATCTGGTTGGCCGCAGTCATAAGGAGCTGGACTTAACGGATCAAGTTGCTGTCAAGAAGTTCTTCGACGAAGAGCGACCTGATGCAGTGGTATTGGCTGCTGCCTTCGTAGGCGGAATCATGGCAAACAGCCTCTATCGCGCCGACTTCATCATGATGAACATGAAGATTCAGTGCAATGTCATCAGTGAGGCTTACGCTCACGGGGTTCAGAAGCTTCTGTTTTTGGGATCAACATGCATCTATCCTAAGAACGCTCCTCAGCCAATGAAGGAAGACTGCCTGCTGACCAGTCCTCTGGAGTATACCAACGAGGAATATGCCATTGCAAAGATTGCCGGTCTGAAGATGTGTGAATCGTACAATCTCCAATACGGCACGAACTATATCGCCGTGATGCCGACCAATCTCTATGGTCCTAACGACAATTTCCACCTTGAGAACTCTCACGTCATGCCAGCCATAATGCGTAAGATTTATCTTGCCAAACTCATTCACGACGGTGCCTGGGACAAAATCGCTATAGACCTGGACAAACGTCCTGTGGAAGGGGTCAATGGCGAAGGTCTTAATTCGTGGTCAGAAAAGAAAAAAGAAGTATTATCTGTACTATCCAAGTACGGAATATTTGATAACAAGGTGACCCTTTGGGGCACAGGCACACCATTGAGAGAATTCCTTTGGTCCGAGGATATGGCAGATGCCTCTGTACATGTGCTTCTGAATGTCAATTTCAGCGACATCATTGGTATTGAGAAATACAGCTCTGTGCATTATGGTGCTTCTACTGATGGCGCCGTAGATCGCAATCACTCTGCAGGTCGCGGCGGTGCCATTCCCAAACTTGGCGAGATCCGAAACTGCCACATAAATGTCGGCACTGGCAAGGAACTCACCATCCGTGAGCTTTCCGAACTAGTTGTAAAAGCAGTAGGCTTTGAGGGAACAATTGAGTTTGACGTCTCAAAACCCGATGGCACCATGCGTAAGCTTATCGATGTAAGCAAACTTCACTCTCTCGGCTGGACCCACAAAGTTGAAATCGAGGATGGAGTACAAAAGCTTTTCGAGTGGTATCAGAAAAGCCTGTCATAAATTAAGCCCGCCTGTTTCGGCGGGCTTAATCTTATCTTAAATCTTAGAATTCAGGACTTCTTTCCATCTGGCGTATGCCGCAGCGTATGCTTCACGGTCAGCAGCTTTTGGTTCAATCACCTGCAGTTTCTCAAGTGAAGCAAATGCCTCATCCGCATTCGCATAGATACCGGCACCGATACCGGCACCCTTGGCAGCGCCAACAGAACCATCCGTATCATACAGTTCGATGGTAGCCCCGCTCACACCTGCCAGTGTATCGCGGAACAGCGGACTCAGGAACATATTTGCCTTACCTGCATGGATCTTCTTGATGTCCATACCCATCTGCTGCATGATTTCCATACCATAGCAGAATGAGAACACAATGCCCTCCTGAGCAGCACGAACCAGATGTGCCTTGGAGTGCTTGTTGAAGTTCACGCCATTGATAGAGCAGCCGATCTCTTTATTCTCCAGTACACGCTCAGCACCATTTCCAAAAGGAATAACCGTCACGCCCTCACTACCGATAGGCACACTTGCAGCCAAATCGTTCATCTCAGCA
>JAEEGL011021634.1_pt1 | contig 18233 bp, 20 predicted proteins | sample 9134231 | NCBI WGS metagenome assembly JAEEGL01 (sample SAMN16246548, study PRJNA631951) | gut metagenome | biome: gut microbiome; feature: rumen; material: fiber-attached | host: Bos | place: Iran: Karaj | collected 2018-10 | reverse complement strand
TTTGATTTAATTATATACCAGCAATTTTCTACAAGCAATAATTTTATAAAAAAAAGTAGATATTTCTATCTACTCTTATATAATTCTATTCTTTCTAGTATTCTTTTCTTTCCTAATATCTTCATAATACTAAATAAATCTGGAGATTTAAGTCTACCAGTAACCATTACTCTGATAGCTTCACAAATATCTCCAACATGACCTTTATAATCATCTGGATTATTTTTATATTCTTTAGGACTAGCTGCATAACCATTCTTAGTTGCGAATTCTCTTACTCCATTAAACCATGTTTCATTGTCACAATCTAACTCTAAATAATTATTTACATAATCTAATACTAAATCTATATCATAATCTTTTTCTGATTCATTCTTAGAATACTTTTCTTTTTTAAATATGCTATCTATTGCATAACTAAATTCTTCTTTTACTTCACTATATTTAGATATATCTTTACGTGGACGTGGTCCATCTTTTTCAATACTTAAGAATTTAATCATATCTTCTTTATTATCTTTTAAAACTCTTGCATATTCACTATCATGTTTTTCTGCCCATTTAAGTGTTTCTTCATATACTTCTTTTCCACTTTTACGAGAAAAATAAGTTTTACATAAATTAATTAATTTAGCTTCATCAAATGAAGTTCCACCTATTGCTTGTTTATCAAATGAGAAAGTAAAATCACTAATATTCTTATCAGGATTAGCTAAATACCATTCTTCAAAATTAGTATTTGTAATAGTAGCTAAATATAAATGTAATGCTTCTATTGGAATACCATTCTCATCATAATATTTAACTCCAAACCATGGATCTTTTCTTTTACTTATTTTTCTTATATTTCCTGTTTCCCCGTCTTTTATTGTAATAGGAGCTATATGAGCATATTTAACTGGTTCAAATCCTAATACTTCAAATAATTGAATATGTAATGGTAGACTACTTACCCATTCATCTCCTCTAATAACATGTGTAGTATGCATTAAATGATCATCTATTGCATGAGCAAAGTGATATGTAGGAGTTCCATCTTTCTTCAATAAAATAGTATCTACATCATGTTCTGGGAACTTTAATTTTCCTTTAATACAATCAACTACTTCTATTTCATTTTTAGGATTACCTGGAGATTTTAATCTAATAACATATTCATCATTATTATTAAGATGTTCTTTTACTTCTTCAAGTGATAAATCTCTGTCAGCTGCATATACACCATAGATACCAATCTTAGTCTTATTTATCTCTTGTTCTTCTTTTATAGTAGCAATTTCTTCTTCAGTCATAAAACATGGATAAGCTAAACCTTTTACTATTAAATCTTTTATATAAGTTTGATATATCTCTGTTCTTTCACTTTGTTGGTATGGAGCATAATCTCCTCCAAATGTATAGCCTTCATTTGGTAAGATATCAAAGTCATGTAATACACTAACTATATTTTCAATACCACCATCAACCATTCTTTTTTGATCAGTATCTTCTATTCTTAAAAAGAAACTACCATTACTTTGTTTAGAATATACCATATCAGCAAAAGCACTTAATAAGTTCCCTAAATGAACAAATCCAGTTGGACTTGGTCCATATCTAGTAACCATTGCTCCTTCTGGTAATTTTCTTTCTGGATATTTATCTTCATAGTAATCTCTTGTTTTATCTATACTTGGAAACAACAAATTAGCTAATTCTATTCTTTCTTTGTCAGTCATAAATACACCTCTTTTTAAATACATTATAATAATACACTAAAAGTTAAAAAAAAGAAAGTAAAACTATTTAGTTTTACCTTCTTTTAAACCTTCTAAAATATTAGAATAATAACGATATGCCTTTTCCATTTCAATTAACCCTAACATTTTATCAGTATCAGTATTTATCTCTTCTCTTCTTATTATATGATAAGCAAGCTCTAAATCATCATCATCTAATGCTTTTAAATATGCAGTTAATCCTTGCTCATTATATCTATTAATTAATGTACAACGAGAAACAGGAGATTCTATATACTCTTTTACTTTGTCATTCTCTTCACTTAAATATTTACTTAAACTAGTAATAGCTTTTTTAGAAGCGTTTTCTTTTCTAAATGAATCTATGGCATCAGATAAGATTGATTCAAAAACAGTTTGTTCTTCTTCGTCATATTTATATTCATTATAAGGAATAGTTCCTGTTTCTTTAAGCATATATTCTTCCATATACTTTAATTCTTTTTTTGTCATCATAATCACTTTTTTTTCTTGTCCTTTCTCTTTTGATATACTTTTATAAATTCCGGATACATCTCAGCTGGTTCAATATCTGGATTATTCATTTTAAATTCACGAAATGCTTTTTCTTTATGAAGATAACTCATCATTTCACTATTTGTACTAAAGAATAAATTATTCTTCATCTCTTCTTCAAGAACAAGTATTTCTTCATAACTTAAATCTTTAATATTAACTAATTTATCAAAGATGACATGATCAAAGTATTTTAGATATTTATCCCTACGTGGACTTTTATATTTCGATTTTGATTTCTTTTTCGACATAACTCACTATTATTGGTTTAAAAAAACCACTCCTTCATAGTGGTTTATATTATACATATATTTTTTTGTTTGTCAAAATAAAATGGCTGCCCCAGTTAGATTCGAACTAACGCGTAATGGAGTCAGAGTCCACTGCCTTACCGCTTGGCTATGGGGCAAGCACATATTAATTTTATAACGTTTGCCTATAAATTTCAATAGCTTCTATCATATCTGGAGTTATCGCATGATTCTTTTCATTATTTTTAATATTATCTTTTAATATATCAATTACTTTATCTAATGAAATACTTTCAAGTACATATCCATGATATATTTCTTCATCAGTTAATTCTACTTTAGTCATGTCAGGTTCTTTATTAGTTTCTATTACATAGTAATAAATCTCTGCTTGTCTATTCTTACCAATTTCAGGCCAATCTTTATTTCTAAAAGTTACTTTCATAACAGGTTCTTTTATTTCCTCTTTAGTAATTTCCATGCCTGTTTCTTCTTTTATTTCTCTTATCAAGCATTCTTCTAATGTTTCATTTTCTTCTAAATGTCCTCCAGGAAATTGATAGATATGATCTTTGCTTTCATTACCTAAAAGTATATTTCCATTATTAATAATTAGTGCTTTTGTTCTTACAACAATTTCTGTGATATCTTTTTTTGTTAAGTTATCACGATTATGAATTATTTCTTTCATTTACAAATATCTACCCATCTTAAAAATTCAGAAGCTTCTTCTAATTCTTTCAATGTTAGTTTTACAGCACTATTACTACTTCCACTAGCTGGATAAACTACTTTTAGTTTTTTTAATGATACATCCAAATAAACTTCTACTCCTTCATTTACTCCAAAAGGACATACTCCACCAACACCATGACCAATTAATTTTTCTACATCATCAAAAGGAATCATACTTGATTTTATTTTAAATTCTTCTTTAAATTTTTTATTATCTATTTTAGCATCTCCTGCGACTACAACAACTATTGGCTTACCACTAACTAGAAATGATAATGTTTTTCCAATTTCTTCTTCCTTACAATTTAATGCTTTAGCAGCTTCACTTACAGTAGCAGAAGATTCTTCAAACTCTAATATATTCTTATCTAAATTATATTTCTTTAGATGTTTACGTGCTTTATCTAATGACATAAATCCTCCTATTCATCATTTCCTAATAATAGGCATATTACTAATCTATCACATTCTATAAAATATACATTCTCAACCATATAAAATGGTCCATATCCACCTGTTTCTGCTCCTAAAAGTTCTAATACTTTAGAAGTATATGGAATAGTATAAATATCACCGGCATCCCCTGCCTCCATATGTATCCAATGCATTAATCCTTCAATTAGTTTTTTATCATCACCCAATAATTCTTTTAATAATTTCTCTAGTGACTTATTATATTTTTCTAAATGAAAGATATCTTCTGGTACTTCATACATATTAGTAAACGCACTTTGATAATTCTTTTTTTCAAAACAATCTGCTTGAAGATATGATTTACTTATTGTTTTAGATACACTTGAAGCCATATTAACTAATCCTGATACATATAAACTTTGATCTTTTAAATACATAAGACACCTACTTAATAACTTTCATTAATTTATTAATATCTTTATTTAAAGCTTCTTCATCTTGATTAAGCATAGCATATGAATAAGAGAATTCTCCATCTTTCCATAGAGCATAAATAGTATCTTCATATTTATAAATAGTTACACTAGTTCCACCAATACTTTCTTTCTTTACTAATTCTCCTCCATAAATACCACTTACATCAGAATCTCCTTTTTCCATATCAAATTCTGAATTATCTTTATAAATAATTCTAGCATGAGTAGCATATTTATCTTTACCAATAACAATATATCTATTTACTTCTTTATCTGCAATTATCGGTACTTTAAAACCTAAATATTTTTGCATTTCTGATATATTTGAAACTTCTGTAAGAGGATTAGCTATTTTTAATTTCTTTGCTCCATGATCATCTTTAATATTTGCATATATCATCCCAAAACACATCACTCCTACACATATTAAAAATACTAAAAGCCACCCAAATAATTTTATTTTATCTTTCATATTATTTCTCCTTATTTACTTTCCATAATACTAAACTTATAAGATATGTAATTAATATAATTATTGGAAGCACTATAATAATAGTCCATGCTCCGTTTTGAACAAACCAGTACCAATCATAAGTTGGTGATACTTTTCCATTCTCAACATGAGCCATAACATTAATCACATAATATACCGCATATACTATCATTGGCGTTAATCCATAAAATGTATCTTTAAAACTTAATTTATCTGTTTTTTCAAAAAACATAAATGTAATCATACTAAGTACAGGAGTTACTAAATGAAAGAATAGATTACTATTCATAACCATTAATCTTACTCCTCCCTCTATTATGTAACTTAGATATGTAAAAACCACTATAAAAGTTAATCCTACTCCAGTAGTTCCCATTAGTTTTAACAAGTAATACTTCCTATCTATTTCTTTTATTTTTCCCTGTAATAATCTAACTTCTAGAACAGAAAATATTAAAGCAACAACTCCCATAAATAAATTAGAATCTACAGTAAAGAATTTAAACATACCTAGCCTAGATGCTTCTAATACTATTTCATCACCTGACATAAATCTAAATCCTGTAAACATACAAATAGTTGCGAAAACAGTAAATATTACTATTATTATATTTAACACTAAAGATGTCTTAATCTTCTTCATAAGTCCTCCACTATTTAGTTAATACTTTTTCTTTTTTATCAGCATTTAATATAACACCTTCATAGTATGGAGTATCTTCATCAAAATAATAACCAACATGATGAATTCCTCCCATATATTTAAAGTCTTTAGCTTCACAGTTAATATCCTCTAAGTATTTATTAAAAGCTTTTAATAAATCTTCTTTAGTTAAAAGTGTCTTAACATTTTCTTCTACATCTCCGTATTTTAAATGTTCAATTAGATAGAAATCAATTTTTGGTTTATTATCTTCCATTGATAATTCTTCTTTTATTGAAATACGATAGTCCCTACCTTCTCCAAAGTATTCAAGAAGTGCTTGATCTACTTCTTCTGGGTATAACATGACATCTTTTGAACCACCTTGATTTATGATTTTATATGTTTCTTTTATTAATTCAATGTCTTTACAACTTGCGATAAACTTTTCAGTAAAATCAATTGCTTCTTCTAAATTACTAAAATAAAAACTTGTTTCGTTTATACCATCTTCTACTACTTTTAAGAAACAGCCATTAGATTTAACATCTATACTTACAAAAAACCACATTAAAGATATTTCTAATCTATTATCTTTAACATACCAATGATTTAAACTAACTCTTTTCATAATCACACCTCTATATTTCAATTTTTATTCCAACTATTCCATATTTGTTTTGTTCTTCTTTTGTATAAAATTCATTAAACACTTTAAGTAATTCCTCTTTAGTCATAGACTTATCTGCCAATATTTCTATATCATAAGCATTAATTAACTCTTCAAAAGAATCATATTTTAATAAGTCAATTACTTTTGCCTTAAAAGATTCATTCATATCTTCATATTTAAAAAATATAATTGTATCACCAATTTTAATCTTTTGTCTTTTTTCATCTAGTAATCTTATTTCAATTCTTTTGGTACCATTAAGTATATAATTATAATATTTTTCTTTTAATCTCATTTCATGTGTCATAATCACACCTCTATTTTATTATAAAATAAAAAAAGACTAATTACTAGTCTTTAATATTCATGGTAGCGAGAGAGGGAGTCGAACCCACGACCTTTCGGGTATGAACCGAGCGCTCTAGCCAACTGAGCTATCTCGCCATGACAAGTTGCATATTAATAATATCAAAATAGATGAAAAAATGCAAGAGATAAATAAAAAAACCTATAAATTATAGGTTTTATTTCTTTTTCTTTACTAATTGATAATTACTAGAATCTTCAACAGTATTTTCATCTAAAACAACTTCTTCATAATCTCCTTGATGCTTATAAACTTCTTCAAATGCTTGCCAAGTAGCTGCATCAATAATACCATTCAATCCTCTAGCTCCTGTTTTCTTTTTCTCTGCTTGTTTAGCAATCTCAGTAGTAAAGCCATCAGTAAATGTTAATTTAACTCCTAGTTTCTTAAATATTTCTTCTTGAATCTTCATTGCTGATTCATCTGATTCTAACATTACTCTTTTTATATCATCTACATCTAAATCATTTAGCTTAATTACTGTAACACGTCCCATGAATTCATCAGTCATCATACCATAATCAATAAAGTCTTTAGTTGTAGCTTGACGATATTTTGGTTTAGACAGTGAAGTTATATTAGCATTAAATCCTATTCCATTTTTTTCTATTAAATTTTTATAAACATCTGTATATGCTCCACCTAATATTACTGTCATATTACTAGTATCTATTTTTACTTTTTCATGAGCAGTTCTCATATCAGAGCAAGCATCATAAGTTGATCCTTCAATAAATGGTAATAAGACATTTAAAACTGCTTTTCCAGAAACATCATCTTTTCTACGTGATCCTTTCTTATCTACCTCATCAAAGAATATAATTGCTCTTTCAGTCTTCTTAAGATCTTTTCCACACTTAACATATAGTTCCCATAATTCTTCTTCAATATCTTTACCAACATATCCAGGACTAGTTAACTTAGTAGAATTAATCTTATGGAAAGGTCTATCTAAGTGTTTAGCTATTAATCGCATTAACTCAGTCTTACCAACTCCAGTAGGACCAGTAAGAAGTATACCTTCTTTTTTCTTACGATCATCTAATTCTTTACGAGCTAATTCAGTAATTACTCTTCTAGCTGGTTCATCTTGAGCAATTAATGTCTTAGTAACTTTATTAAACAACTCATCTATATTAATATATTTAGGTTCAGTAGATTCTTTCTTTTCTACTTTAGGTTTTACTTCTTTTTTCTTAGCAATTGGTTTTACTTTTGTTTTTGGTTTTTCTTTTACTGGAACTTTTTCAAACAAATCATCTTCTATAGAACTTATTTGAATATCAAGAGTTTCAATCATCGCTTCAATATACTCATAATCATTATTAAATCTAGCTCTCATTTCTTTTAGTTGATTTAAAGTAAATTTACCTTCAATAATAGCTTCCATTAATTCATTCATATCTTCTTCAAATGTTGTTTCATATTCAGAATCATAATCATCACCATTTTTTGATGAAATCATTTGTGATAACTGATGCAAGAAGTCGTTTGTTAAAACAGTATAGAAAGCTTCTCCTTTTTCATCAATACCTATAAAATGAATATATTCTTTGCATAATCTTTCATATTGAACAACAGCTTCTTTAAGTGAAACTGTATTTTCAAAATACTCACTCAAATCTTCTAAACTCATGACATTAGCAAAACAATGTTCTACTTCACCAGTTAATGTATCTTCAGAACCCATTTTTGGATAATAATTACCATTTTTATCAATAAATAGTTCCTCTTCTTCATCATATTTACCAAGTATTGCTCTATTACAACTAAATGCTAGAGTAGTATCTGTTAAATAATGTCTATCCATAATTGTTGCTATATAACTTTTACTCATATCAAAAGTCCCCCCAATTAGCTATAAATTATATCTCTAAAATACAATAATGTCAATTAAACACTATCTATAATTAACATTATTATTAAACTCATTTACTATTAACATTATATCTTTAGAAACTCTTCTAATCTTATTAATAGTAAAACTCTTTAATAATTTTTTCTCTACTAATTTCATTTCTAAATCTTGTACTTCATTTAATAATTTAATTAATTCCTTATATTTACCCTTTTCTCCTACAATGTTATCAAACCAATTACTAATATCATAGATTTCTCCATTTATACGCAAATTAGCTAGTGTCGAAATAAAAGTTCTATTATTTAATATTTCTTTACAAACATAACTTTGTAAGTAATAAGCATCTGAACTATATTTATGATTTGTCTCTGAATTAATCGCATAAATTGTATTAGAAATATCTGTATTATTTGGATCAAACTCTTTAATAATATTAATTATTTCTTCTGTTTGTTTAGTATTAATAATTTCTTCCAACATATATGATTCATGTTTCTTTACAAAACTTAAATCTTCTTTATTAAAAATTCTATAAGTTAATCCAGTTCTTAATAAAACATATTTATTAGTAACTTTTATTTCATTAGCATAAGAATTAAGTGCATGATTAAATTCATGTACTAAGTCATCTAATAATTCTATTAAACTAATACTTTCATAGTTTTGAATAACCATATTTTTCTTAGTCTTATATTCATTATTATCTTTATATGGAGTAGATAAATAAAAAGCTCTTACATATTTACTTTCTTTTTTACTACTAATTATTCTAATATCTCTAAAAGTATTTAATACTAACTTTTCTTTATCAATACCATACTTAATAATAAAAGCTGGAATAATTATATATAGTAAATGTCTAATATTACTATCATAATCATATTTATTACTTATTTCATCGATATATGCTTTTTCTCTTTCAATTATTGAATTACTATCCATATAATCACCTATTATTAGTATATAAAAAAAAGTAGATTTTTTCTACTTTTTAAAAAACTATACTGTCAACTTGTAATCTAATAACACTTTCCAAATCGCTTACTTTTACTTGTACTTGATAACCTATTTTACCAGCACTAAAAATAATTGTATCAAAGTTATCACAACTACTATCAAAAGTAGTTAAAAAACTCTTTTTCATTCCAATCGGAGAACAGCCTCCATGAACATAACCAGTTAATGGTAATAAATCTTTTTGTTTTAACATTGAAACACTTTTTACTCCAACTGCTTTAGCTGCTTTTTTTAAATCTAATTCTTTATTTACTGGTATTACAAATACAAAATAATTATTAGTATTAGAAACTGTTACCAAAGTTTTAAATACTTGATTAGGGTCTTCACCTAACACTTCAGCAACTTCCATACCACTAACTGCATCTGTATCCACATAAGAATAACTCTTATAGTTTATTTTCTTTTGATCAAGTATTCTCATTACATTAGTTTTTTCCATAGATCCACCTATTTTCTCTTAACAAATTTAAGCAATTCTTCTTTACTATCTAAATAATCTCTTTTACCTAAATTATATTGTTCTAAAATAATTCTTTCATTCTTTTCAATTCTTTTTATATTTACTCTTTTACTTGGTCTAATACAAAATACTTTTCCTTCTTTTTCTAGTTTTATTATTTTCTCCACTTTTTCATTATAACTTTTATTTCTTTTAGAAATAGTTTTCATAAACTTAGGATATTTTTTATACCTAGATTGTAGCCATTTCATTTCAGTTTCTTTTTTACGATACTCTATCGGTCTAGTTAATACTACTATTACTCTATCATATCCTAAATCTAAGGCTTTCTTAACTGGAATAGAATCAGCTATTCCTCCATCCAAATACTTTTTACCATCTATTTCTACTATTTTAGATACTCCTGGTATTGAAGAAGTAGCTCTAAAGTATTCAATATTATCTTTAGCATCTTTTATTTCAATATATTCAGCTTCTCCTGTTTCTAAATTAGTTACTGTTACATACATTTTCATTTTAGTCTTTTTATATGTATCATAATCAAATTTATCTAATTCATTAGGTATCTTATAATAAGCAAATTCTTTATTAGCTATATTTCCTGTTTTTAAAAAACTTCTAAAGCCCATATATCTTTTATCATTACAATATCTTAAATTATATCTAATAGCTCTTTCTGGTTGTTTAGATTTATAATTAATACCAATTAAAGCTCCCATAGAAACTCCAATTATAGCATCAATCTTTATTTTATCTTTAAACATTTCATCTAAAACACCAGCTGTATATATACCCCTAAGACCTCCACCTTCTAGGACTAAACATGTCTTCATAATATCACCACTAATTAATTATACAAAAAAAGTAGAAATTAATCTACTTTTTAAACAAGACTATTCATTAAAGAATTATCACTACTTGCATAATTAGGAGCAATATCATTCATAATAGTTCCAACCTTTTCAAGTAGCTTAGTATATAAAGCATTCATCTCTGCTTCAGATATCTCATCTGATTTAACAGCACCTTCTTCTTTAATTTCTTTTACTTTAGATCCTATTGTTACATTAGTATCTGCAGTTACTCCAAAATTAAACTTCTCTTCACCAGATTTAAAATCAACTGTTGCTTTAAATGTACTGCTTGCAGTTTTTCCTTTAACTTTAGTTGTCTCTTCAAAGTCTAATACTAATTCAGTATCTTCTTCTTTCATATTTACTTTTCCAACTAATTTGTTATCACTTTTAGCTGTCACAGTAGCATCTAATGTCAAATCATCTTGTTTCATATTAAGTTTAAATTCTCTTTTATCTTTATCATATGTTCCTGAAGCTAAAACTTCTTTATCTTCAAGCAACTTATACTTATATAAGTTATTATCAATATCTATTACAATACTATCAGTATCTTCTACTATTTCAACTTCTTTAGTTTGTGGTATTAATCCACTAGTATATACATTAATAGTTATTTCTTCTTTTTCTGCTTCTTTTAAACTATCTAATTGTTCTTTTAATGTTTCACGAATTTCTTTTTCAGTACTATTAGACATTCTAGCTAAAACATCTACAACTTCATCATCACTTTGATATGCTTCTATTAGTTTTTTCATATAAGTATTTGCATCAATCTTATATGATAATTGCTTATATTTACCTTTTTTACCATCTATTTCTTTTGTAACTGTTTTTTCTGTAACTTTTTCTTGTTTAGTTTGTTCTCTTATAACAGTTTCTGTTTTACTAACTAATAATTTAATATCATCAGTAGTTATACTACTCATTTCTAAATCTTTTAATTCTTTTTCTGTTTCAAATGTAAGTGTTTTATCATACATATCACCTAATGTAACAAATACATTCTTACCATTCATCATTGCATTAATATCAAAAATATTCTTATCTTTATCAATTTTAAATCCAGCGCTAGCTTTATTATTTTTCTTATCAGCTACTACACTATATGATAGTTTATAATCTTTTAATTTTGTTAAATCTATTTCATTATCTTTATAATCTGAAGTAAAAGTGATTGTTCCATCTATTCCAACAGAATCTTTTTCGAAATTATAAGTTAAATTTTTACTATTAATCTCATCTAAAGACTTTCTAGCTTCTGTAAAAGCTGATTTTAACCCTTGATCAATTATTGTATTACTATTAAGTAAAACTTTTGTTAATAAGAATCCTAATCCTGCTAAAACTATTACTCCAATTATTATTCCAATTAATAATCCTTTCCCTTTTTTAGGAGTATCTACAATTGGCTCCATAGTTTCTGTTTTAGATTCTTCTACCGGATTTTGTGGTGGAACATTTTCAGGTGTTGCCTCTACTTCCGGTTGTGTTGGTTGTGCTGGTGCACTTGCTTGATTTAATTCTTCTTGATTAACTTCTGGTTGTAAATTTTCATTATTGTTTTCTTGCATATTATTATCCTCCAATTCTTTTTTTAGAAAACTTTTATCATAATTATCTATATTCTGCAACAAAGTGCATTCCAGAATATACTTTTATAGTACTTCCTGGACTATAACATTTATTATCAATACTATTTCTAAAGCATTTTACACCCCATTTATTAGGTAACTTGTAAGTACTTCCTTCTACCTTCTTATACATATCTTTATTATTATCATTTACATTATCAAATGAAGTTGTAATCATCCATAGTCTTTTACCATCTTTATTAGTTTCTACTTCTCTATAGTATTCAGGATTAGCTGGTAATAAGTGTAAATACATTTTTAATTCAGGCCCTGAAATAAGTCCTAAATCAACCAAATACTTACCTTCATCTACTCTTAATCCCTTAAATATATAATATGGCATAATATCTTTAAAGTCTTTATATTCATACAAATGACTTGGATCATTCTTTATTTTATATTGAATATTATCAGGCCAAGTAAGATTCTCTGTAAATCCATATTGATTAGATATCATTAGATTACGATCAGTAGTTATAACATCATCAGAAATAATATTAAAATAATATGATGAAATTATATGATAAACTTTAACTTGTTTCTCAATAATTCTTAAATCTACTACTTTTACTTTTTGTAGTTTACCGTTCTTCACTTTTAGAACAGTTGTTCCTACATTAAATGTTTCTCTATCCTCAGTATTAACAAACATGCCTAAATCTGCATTATAAATACCATGTGGACCAAATGTATTTAATGTAGTATTATCACTAAAAGTAATTTGTAAATAGCTTTTTGGTGAACTTTCTCTTTCTATCCAAATAGGATATTCAGCTACTAACTCGCCTGTATTATAACTCCATACAGCCATTAAATCATCATAGTTAATATCTTCGACTTTTTTATATTTACCATTAGCCATTAATACTTTTGTACCTTCAACTAAACAACTCCAGTTTCCAGTAGCAGTAATATTTATATTTCCATCAACATTTGGAATAGAAACTCGTCCATTATTAGTACTATAAGTATATCCAGATCCTTGAGTTAATGTTCTTCCACCCATAGTAACAGTAATACTATTTGGTAAACTATAATTATTATTTGCTGTCAAAGTTATAGTATATGTTTCTCCTATATTAACTGTATTGGCACCAGATCCGCTTATATTCCTTAAGTTTCTAGTAACACTAAATACCCATTGATATGAAGCTTCGCCTGAAGCTGAACAATATCCACTACCTGTAGTAGCACCACTTATATCACTACTAGAAGCAGTATTATCTTCATTATCTGTTCCATATACTTTAAAATTATATGTACTAGCAGTTGTTCCATTACTTAAGTCTTGAACAGTAAGACTTGTATTGGTTCCTGCATTCAATGTTTTTAAAACACTTCCACTATTATCACAAACTAGTACAGTATAACTTTTAATTCCACTATAATCATCTGTTCCATTCCAAGTAAGATTAACTACTCCTACTTCATTACTCATTGTAGCTACTACATTACTAATAATAGGTGGTGTAGTATCTACATATTCTTCATGTTTATCAACATCTAAGGTAATATTACCTAAACTTACATTTGGAAGACCAGCACTACTTAGTGTTAATCCAGCAGTTATTGTATCTTCTGGGAATAAAGCATCATCTTTGGCTTTAATATAGAATGTATATGTTTGATTCTCAGAAGATGCAGGTACTGTGAATGTTCCTAAAGCAGCTCCTCCGGCATTCACTAATTCTAATTTATCACTAGCAACACTAATCGATATTACTTTATCTTGTGTATAAGAACTATTTATACTAATAGTTACTTGTTGTAATGCTCCACCTTTAACACTTCCCGTTGCCGGAGTCATACTATTAACAGAAATAGCTCCAGTTGGCTTTTCATTAGACTCAATTTCTCCTCCTCCAGTAACATCATATTCATTAGCTTCTACAGTTGGCGTAAAAGTAAATTTAACGGTAATTACTTTTTCTGTTAATGGTTGCATTACTTCTCCATCTTGATAATTTTCAATTTCATAATCTATAGTTCCCAAAGGATGGTCTTCTGAATCAAGAACTGAAAACTCAAAATTAAAATTTGATATTAATCTTTCAAAGAAAGTATCATTTTTAAGAGTAATATCATAATTAGCTGTATATACAGGATTATTATCATTCTTAACAAATGTCAAATGAAAATCAACTGTATCTTCTGTCCATGATGGAACAGCATCACTTGTATTATTTGAAGATGTCTTAACAACATTAGTTATTCCAAAATCACCTTGAGTATCTACAGCAGCAGTTCCAGATATATTAATTACTTGAGTATATAAGGCAAAACCTACTGACATTCCAAGAAATACAAGCACTAAAAAAAGAGAAAGAATAAAACTCAATTTAATATTTTTTTTATCTTTTAAATTAACATTTTTCTTTCTCTTCATATAAATCATCCTTTTTAATTATCTATGTTTTTTCTTTTCTATCTCTCTTTTATCTAAAATATATTCCCAACACATTTGATCATTTATAATTCTAAATATAGCTTTTGTATGTTCATCATTTTCATAAAAATTAATTGGCATTCTTACTTCATTATATACATCTATTAATTCATCAAAAGAACTAACATTTACCAAATTCAAATTCTTTATATCAGGTAAATTAGTTACGTTTGCAATTATACTATCATGTGAATCAACAAATTTCTTCAAAGTTGATGCATATAAATGTTTTTGCCTATTAATACTTCTAGTAATAAATATTCTAACAATTAAGACTAATGTTAAAATAATTATTAATAATCCTAAGAAGAAACATAGAGTTTTTATTTTCTTCGCGATTGGATCAATCATAGTTAAAGTATTATCATTACTTACAGCATCTTTTTCAATAGAAGCTTCTACTGCTTTTTCAAGTAACGGAATACTTAAACTTAAATTAGATGGAACTTTAATATTATCAGTATATTTATTACCAGTAGCATTACTTTCTACTACTAATTGAATTTTTAAAACTCCATCTGTTTCAATTGAATAATCTTTTTTAAATTCTTCTAAAACTTTATTATACTTACTATAATCTACATCAACTATCTCATTAATAAATATATTTTTAACATTATTTAATTTAAGAGTTTTTGGTTCTACTAGGTTATATGTTTTATTCCAGTAATAACCATCTCCATCAGATTTATTAGCATATACTATCGCATCAATTCGATAAGTATATTCTCCATTTATATCATCACTAAAATTCAAATTATATAAATAGTTAATGTGAATATAATCAATTATACTTGTAATGTAAGTTCTATTTTCACCTAAATATTGTGTATCAAAATAATTATTTGGTTTTAAATAGACTTTATAATTAATAGAATTATCTTCATTGTATTTAAGAGTTACATAACTATCAGAAAAACCAAAAACAGTTAGCGCCAATCCAGCAACTAGCAAAAAAGTTAATATTGAAATTCTAATAACTTTGTTCATGGTATTCATAGCCTAACTCCTTTCAAATAATTCATTGATTAATACTGTTGGAAAACCAATATACTTTACAACATAATCTACCTTTCCAATTACATTTTCATCAGTACTTATAAAACCATCGGGTTTAGGATTTGCATCACCTTGAGTAGTAAAATAATACTTATCTTTCTTTTTAGTAATATCAACTATTCTATGCGTAATAATAATACCTTCACGATTAAATACTAATATGTCACCTTTTCTTAATTCTTCTGGTTTCATATATTCAATTAATACAGCATCTCCTCTATTATAAGTTGGACTCATCGAATCAGATGCAATTGCGATTAATCTACTGTTAAATATACCAGAAACTAAAATAACTAAAATTATTAAGAAAAGGATAATTGGAATACTAAATAATTTCAATGTATCATTTGTAATAATCTTTTTACTCTTTTCTTCTTCAACCATTGCCCTATTAATAATATAAAAAATTATAAATGGCGTTAATACTTTCACAAATGAAAGTAAATAATTACCTAAATTAGGAGTTATAGGTAAAATATATACATATAATCTAGTGACCAATCTATATATTAAGCTAGGACTCATACCTACTTTATGATTTAAATATGTTCCTAAGAATTGATCTGCAAAAACTGGTAAGACTGTTATACATATAAATACAAATATCTTATATGATGTACCTAGTGTTCTAAAATTAGTAATTGCGAACACTTCAAGTAGTGATAAAAGAACAGTAAATATAACAATAGACTTAATACTGTTATAACTATTCTTAACCACAATAAATCTAAAGTACTCAATTACTATAGAAAGCACTATTATAGGTATAACTAACCTAAATAAATTATTAAAAGTATATGCATATCCTTTAGTAAATCCTAATAATAATCCTAATAAATAGATAATAATACCAATTACCATTAAAACAGTAATAACTGTTCTAATAGTATAACCAGTATAATAACTACTATCTTTTTGTTTCCCAAAAAACATTCTTAATGGGATTATCATAAATAGCAAGAAAGTGATAACTAGATATTTATTATATTCACTAGGTATCACTTTATTTGATAAATAAAATATTAAGTTTACAACCAATAACGCCACTTCTATCCAGTAAATAACTTTAATATTTTTTTTCATATAGTCTCCTATCTAGTTTTTAATAGCTAGGTTTTATATTATTGTTTTTGTGAATAATCAAATGAAGCACTTAAGGATACAAATTGTCTTGTTGCTGGTAAATCTGCAGCAGCTTCTGGTTGAACATATTTAACTGCAACTGTAACTGTAACTGTGTTAGATTCCTTTGCTGGTAAATCAATATTTAATCCAGTAGCACTTTGTGTATATTTCGTACCAGCATAAGTGATTTCATATGTTAAATACTTTTGTTGTTCAGCTGTTAATGGTGACATAGTGATTCCAGTTAATTTTGCATCAAATGTACCATCATTAATTGCTTGTACTGTAAATTCGGCTTTATCTCCTGGTTTTTCTAAGATTGCTCCAAAAGTAATATCTGTGTTTGTTAATGTTGGTGTAGTACCAGTTGTCATTGTTTTTTGATCACCAGTACCAGTAGTTGCTCCACTTAAGATATCAACACTATCAGATGCTTTAGTTAATGATCCTTCCTTCCAATGAATATCCCATTTTGCAGCTTCTACTTGTGCAGTACCATTAATGTTAAGTGTTTGTGAAAATAACGCAAAACCTACTGACATAAATAGTATTGCTACAGCTAATACTGCAATAATAATTGTTTGACTATTTCTTCTTTTTTCCATTTTATTTCTCCTCCTATTATTAATTATATCATAGCAAAACAGATTTGTTATTACAACACAAAATACTATATTTGACTACTAATTTTACATTTTTTTAATAATATAGTATAATATGTTCACATTTTGTGACCAAGGGGTTTGGTTTTATGAAAAACAAAAACAATATAATTAACAATTTGTCAGTACGTTTAGTACTTTTCTTTTAGCTATGTCACTTACTGCATCAAGTTTTGCTTTAACCAAAGAAAGAAGTTAAGCAAATAGTTAAAAATTAATTTAATAAAAAAAACAGATTATTCATGAATTGCACCCCTTAGGGTAGACATCAATAAAAAAGCAGTTTGATAAAAGTGTTATAATACACTTCCGAAAGGAGGTGTATTTTTTGTGGCATCTAAAGGTCAAAAATTTGCTTCATATTCACTAGAATTTAAAAATGAAGTGCTAGAAGCGTATAAATCTGGTAAATTTGGTGGTAGAGATCAAGTGGCAAAACATTACAATATTAGTTCAGCTACAATTTGGAATTGGATTTCAAAAGATAGAAAACAAGGAACTTTAGAAAATGATATCTATCACAAAAGAGGTAGAACTAAAGAATCTAATTTAACAAAAGAAGATTGGAAAGAAAGATATGAAATACTAAAAAAATACCAGGCCTTCCTCAAGGCACAACGAGAGAAAAAGTAACATTTATAAATTTATATAGAAATAATTATAAACTTACTAACATGTGTGCCGTGCTTAATATAAGCCCTAAAACTTATTATAAGTATAGAAATAAGGAAGATCCTGACTATTATGATTATTTAATAATAAAAGA
>JAEEGL011011214.1_pt1 | contig 18233 bp, 32 predicted proteins | sample 9134231 | NCBI WGS metagenome assembly JAEEGL01 (sample SAMN16246548, study PRJNA631951) | gut metagenome | biome: gut microbiome; feature: rumen; material: fiber-attached | host: Bos | place: Iran: Karaj | collected 2018-10 | reverse complement strand
TTTCCCATTTTAAAGTATTTTTTCCTATATATAAACCAACAGTTCCTCCCCATGGCGCTGTTTCTGTCGCGTAAGGTAATATTGTAATAGAACCATTTGTATCTCCAGTATTATGATGCCCAATCTGTGGATTATACGTTGCTTGTGAAGTACCTCCTTTATACCAAACAATAGGAGCTCCATAATTAGATGTATTTTCCAATTTTTGTATAATCTATACTCCTGATGTTTTTAAATAGAAACTTGCAGTAATTTCTTTATTACCAGACAATGGTAGATATCCTGATAAACTTTGATGGCTAGTTAAAAAACCGCTATCATTAGTTAATTGAGATGTTTTTGTTGGGATATCAGAAGTATAAGCTAATGTATACCAACTTGCACTACCTTTTCTATAATAAATTCTATCAGTCCAACTTGAATTAGGATGAAAATATAACTAAGCAAATGCACCGCTATAGTCTTTTACTGCCAATACAGAACTATATTCTACATTTGGTCTATGTATAACATGAATACCAGGAACTAAATCAGATGGAATTTCTGTAGACATTGACGAATGTGTTACTAAAGGCAGAAAATCACTAATTGCTTTATGGCCTCCTCCACCAAGTAATACATATGAATCAGAAGAATCTTTTTTTATAAAACCACCTCTCGACCATACATAATTTCCTAATGCTGCATGAATTGTGCCACTCTAAGCCCAAACAAAAGAATGCCCTCCGGAATATCCAGCTCCAAATGTATATCCGTTACCAAAATAAACATAAGCAGCACCGTAAAGATTACCTAGTGTAGTTCCATCATTTTTTATCGAATAATTAGAACCCATAGACCAAATAGCAGCAGCTTTATTTGGATCGTATTTTCCTATAATGCCAACATCTCTAGCAGTCGCAGTTTGATCAAATATGATTTTCCCAGTAATTGTATCACCAGTAACATTAACATAACGATCATCAGACTAACTTTGCGAATAGACATATGATGTATAATTACCATAATGTAAAATAGTATTATTTCTCCATTTAGCATCACCATTTTTATTTAAACATAATCCATTTGTACTACTAGAATCGTCAGGATTTATGATAAATTGATTTGATGGATTTGTAGCAGCAAACCAACCACCACTAGGAGCCCCGCTTGCACCAGTTGAACCAAATGTTATACCAGCCCAATTATTTCCAGCACGAGTAATACGTAAACCTTCATTATAATTATTATTTGTAGATCCTGTATTAATAACAATTGGCTTATTAAATGTTTTTGTACCTGTAATTGATTCATCTCCGCTAATTGTAACATATCCATCCAATAAATCAGAATTATCAATCCATGGAATATTAACAGATAAATGTCCATTTGCATCAACACCAACTGCATATTGTCTATTAGTAGTAGAACCCATAGCTGTAGCAGTTAAAGAAGACGCCGTTTCAGACTTTAAACTAGCTTTAATTGTTCCTGTTGCTGTTATAGGGCCGCCAGTTAATCCAACTCCAGTTGCTATAGATGTAACAGTTCCAGTACCACTATTTAATGCTAGATTATCTAACTAAGCCTTTGTTGCATAAGTTGTAGAATCTACACTTCCATCTGCTTTTAAAAACTAAGACGATGTACCACCTATTTTTATAAAAGAAGAAGCTTTTATTGAAGATGTTAAAATATTGTGATTCCCAATTGGGAGCTAAACAGATGAAAAACCAGTAAAAGTAGACGTTCCACGAGTGAAAGTTATAGAAGCACCAGATGAATATGTTTGTACTGAACAACCGCAATATTGTAAAGCTTGTTTTACAACTGGTCCTGTAGTATAATTAAAATTTTGACAAGCTAATATAAAAGTTCCAGAAAAATCATTATAATATAATGTTAATATAGCACTAGATCTACTATTTATATATAAACCTCCATTTTGATATTGTGTAATCAATATTCTCGCAAATTCTCTACTATTTCTATAATCTATCAATCTAATTAACATTCTATTAAAAAAATCACTAGTAGATATTGTAAAGTAACAAGCATTTTGATTATTATATCCTGTTCCACCTAATGTGGAAGTAGATTGATATATCATATTCTCGTCAATACGGAATCCATCAAATTTTGTGGAATTATTTGCAAGTGTAGCTGTATCTGCATTTCCAATTAACTAACCCTTGATTTTATTTGCTATTAAATAATAATTCTACGATGCATCAACTGTTATAGAATTATAAAGTGCGCCAGGTGGGACTTCACCAGCTGTATATGTAGTATATGGTGTAAAAGATCCTGATTTAAATGTTTGTATACTACAATTAATATTGATTTCTGTTTCATCAGTAATAGATGCATTATTATCATATATGTCAACATATACATCACTCCCTGTTGATGTTTCACGTACTGTTCTTAATTGTATAGAACTACTAGTTGTGTAATTAGAAGAAGATAATAGCACTATTTTAGAAGCGTGATATATATTGTCTGTTATAGAAAACAGATTACTATAAACAACATTGCTTCTTGTATGAGAAACAGAAAGAAGAAACTATACTCCTGTTGCACTATTACTATCAGTATTTGTTAATTTACAAATTCTTGACCAAGTTGCTCCTTTAGCTTTAGCTGTCCATTGTGTCCAAAATGCCATAATTATTTATTTTTTAAATTATTAATTTCATTTTCCAAAATCTTAACCCTATTTTCCAATTCTGCCACATATAAACTTAAGGCAGAATTATAATTTACTGTTTTATAATCACTCTATCCAACGAGATCTGGATGTTCTTTTTCTAATTCCTAAGCAATAAAACCATAATGTAATTTATCAGAATCTTTAAAGCGGAAGGAGTAAATGTGATCGCTTATTTGTTGTATATCGCGCTTTAAACGAATGTCTGAAGTTGCTGAATAATCTGGAGCAGATATTGAATTTGTTGCAGTTATATACCCCTAAAAATACCATTCATTTATATTAAAAGAGCTCTATGCAGTCCATGCGGCACTTGCATTTAATGCAGATGCAGGACCAAATTTTATTCTATTAGTTGTACTATCTGGCCCAATACCAGCAACATAACTTCCAGGTTTATCAAATATTATTATTGGGGTAGAGTTTGAACCAGACTATCCACTATGATATTTATCTATACAAATTGTTCCTTTACAATATATGTTAAGCCACTAATAATCTAGAGTTCCAATATTATATGTACTGCTACTTCCTGGAATTAAATGTCCATTTATTGTTGCATTTCCATCAACTGTTAAAGATGGGCTAACTTTAACACCTCCACCTTTACGAATTAAGTCTATATATACTTCTGATCCTCCATTACTTCCATTATTAGAAATTCTCATTGTTAATGAATCATCTCCAGTTGCAGCGGCAGAACCAATCTTAAAACTTAAATCATCATTATATGCTCTAGTAATCATTAATGGCCACTGTTCTCCACCTCCTCCAAATATTGCCTAACCATTTTTAACATCAAATTTAGCTCTTGGTTGAGTTGTTCCAACACCAACCTTATCTGTAATTGACATTATCGTACTATTATTTGTTAAGAAATGTATTGCACTTGTATTCTAAAAACCAATATACAACCCGCTTCCAGAAGCAGATAAACTAATATTTCCATTGTTATGACTTCGTAACACAGGATAATTAGTATTATTATATTTATTAAATATAAAACCATCATCTATTCCTCTAGCAAAAACAAGACTTCCTGTCATTTCATCACCTGACTTTTTAACATAAGATGATGCTAACGCATAATTGCTTGGATTAAAGTTTCTTGTAGTCCATGCATATTCTACTCTATTTGCATTATCTGGAATCGTTGGTAATGTTGTTGTAAATGTTATAGACCAGTCTTTAATAAAATGATTATATGAACCGGATCCATTATATCCTAATAATACATCTCTAACAACTACTTGTGGATAACTCCAATTAGAATTAGTCTCTCCTATATAAATTTTAAATCCATTGTCATACCCTAGTCTAACTCTATGATTTGCACCTATTATCATTACAGAAGGATGATGTTGCCATGTATTGCCAGATACATATATATATCCACCAATATGAACAGAGAATGCAGTTCCTGTAGTATAATTATAAACATCAATCCACATTGATGTCATTGTATTATGTTCTATGCTATCAGGTAAATTTATTGTTAGGCATCCAGTATACGTTTGTTGAGTTGTTGTATATACACCGCCTTTTATTATTGGTAAATACTATGAATTATATCCAAGATATCCAGTTAAAGTACCACCAGATAAAGGCAAATATCCTGCAAGACTTTGATGACTTGTCACAGGAGTAATTGAAGTTCCATCAATTGTAATAGTTCCATTAGAAATATAAGTATTATGATTTGTTAATATATTTTTCCAGTCATTCCAGCCAGTTCCATCTTTCCAATTCCTTATTGCCAATTTATATGTAGGATCTAAATCAACTGCAATTTGTGTAACATACTAATCATTATAATTAAACGCTAATAAATATCCATCACCAGTAGATGCTGTCAATGCCTAACCAGTAAGTCTATATCCTGTTAGGCAATATTTCTTACCTTTTGCGCTATCTTGATAACCAGATGTACTTTCTCCAATTAAACTTAAATAAGTTGCATCTGTTGCTGTTGTAGCAGTTGTCGCATTACCTGTTAAATTTCCATAAAAATTTGTAGCATATACATTAGCCCATTTATATGACGAACCACCAAGATCTATTGCATTATTTCTGTTTGGATACAAATGTCCTTCAAAAACCTATCTTCCCTGGTACATGCTATTCGTTCCATCTTGACTATTAAGCCATTGAGTGCTGACTGACGGATCTTCTGTTTGTGTAGTAAGTGTAAAATCTTCAATTGCAGAAAAAACAGAAACAATTGTTGATGTTGAAGGACTATAATAACCAGTAGAACTATCTTGTATTGGAAGCATCTTTATATATATAATACATCTGGTTCCAGATCCATATCCTGCAGCAGCTATTGCTTGAACACACCCTCCATTTTGATTATTATTTATAGCTCTAATACCAAAACTATTTCCTCCTGTATGTTCTAACAATAGGTTACACCTCATATTATTATAATCACATTTTATTAATAATTTTCTCCAATAGACATAAGTAGTTGCACTATTGAATTCAATTTTAATATACCAATTAGTATTTACTGTAGACATTGTTATAGAATGGGCAAACTAATACGCCATCCATCCATCTGCAATATGATAGCCATCAACAACATCTGCACGATCTGCCCATCCAGCAGATATTTTCTCCCAATCATTAGATTGCCATCCAGATATGCTCCTTCTTAAAATTCTTAGATAACTATCAGAATAACCCATTTTAAGAATTGCACCATAAGCTCCATCATTTCTAAATCCAGTTAAATAACTCCATTCTACACCACTTGTATTATAAACAAACGAACGATTTGTTCCTGCAGTAGTAGCAAATGATTTAATCCATGTTAAATCTGTTTGTGTTTGAGTTACTTGAGATGTATATAATCTATCATCTAAACTTTGATGAGATGTTAAATATCCTTGACTAACAACCCAATTCTATGTGGCAACAGGATTATTCTAAGCAGCAGTTGTTAATGCAGATATTGATGTAAATGTAACATTTCCTGTTGATATAACTTTTATTGCAGACGTACTGCTTCTATTTGAATGAATTTCAATACTCCTGTCTATAGATTCAGAATTTGGCAAAGACCAAGTAAAATGAGTTGATGAACATCCTACAATTTCAGTAAAAGAATTTCTTGTCCAACCCTCTGATCCATATCCACTTCCAACAAGAACTAGTTGAGCACCATAATTATTACCACAAACAGATATTAGAACTAACTAATATGAATCGTAAGTAATTCTTACTGTTGCATTTGAGTCAAGAGTATAACCATACATATTTGACTTTCCAGCCAATATTCCATTCAATGTACTTGTGTCACTTATTCCATTAACAAAGCTTTCTATTTCTTTCCATTTGTTAATAGTACCATCCGTATTACCAGTTGTCATTGTTTGATACCAATCATATGTAGATTTAATATTGGCAACAGTAAGTGAATTTGTACCATCAGAAATAGAATTTGAAAGATATAGATTATTCCATTTCTATGAAGAAGAACCAAGATTATAAGTAGCAGATGGATTTGGCAAAAAATGTCCCGTAAGCGTTAATCCTAATCCACCTTTTAAATACATATAATTAGCCTATGAATTAGAATCATCATATTCATACATATATAAACCATTCGGATCTATTCCAAATTGGCTATATCCAATATTACTTCTTGTAATTTTAAATGTTTTCCAATCACTAGCACTTATTTCTAAATTACCAGTCATGGTATCACCAGACTTATATACATATTTATTATCACTCTCTGTTTTTGTATAATAATCAGCTAAACTTTGATGTGATGTTAATACTTCACTTCCTCCAGAAAACAACTTTGTAGCATACAAATGTCCATTATAATTCAACCTCTCACTTCTTGTTGGTGCTGTAGAACTTGTATCAAAAGATGCTTTAGACTGTTGCGAACTATAAGCTCCAACTGCATATGTAACTGCATTTGTACCATTTGTTCCAGTTATATCCCATAAACCATCAGTTGCATTTGCAGTAATTGTAAATGTTGTTGTATTGTTATCAGTCCAAGGAACATTTACATAAAGTTTGTTAGTTGTAGAATCTAACTAAACAGGATAATTTTGTCCAGAAACTGTTCCGCCTAATTCATAATGTCTTATTTCTTTCCATTCTGATTCAGTATAAACGTTCCAACCTGATGGTATTCCAGAAGTGTTAGTTGTCCAACCTGTCATAGAATCTGCTTTAATAAATGTACCAGTTGCAGAACCCATACCTAACCAATTATATGTACAATTATTTGCTGATATGTTAGTTGCAAGTCATTCAATATAGTTAAGTTTTGTACAACCATAGAACATATAGTTATAACAATTTTCTGTTAATGTAGTTGCTGGTAGTTTAGGAGCGGCTGTCAATGATGGACAATTACGAAACATCCAATAATAACATTGATCCGTTAATGTTGTTGCAGGTAATGTTTCAGGAGGAGTTGTCAATGATGTACAACTAAAAAACATTTCTCGATAACAATTATTTGTTAATGTAGTTGCTGGTAATTCTGGCGCAGTTTTTAATGCAGTACAACGATAGAACATACTTTCATAACAACCAGTTGCCAATGTGGTTGCTGGTAATTCAGGAGCAGTTATCAATGACGTGCAACCAGAGAACATTTGATAACAGCAATAACTTGCTAGTGTAGATGCAGATAATTCTGGGGCGTTTGTCAACGATGTACAACCAGAGAACATATCACGATAGCAATAAGGTGCCAATGTAGTTGCTGGTAATTCGGGAACACTTATCAATGATGTACAACCAGAGAATATACCATTATAACAACTTTCTGCCAATGTAGCAGCAGGTAGTTGTGGAGCGGCTATCAATGATGTACAACCAGAAAACATACTCTTATAACAATTTTGTATCAACGTAACAGCTGGCAGTTCTGGTACGTTTATTAATGATGTACAACCATAGAACATACTGCCATAACAATAATTTGCTAATGTAGTTGCTGGTAATATAAGATTTTCTGCACTAATTAACTTAGTATTACTATTAAATAAATTATAGAATGCATAATCCTTTAAAGTTAGATCCTTTTGTCCTATAAATTCATCTCCATAGTACAAAGACATAATATTGCCAGAAACTTCAAAGTTGCCAGTTGCAGAGAATTTACCTATACCTTTATATGAAGCAGGTGTTAATCTAGTTTGCTTCCAAAGTATCTTATTACCAGCAGATACGGTAGGCGATGCCGAATTTTTAGCTAATGTAGTCCAAGTTGTGCCATTATCCAAACTATATTGTAATGCATTTTCTGTGAATGTAAATGTACCTGATTGTAATGCAGTAAATGTTAAATATTGCTTAGAATAATCATCATTTTTTTTATCTAATTTAGAATCAACTTGTACCTTTGTATAATAGTTATTCAAATAGTTTGTTATATTTGGTCCAAAATAATTTCCATTAAACCAAATCTATCCTGTATCTTTAATAAATACAACAGCTCCTTTTGGTACATTACCAATATAATCTGTAGAAGGAGCTGTTCCTCCAATTCCATTTGTACCCTAAAAAATTGTTAGAGTATCAAAAATTATAAATTTACTTTTTATGGCCATAAAACATATTTATTTAATTAATTAATAATAAATAAATATAATAAACAAAAAATAAAAAATCAAATATTTTATATAAAAAAATAAAGGAGAAGCGTTAAAAGCCCCTCCTTTTATTAGTTTTTATTATTAATAGTGATAAGTTATTGTTCCATCTGAAGCAACATCTGCCCATATAAGTTCTATTGTAGCAGGTCCATTCTACGCTGATTGTATTGCTGCAAAAGACTAGCCAAATGTTAAGGTAGAAGTGTTTATTGATGTAGAAGTGTTATCAAAAATAGCGTCTATCTAATCATTGTTATTTCCCATTTCAGAAAAGCGCCATGCTTTAATATCACGCCATGTATTAATCCATGGTATATTTACAAACGCCAATCCGTTTTTATCAACCTATAAACCATAATAACGACTTTGTGTTGTGCTAACGGCCTCAAGAGTTGGGTTTGTTCCTGATTGTCCAATTGCATTCTGTACTTTAATTCCACCAATTTCATCTGTTTTTGCAGTTTTTAAAGAAATAGTTAAAGCAGAGTTTGAATCGGTAATTGTTATACCTCCATTTTCTTGAGCTGCGATAGAATATAGCGACCATGTATTATTTGCTGTTTTCTTTAAAAATCCAGAAGTTCCACTTAAACTCTCAATAGCAGATAAATCTTGATATGTTTGTGAAAAATAAGTTGTAAAAACATCTTTTGTTAACGCATTTACAAGATTAGTTTGTATAACATTATAGTTATTAACGCTTGTTCCAGGATTGTCAACTTTAGCAACAATCATATCTCCATTTTCAACTTCAATATTACCAAAATATTTATTAGTACTATCAACTCCTGATACTATCCAAGTCCATCCTAATGATGTTTCACCAGGCTGTGTTTCAAAGCCATTAAGATCTACTGTTGTTGCATTATTGTCTGGCTAACCTTTTGCAGTATAAACTCCTCTATAAATCATTGCATCGTTAGCAGCAAATGATGCATTAATAGCTTCTTTAACAGCTTTTTCTGTGATAAGTTGATTGCTTGAGTCGCTTAGTCCATTTCCATAAGTCTCTTTTATTTGTCTAAAAGAGACAGTTTGAAGTGCAGGTGTATTATCTACCTTAACACTAAATAAAACAGGAACTCCATCACCTGGCATAGCAATTGTATTCCCATTTGTTTGATTTATCAATAGACCACAGCCTAAATTAGATGTTGGATTATATATGTCTAATCCATGAATTAATAAGTGACCATCCTAAGTAAAAACTAACGATCTATAAAAATCATTATCACTATTATTCCATTCATTGTTGTTATTCTAAGTCTTTAACCATGCTTTTGAGTCACTAACATTTTTATTAAGATATATAAATTTAGGTTTATTTGCCATAATATTAACTTATTTCTAACCAGTTCATATATATTTTACCATTAGTCTTTTCGAAGTCATTGCTAAAGACTAATCTTTCATCTATCTTTTCTTCAACCCCGTTATCGTCTTCTATATAAACTCCAACAACGGGAATATTATCTATTTTCTCATCTACATAAGCTTTTGCAGTTGCTAATGTATTATATACTAACTATGGGCTAGCAGCAATACCACCTGCAGTTGGTGCTATTATTCCACCATCATTTGGATCAATTTCAAAAGAATTCTATAATTTAACTTTACCAAATTGATTTAAATTTGCAGTCTTAACATAATCTGTAACATTCTATGTTAAATCATATACCATTATTGGCGCAGCTGCAACTCCAGATTCAGAAGGAGCTATAATAGTATTCTAATCATCAACTTCAAATTGCTCCTATAACTTTACAACACCCTGTTTTTGAGTATTTGCTGTAGTGTTTACAGAATACTAATACCCATCAACATATATACCATCTTTAGCAAAATAAGCCCTGCCTTCAACATTCTATGTAGATATATCAAAATCTTTCGTAGGATCTTTACTAAAACTTACAGGTTGACTACCTAACGCAATAACTAATGGAGCAACATGTATCTTATTAGCACTTCTATATGTATTTGGGCCAGAAAAAGTAAAATTAATTTGATAAGGAATATCTCCTAATTCTATTATAAATCCAGCTAAACCATAATAAAAACTATTAGAATCAGTTGTCGTTACTTTTAAAACAAATGTATACTAATTTGCAGACTATTCTTCATTAATAGTAAAAGATGTGCTAATAATTGTTTTTGCGCTATCGCTAGTATTAAAAGTTCCGTTAAATACAAGTGAATTTAATAATAATCCAATTTGTCTAGAAGCACTTAATCCTCCATTAGAATCTAACAATAATGACTAAATGATAATATTTTTTATATTATGTCCATTTAATCCATTAATATTAAACGTATATTCCAACTCGTTTTCAACAACTTCTCCACCATTTAAAATATCGTGAGTTCCATAAGTTCCAGTAACTTTTACTAATGATTTGTTTGAACCATTAACCTTAAAAGATGATAAAGCCGAACTTATATTATCTATTACTGCCATGTTAGTTGATTCGCTAAATTAGTTATGTTTGTTGTATTTTGAGTTATATTTGTTGTATTAGTAGTTATATTTGATGTGTTACGAGATACTTGTGTAGAAATATTTGATATCGCAGTTGTATTCATCTAAACATCTTGGTTAATTTGTTGTAAACTAGAATCAGTATAATTTTTTGCCTCAACTAATGCATCTGCTATATCTCTATCGGTTTCGTCTCTTGTTTTATAATTAGATAAATCAATAGAACCTCCTAATGAATCCCAACCATCTTCTGTATAAACATAATTCATTCCTGTAGATTGAACATTATATACATCACCAACGCTTGGGTTAGACACAGCATTTAATGCATTCATACTCTAAACAGATCCTTTAACTTTATAAACAGATGCGATTAAAGTATCTGCATAAGCTTTAGCCCTATCTTCTGCAGCATCAGCTTTATTCTATGCCTCAGATAATATAAATGAGTTATTTGTAGAAATCTAATTGGCAACATATGACTCTGTTGCAACATATGTATTTCCTATTTGAATACCATTAGAACTTATATTAATAACATCATTACCATTAGAATCCTATATAATTAATGATTCTGTTATAATACTACCATCAGCTGAAAAATAATCAACTAAAGTTTTTAATACAGTTCCACTCTAATTAACTACAACTGGAAAATCAACTAATTCTAATACTACAGCTCCTGTTTTTCCGTTTACAGAATATACATCGCCTCCACCGCCAGCTCCTCCACCACCAGAAGCGCCATCTCCAAATATTTTTCCGTCAACTATAATGTAATTTCCAGTGTTATCAGAAACAAAACATATAGCTCCTGGTTCAGCAGCATCTCCTGGTAAAGTTGCTAAAGCTATTGCTTCAGCTTTTGTTTTACTTGCATAAAACTTTACACCTAAATCTTTAATTTCTAATGCCATATTAATTCCAGTGTAAATTCTTGTTTAATAAATCTAATATCTATTTATCAGTCTTAGACATTAATCCAGACTATTCTTCTGTGGCATCTTCAATTAAAGGTGCCCATTTGTTATGTTTGTAAATTAAAACTTCATTATCATTTTTAATCCAAACATGTGAATAAGTTGGCGGAGATGTTATTCCCCGCCAAACTGATATATTCTTATTCATTTAAAAATCTTTTTAGCAGCAGCTTTACATTGAGCTCGCCAATTCTAAAACTATTCTTCTTTATCTTGATTAATATTCAATCTTGCATTTGCAATTAATGCTAACTCATCATCTAAACTATATTTCTAACGAATTAATTCAGAAACGGCATCAGCATAATTTGTAGATGAAATATAATATGCAGTATCATTTATAAATACAGGACGAACCTCTTTAATTTCATCTTCTTTAAAATTAATCTGTACAATTTTACCATCAATTATTGCTTCAGAAGTTCCAAGTATTACATCATTAAATATGCCATATTTAGTTTGTAAAACAAAACCATCTGACGCTTTAATAATTCTTTTTTCCTTTGTCATAATATATTATATTTAATTAATGTTTACATAATCAGCATAGACATTAAATGCATTTCTTACGTTCTAATTATTTGTTGTCAAATTAATTGTGTTATATTTGTTTGCACCAAATGGCAAATAAGAAACGCCTGCAATCTATGTTGGAACAATATCTGTTTCAATATTAATAGTATGACGACTTGACGAATTTGTATTAAATGCGCGTTCGCCAATTAATGAAATATCACTAATATTGAATATCTTGCCTCCACTTAATAAAGCAAATGCATATTTGTGAATCTAAGTTACATTATTTAATGTTATATCTTGTCCAGATGTTATAGTTGCTGCCTAATTAGTAAAGGCATAAGATCCAATCTTTATGCAATTTGTCCCAATATTAATTTGGCCCCAACTTGTACCAGAAGAAGTATTATAGAACGATCCATCTCCAATAACTTCAATATTACCTAAGTTAATAACATTAGACGCCTCACAACCAGAGCCTTTATAGAATGTATAATATAATCCTTTCACATACTAAGAAAAAGAAGACCAAGTAAAACAAGGAGTATTCATTCTATAGCTTGAAATATATCCAACATTTATTTTATTATTATTTGTTGGAACTCCAAGATTATATAAAGCAGGCCCACTTTGTGTATAATCCCATTGCTCTCCAGACTATGTTATATTAAACATAGCATCTGTTAAAGACTCTCTTAAATCACCTCCTATTGAATCACTATAATTGCCAATTTGTTCAATTTTATTAACTGGATAATAAAACAGATTTGTTTGAGCGTCAGGAGTTTGAACTCCATTACTCTCGCATGTTATAGATATATTAAATATACCAGAAGACAATAATGAAGCTTGGTTGTTAAATATTTTTGTAATATTATTAACTTTACTCAAATCAAAACATAGTTGTCTTGGTAAACTGTTTACACTCCATCTTACAGCAGCTGAATTTAAAGTTGAAGGCAAATCAAAGTTCCTATATGTTGTACAATCTGCGAAAACATCAGTCCATTGCATTTGTGTAAATCCTTCTGGTATAGAAATATCTGTAAATTTAAATGCAGAAGGAACAACAAACAAAGAACTACCATTTTTAAAATATTTTAATGCCGTAAGATCATATAAAGCACTTTCATTGCTTTGTACAATTTTGCCATTACTACTTTTAATAGTTCTGTTTTCTGTTACAATAGAATACTTCGATAAATCAGATCTCCTAATTTCAGGTGTTGTTATCTTGTCATATTCTCCATTTAATAAATCATTTAACCATCCATAAGATTCAGAATTTTGTGCCTCTGTTTTTTCGCATACTTCTTTATCAAAATATAAATATTGAGAACATAGTATATTACTTTGTACAGAAACTGTTAACAAACTATCTTCATTTTCAGAAGGAGTAAATGAAATTTGTGTTAGAATTTTATTATAAGGATCAGATTCAGAATTATATATGTACGACAAAGAACCTGGTGTAATTGAAATGTTTACATAATTCTACTATTCAATTAATGCCTTACTTAACAAATGTTGTTTGGTACTATTATTATCTACGTTCAACAATATTGAATTCTCTCCAGAACTAACAATATAATTATCATCACCAACAACTATAGCGCTTATTGATGTTGCTGCAATATAAGAAACAAATATTTCTTGTGAGCTAATAATTTCTCCAGAACTTACAGATGTTGCTACAACTGTTGCAACACAAGATCTTGATACATTATCAAATATTGGTGCCGCAGATAATGTAGTCATAAATGAAGCCTGATTTGTTTTACTTAAAGTAATATAAGGCTACAATGAAGAAGCATCTTCACCGCTCAACTACAATGAATAAGTAGCAAGTTTATTTGAATTAATCTATACAGATTCTTGATTTTCACGTAAATATTGTGAACTTATAGTTAAAGAAAATTCATCTGTATCAATATCAATAATAGTAAGAGTATCACCAAATGCATCTAATAATACTGCTTTCTATTCAGATGTAATAGAGAGATTTCTTCCTTTACCTGTTACAACAATATTCTATAAGTTGTTTTGTATCTTAATTGTTGCTAATGTAACGAGATTTTCTAATGTTTCATTACTTATTTCATCAAAATCATCATTATGGCCAATAGTTACATTAAATGTATTCAAATCATCATAATGATTAACTGCATAATCAAATATGAAATTATAAATATAATCACTACAATGAGAAACATTAATTGATGTTAATAAACTTGTATCTTGAATATTTATTGATGTTAATGCAGTGTTGTTTACTAATGTTAAATTAGTTGGTTTATATAAAATAACAGACTATAATTTAGAACCTTGTGGTAATGTTAAATCGAGTAGCGAGTTGGTACTATCTACAGTTCTTAGCATTTTTAATGTGCTTAAATCACAGTCAATTGTTTCTCCTTCATTCTTTTTCAGGTTCTAAAGAACTAAAGTTTCTACATTTGGAATAAAGTCACTATTTAAGAAAGTTAATTCACTAACATATAATAATTTATTTTCATTAGCTTCATTATGTGGGCCAAAAATAAATTCTTTCAAATTAGGTAATTTGTTACCAGTCTAAAAAGATACTAACTATCCTTGTGTTTCATTCCCGTAGAAATTTGAAAAATCTATTTTTGAAGCACCATATAATCCAAATAAAGAATTAAAATTTGAATTCTAATTATAAGTTACAGACAGCGTTCCAACGCTATCTTCTTGATTAGAGTTTAATAATAATAATTTAGTTGGAATATAATTTGCTCCTTCAGAATTATAATAGAATCTCCACTTATTAATAGCAGTTGTTATATCAATTGTATTTGACTAAAGATATGCAGTTTGCGCAAATTTAAACTTGAATGAATAATCAAGTATTGAAGATGAACCATAAATTGCATCTAGCCACTTAAGTCTCTTATTTAAGAACCAATTTCTATGATATTTCCTATTTCCTTGATATTTTTCAAGATTAGTTGTATTAAAATTTGATGTATTTGGACTAAGCGTCTTTGGATATAAATATTTCACCTCAGCATCAACATTTTCAGCAGCATCTGGCAAATTGCTGTTTAAATACTAATTAATAATATTATCATTTAAATAAGATCTTAACAAATTATATGTATCTTCAACCAATTTACCCAATGCTAAAACATGCTATTGTGAGCTTGTGTTATTTATATATGCATTATAACAGTATTCAATATTACCCCAAATTGCATGATATGAAACATTATTCTAGTCTATACCCCTATATACCTCTGTTGTTTCATCTGCATTCCAAGGCAAATCTAGTATACCAGTATTTGAAATACCTAATATAGAATCATTATCATAGAATATATAGAATGCTCTCATGTGACCCATTGGATAATTTCCATTAGACCCATCATTTACAGAAACTTTTGGATCACAATAAAAACTTAACATGCAATTTTTAATTCTCTGATCAGAACATACAAACATTTTTGTCAACACATAGTATTTTAATAAATAATTTACATTAAAATACAAATGTAAATCTCTTGCAAATACTGCGGCATGACTTTCTTTCTAATCGTTAGGCCAAAGATATACATTGTTTTTATAAAGCCATTTATAAAGATTACATAACAAATAAGGAATTTTACCTTCTTTTATATATAATTTATATCCATTATCATCTTCGTCAAAATCTGGATATCTAAATTCCCAACCTTCTTCTGTGTTAATCCAAGCAAGATTACTATCGTATTTACTATTTGGTACTAATTCTGTAAAAGGATTGAGATTTTTATATGCTGGCACATAATAATCTGGCATTTCACTTCCAAGTGCTGAACCATCAACATCTTTCATAAATGGATATGTAAATGCTCCAAGTGTACCACGAATATTTCCAAGTAGACCTAGATGTTCTATATTTGTTGGTGAATTAGTCGAAAACTCCCAACATTCGGTAGGATTTACATAATTTGTTCCTGAATTGTCTTTAAATTTGCCATGAGTTTGTTTATATATTTCAAAATCATCAGTATTAAGATTTAATAGATTTTTCAGTAAATTTGGCTCATCTTTTACAATTTGATTATCAAAGTAGCTTGGATGTAATTCACTATTATTTGTAAAGCCAAATACATCTTCAGACGCTTTTTCATTATTAAAGTTATATTTACCAGCATAAACAATATCTCCAAGAACTCCATGTTCGTCTCTTCCCTAGAAGAATAAATAAATTGGCCTTCCGTCAATACCCTCTCTAATATCATATGGGAAATTTGCTGCTTCATCTACTTCGTTCATTGGTAAATGTACACATTCAGTGTTATTTAAAACTGAATTTTGAAGTATATTACCAGAATTTTCTAACACATAATTAGTTAGTCTTGCAAGACCAGTATTATGTACTCCAGAAGATTCTGCATAGTCTGCTTTCAAACAAAATACATTTGCTGGAACAGAAGTGTAATTACTTTCAGTCTTATTGTTCTCATCCTTTCTTGTTTTATCAAATATAGAATAATTTGCAGGAGTATTGCCAACTGTTATTTCATCTGAATGGAAATTAATATTTGCAACTTGAGAACCAACAATAAAAGTCTAAGTTCTACTTACATTTCCACCATTGTCTCCGAGATTAAAGTCCCAACCAGTATTGAATGGATTTATATTTGTTAGCGATTTCTTAAAATATATTCTATAATTTTTAATTGGATAATCCATTGACGATGTGCCCTAAGCAGATAACGCTATTCTGTCTGCATAAAAATTACCTGCATAAGCAGTTTGCTCAGTATCTTCATTAGACATTTTTTTGATTAAATATGTTTCTCCAGCAAGAAGTTTGAAACTTTTTGTTTCCTCATCATTTATTGTCTTTGGTAAATTATTTATAACCTACCATGGTTTTTGAACACCATTTTCGTGAGCTCTGATAAGCATATAGACAGAACCAATTGGTAGCTAATCGATTGTTACTAACTGTCCATTATTACCAATTGATGTTGTTCCATCAAATATTGCATTCTATTTACTATATTCACCAATATTCTAATTATTATGAATATTATATAATGCCTATACTTCACTAAAGTTTAAAGCTTTATTATAATATTGTACATTATATAAATATAATGTTGTATTATCTGCAGTTAAAGTTATGGTGTTGTTATTAGACGTTTTAGTTCCTTTTGATAGAATCATCTAAGATGTTCCATTAACATAAATAATTGCAGTATTACCATAGTTAGAACCATACCATACAAAAGTAACTTCTTTAATAGAATCTTCACTTGAGAATTGTGTTGACACATTCTAAGAACCCTAATAAATAGTAGCACTTTGTGGAGTTATTTTAAATCCATCACAATTATTTTGAACACAAGATATAATTGACTCTGATGTATTTTCATTAATTGTCTTAAATCTAAAAGAAATAGACTTCGCAGTTGTATTATAACATGGAGATAAATTTATCTCAACTTTAGCTCCATTGTTTATAACTAATGCATTTTCTCCTGTATCCCATCCATTAGAAGACCAATCAAATCCTGTAAATTTAAAAGTATATCCATTTACATCCAATAAATCTACTTCAGTGTTTTTACCAGCTGCAGTAAAATCCATTGTTACATTTGATGGAGGAATTAAATCATTTTCTAAAGGAATCGTTTCTACCTCTACAGTAAAAGGCACACCGCTTGTAGCAGAAATTGAAATTGTGTTTGTTCCAGAATTCATTAATTGTGTAGACCAAGATAAGTCCTATAATTGAGATGTATTCGCAGTCTTAGGTGGATTTGTAATCTACTAATTATTTACTTTATAACTAATTGTAGTATCAACTGGTATAAAAGCAAATATATTTAAATTAATATTATCATATTGAGAACATACAATTCTATTCTATGTTTTATCTACAGAACTCATTCCTTTTAACTTATATGCATACTATATTCCAT
>JAEEGL016774901.1_pt1 | contig 18234 bp, 13 predicted proteins | sample 9134231 | NCBI WGS metagenome assembly JAEEGL01 (sample SAMN16246548, study PRJNA631951) | gut metagenome | biome: gut microbiome; feature: rumen; material: fiber-attached | host: Bos | place: Iran: Karaj | collected 2018-10 | reverse complement strand
CCTGCTGCTAAGAAGGCTGCTCCTAAGGCTGACGCTAAGAAGGCAGAGGCTAAGAAGCCCGCTGCAAAGAAGGCTGCTGCTAAGAAGCCCGCTGCTAAGAAGGCTGCTGCTCCTAAGGCTGCTAAGAAGGCTGCTCCTGCAAAGAAGGCTGCTGCTAAGAAGCCCGCTGCAAAGAAGGCTGCTAAGAAGGCTGCTGCTCCTAAGAAGGTTGACATCATCTTCCAGATCGATGGTCAGGAAATCTCTGCAGCTGCTATCGCTAAGAAGCTTCCTAAGGCTGCTAAGATCTATGTCGTTGCAGCTGAGAAGAAGGCTTACGATGTTGATGGTAAGGGTGTAGATCTCTTCTAATTTCAGAAGCATTTATACTGAATCAGGGTTGTCTCAATTGAGGCAACCCTTTTTTGTTTCGTGTGATAAAATGATTGCCGTATTAATTCTGTTGAGGAAAAATAATGCCGCTTCTTACACTTAACAATATCACTATGAATTACGGACCGCGCCGCATTCTTGACGGTGTGTCTTTCCGTGTGAACAAAGGCGACCGGATAGCATTCATAGGTGATAACGGAGCAGGCAAATCCACGCTCTTTAAGATCATCAAAGGAACCCTTACTCCTGATGACGGTGAAGTGATACTGCACGGAAATACCATTGCAGGTTATCTTTCGCAGAATATGGATGAGCAGGATCTTTCAGGCGCGACATTAAAACCTTCGAATCTTATCGATCTCGAATTGAAGATGGATACGATCTCTTCAAAGATCACACATGCATCTGAAAACGGCGAAGATAATTCCGCTCTTGTCGAAGAGCTTTCCAAGACACAGTCGCTCTATGAAGCGGCAGGCGGTTACGATTACGAGTACAGATTAAAAGATGCTTTGGCAGGATTAGGCCTTAAAGATATTCATTCAAGAGAAGATTTTTCTGATCTTTCAGGTGGCGAGAAGATGCGAGTCTGTCTTGCGAGACTTATCGTCGACAGGCCGGATATCCTTTTGTTAGACGAGCCTACGAACCATTTGGATATGGAAGCGGTAGAGTGGCTCGAAAACTTTTTGTCTTCGTATGGCGGTGCTGTTTTCGTTATTACTCACGACAGACATTTTATCGATCAGGTCGCTACCAAAGTAATCGAATTAGACGGCGGACATATCACGGAATATAAAGGCGGTTACACCGACTATAAGGACCAAAAAGAGCATTTCATAAAGTCGCAGAGTCTTGTTACAAAAGCTCTGGAAGAAGAGCTCGCACATCAGCTCGATGTTAAGCAGACAATGCTCTCACATAGAAATATCAGCGGTTATCACCAAAGAGAAAAGATGGTGGCTAAGCTCGAAGAAAAGCTTGAAGAGGCGAGATCAAAGCTTCCCGCGGGTTATGCGAAAATGAGTTTTACCGCGCAACCTTTGGAGAGGACCGGCAGATCTGACAGGATAATCCTTCAGGCAAAAGACCTTGCGATGAAGTTCGAAGATTCAGAAACGAATCTCTTTGATCCTTTGTCTTTTGAAGTAACAGCTGATGAGAAACTGTTCCTCGCAGGTCCTAACGGATGCGGTAAGACGACGCTGTTAAAACTCTTGTCAGGACATGCAGGTGAGAAACTTAACGGTTCTTCAGGAACCGTGCTCATAGGTTCTGCGCAGTCGATGGGCTACATGGAACAGTTTGTTCCTTTCGATGATGAAGAAATGAATTGTTTCGATGAACTCGTATCAAGAAGCGACATCGGAACAACTGAGGCCAGAAGCCTTCTTGCCAGATTCGGTTTTAAAGGTGACGATGCATTTAAGAAGATCTCAATGCTCTCAGGCGGAGAGAGATCGAGATTATATCTTTGCTGTCTCTTAAGAGAGAATCCGGATATCCTTTTCCTGGACGAGCCTACGAATCACCTTGATATCAATTCAAGAGAGATCCTGGAAGATGCGATCAAAGAATACAGCGGTGCCGTTATCTGCGTAAGCCATGACAGATTCTTCATCGATAAATGCGCGGATAAAGTTTTGGGATTCAAGGACAGAAAAGCTGAACTCTACGATTCGTATTACTTCTACCGTAAGGCTGTGCAGGCAGCTCCTTCCGAACCTGTTTTAGAGGAAGAAACAAAGAAGGAAAATGAGAATACCGTTAGAAACGCTAACCGTGCTCTCGGGAGAAAAGAGTCTGCAAAAAGGCGCCAGCGTATTTCCGATATTGAGAAAGAAACTACAAGGCTTGAAGCTGAACAGAAGGAACTGGAAGCTAAGTTCGGCGGTTCCTGTACCAGCGAAGATCTGAAAAGATACGAAGACAATGCCAATAAGCTCGCAGCTTTGTACGACGAATATTTCGAATTAAACGACGAGTGATAACCGGAAAGAATACTTTTCCGATCACCCTGTTATTCCTAAAATGTATAACATATCTTAGGGGCTTATTATTTTAAATAATCAAATAATGTTGTAAAATATACATTATTGTCCCGGAGGTAAATACACATGCCAATGACCATGACGCAGAAGATCCTGGCTGATCATGCAGGTTTGGACAGCGTGTCTCCCGGTGACCTGATTGAAGCTAAACTGGATTATGTTCTGGGCAATGATGTTACGACTCCGCCTGCTATCAAAGTTTTCGAAAAGCTCGGCATAAAGGACGTTTTCGACAAAGACAGAGTCCTTCTGATCCAGGACCATTTCACACCGAATAAAGATATTAAATCCGCAGAGCTCAACAAGACTATGCGCTGTTTTGCCCGCGAACAGAATATTACCCATTACTATGAACTCGGAAGAAAAGAGATGGGAATTGAACATGTTATCCTGCCGGATAACGGAATCGTTCTTCCGGGTGATCTTGTGATCGGTGCAGATTCACATACATGTACATATGGCGCTTTGGGTTCTTTTGCAACCGGCGTAGGATCGACTGACCTTGCTTGCGCAATGGCCAGAGGCGTTACATGGTTTAAGGTTCCTGAAGCGATAAAGGTCAATCTTACAGGACGATTCAAAAAGTTCGTTACAGGCAAGGATCTTATCTTAAGCATAATAGGCAAGATCGGTGTCGATGGCGCGTTATATAAGTCTTTGGAATTTGACGGAGACGGCATTAAAGCTCTTTCAATGGACGGCAGGCTCACAGTATGCAACATGGCGATAGAGTGCGGCGCGAAGAACGGCATTTTTCCGGTCGACGAATATACATTGAAGTATATCTCGAAAACAAATCCCGAGAGATTCATCAAGAGTGATTACAAAGTCTACACAGCAGATCCTGATGCCGAATACAGCCGGGTTTTAGATATTGATCTTAATGATATCGATCTGACTGTTGCGCTTCCTCATCTTCCTTCGAATACGAAGAATGCATCTGAGTGCAAGGCCATGAAGATCGACCAGGTCGTAATAGGCTCATGCACGAACGGAAGACTTGAAGATATCGGCGCTGCCGCTACGATCTTTAAGGGACTTAAGGTCCAAAAGGATGTAAGATGCATCGTTATTCCGGGTTCGCAAAAGGTATACAGACAGGCGCTGGATAACGGATGGCTTGAGATTCTGGACGATGCAGGCTGTGTTATCTCCACACCTACATGCGGACCTTGCTTAGGCGGTCACATGGGCGTTCTCGCAAAAGGTGAGAGATGTGTTTCAACTACTAACAGAAACTTTGTCGGAAGAATGGGCGATGTAGGATCTGAAGTTATCTTAAGCGGTGTTCCGGTAGCATGCGCTTCAGCTGTTTTGGGCCGCGTAGGCACACCCGATGAGCTGTAAGGCAGGGAGGTCAGAATGAAGGTATCAGGAAGAGTATTTAAATACGGTGACAACATCGATACCGATGTCATTATCCCTGCAAGATATCTTACTTCAGCAGATCCGGATCATCTTAAAGAGCACTGCATGGAGGACATCGACAAGTCCTTTAAAGACAGGGTAAAAGCCGGTGATATCATGGTCGCAGGCAAGAACTTCGGATGCGGCTCTTCAAGAGAACATGCGCCCGTTGCTATCAAGGCGAGCGGAATATCACTTGTTATCGCAAACGATTTTGCAAGGATCTTCTACAGAAATTCGATCAATGTCGGACTCCCAATATTAGAATGTCCTGAGGCAGCAGAGAAGATATCGGAAGGCGATGAGATTGAAGCAGATTTCGATACCGGAATCATTACTGATAAGACTACGGGAGAATGCTTCCAGGCGAATGCGTTCCCTGAGTTTATAAAGAACATTATGGCCAGCGGAGGACTCGTGGGATATACAGAGTCTGAGTTAAAAGTATAAGGGGAATACTATGGCAAAGAAGTATAACATCGCGGTAATTCCGGGTGACGGAATCGGTCCGGAAATTACAAAGGCCGCAATTGACGTTCTTGAAGCTGCCGCTTCGCGCAAAGATATCGAGATCTTTACAAAGGAACTGACGGCAGGAGGTGCTGCAATAGACCGTTATGGAATCCCGCTCCCGCAGGAGACTATCTATTCAGCACAGGACAGCGACGCTGTTCTTCTCGGCGCAGTAGGCGGTCCGAAGTGGGATAATGTCGATCCTGAATTAAGACCTGAAAAGGCCCTTCTCGGCTTAAGATTCGGGCTTGGATTATATGCAAATATCAGACCGGTCACGATCTACGATGAATTAAAGGACGCATCACCTCTGAAGAATACCGGAAACATTGATTTTGTTATCGTAAGAGAACTTACTGGCGGTATCTATTTCGGAAAGACCGGTTCATACCAGAGCGGAGACCGTTTGCCTGACGGAACCGTTAAGGGCAAGATCGCTTACGATACTGAGAGCTATTCAGAAGGCGAGATCAACAGGATCTTAAAGATCGCTTTCGAGCTCGCAATGAAGAGAAAAAAGAAGCTGACATTAGTAGATAAGGCAAACGTGCTTCTTACCAGCAGAATGTGGAGAAGACTTACGAGCCAGATGAGGTTTGATTATCCTGAAGTGGAAGTTGAATTCCTCTACATCGATAATGCTGCAATGCAGCTTATCAGCAGGCCTTACAGCTTTGACGTTATCGTAACGAGCAATCTTTTCGGTGACATTTTATCTGATGAAGCAGGACAGATCGCAGGCTCCATCGGAATGCTGCCGTCAGCATCTTTAGGTGCAGCCGGAACACCCGGATTATATGAGCCTATCCATGGTTCAGCTCCTGATCTTGCAGGCCAGGACAAAGCAAATCCTCTGGGCTGCATCCTGTCGGCTGCAATGATGATGCGTATGGCATTCGGTGAAGAAGATGTTGCAACTGATATTGAAAAAGCAGTTAAGAAGACTCTTGAACAGGGCCTTAGAACGAGCGATATAACCTTCGTAGGAGAAGGAATTACTACAAAACTTGTCGGAACAAAGGAGATGACTGAAGCAGTCATTGCCAACCTCTGACAGGTAACGGAAAAGAGGAATTGATAAGATGGCAAAAAAGCTTGTCGCGGTGATCGATATCGGATCGCTCACGGCCAGACTTAAGGTTTTCGAGATAGGTTCAAAGGGCAAACCCAAGGAAATAGAGGCAGTCCGTAAGTTTACGGGCCTCGGAACAAAATCCTACAGTTCGGGTGTTATCCAGTCTGCACAGGTCGAAGAGTTGTGCAAATGTCTCAAGATGTTTGACGAGAAATGCAAAGAATACGGCGTTGCCCGTGTTTTCTGTGTCGCCACATCAGCTTTCAGAGACGCTTCAAATGCAGAAGTCGTAATCGAGAAGGTAAGGACCAGGACCGGATTTAAGATCAAGGTCCTGGATAACTCTATGGAGCGTTATTACCAGACTCTGGCGGTTCAGGCTATCTATCCTGAATTTGCAAAGATCATATCTTCAGGAACCATGATCCTTGATATCGGTTCAGGTTCTATCCAGGCTTCTGTTTACGATAAGTCAGAATTTGTATTCAGCCAGAACCTTTTGCTCGGATCTTTAAGGATATCCGGCATGTTAAATGACCTTCAGAGTAAGACCATCCATTATGACGAAGTTGCCGAGGAGTTTATCGCACAGGATCTGGAAGACTACCACGCAGTAGAGCCTAAGGGCATTATCTATAAGAACCTCATCGCTTTTTCAGGCGAAATGGGCTACATCAAGCAGCTGGCAGGATATGGAGCTATGTCTTCCTGCACACTAACCAAAGAAGAGTTTTTAAACGTATATAATTACCTCTTTAAAACAAGAGCTACGGACCTTACATTGAAGGATAATATCCCTTCAATGATCGCTCCGCTCCTTCTTCCTACGGCCTTGATCGTCAAGAACATGCTCGAATATACGGGTGTGGACACGATCTATATGCCTCATGCGTCGCTGTCTGACGGTATCATCTACTACTATTGCGTTAATTCTCAGGGTCTTAAGACGGAGATCTCTCCGGACAGTTATCTTATTTCCGCATCGAGACACATCGCGAAAAGATACCGTTCCAACAAAAAGCATATCGAATTCGTCGAAAAGACTGCGCTCCAGTTTTTCGATGAGACAAAGAAGATATCAGGCCTCGGAAGCCGTGACAGACTGCTTTTGCAGGTTTCTGTAATCCTTCACGAGATAGGCAAGTTCGTTCACTCGAGAAACCACAGTGACGCTGCTTATTCAATTATCAAGAATACAAATCTTATGGGCCTTGATCACGATGAGATCAATATGGTTGCCATGATCGTAAGACTCTATCCGAGAAACAAGCCTTACGACAGCTACTACTATTCGATACTGCCGCCTGATCAGAAGGTCATAGTATCAAAGCTCGCATCGATCCTTAAGATCGCAGATGCAATCGATGCATCACACAAGGAAAAGGGCAAAAAGATCGATTGCAAGATCAAAGACAATGAATTTCTTATTTCATGTTACGCATCTGAAGATATGTCTTTCGAGAAGTGGGCATTTGAGAACAGAAGCTTAATGTTTGAAGACGTAATGGGAATCAAACCGGTTCTCAAGATCAGGAGGGAAGGCTGATGGCAGTCAAGAAAAACGCCGCCGGGCGCAAGGCAAATACAACAGAAAATAAGAAACAGGGGACTGTAAAGAAAACCGCGAAAAAGCCTGCTGAAAAGAAGGCTACGGTTAAAAAGTCTGCTGCAAAAAAGACAGTGGATAAAAAGCCTGCCGTAAAAAAGGCTGCTTCATTTGTTGCTTCACCTGATATCTCAAAAGCTGATTACAATGAATCCAGCGCGTCTTTCTTAAGCGGAAACGCTTGCTTTTATAACCGTGAGCTTTCCTGGCTCGAGTTTGATGACCGTATTCTTCACGAAGCAAGAGATTCGAAAAATCCTTTGCTCGAGAGACTTAATTTCTTATCCATCACTGCATCAAACCTCGATGAATTCTACATCGTAAGAGTTGCTTCCTTAAGGGATATGCAGAGTATCGATTTTGCCGAGCGCGATATCGCAGGTTTTTCTATTGATGAGCAGCTCGAGAGGATAGACCAGAAGACCAGAAGGACTATGTCACTGATGTATTCGACATACAACAGATCACTTGTTCCTTCACTTGCACAGGAACAGATCTTCTTAAGAAACTATGACGAGCTGTCAGATCAGCTCAAAGCAATAGCGGATTCATATTTCAAGGCAGTTCTCTATCCCATCATCACACCGATGGCGGTAGACTCATCAAGACCTTTCCCGCTTATCTATAACCGCATGCTCAACATGTGCGTAATGCTCGAAAATGAGCCCAAGAAGATCAAGCTCCAGGAAAGAGCGACCGACGGCATCAGCAATGCAAAGCGTACAGTTAATGAAGAAAAATATATGTACGCAACGGTCCAGATCCCTACGGTCGTTAAGAGACTTTATCAGATCCCGACAGAGGAAGGCGACGTTTTCGTTCCTGTCGAGCAGATCATCAGAGCCAATGTTGACATGCTCTTTAACGGACAGACTGTAGTAGCTACGGCATTCTACCGCGTTATGCGTAATGCCGACCTCGATATCGACGAAGATGAAGCAGAAGACCTCTTAAAAGAGATCGAAGCGCAGGTAAGAAGACGCAGATTCGGTGAGATCATAAGGCTTGAAGTCCAGGATGATATCGAATCAGATCTTCTGCATTACATCGTAAACGAGCTCGAAGTAGATGAGGCCGATATTTTCAGCGTTAACGGTCCTATCGACTTAACGTTCCTCTCAAAGCTTACTTCCGCATGCAAGGCAAAGCATCCCGATTTGTGCTACAAGGCACATGAACCTGCCGAAGCAGCTTCATTTGACGGCCCTGTCTCAGGACTCGATATTTTCGAGCAGATAAGGGAAAAGGACAGGATCGTCCATCACCCTTATGAGACTTTTGAACCTGTATTGGAGTTCGTAAAGCAGGCAGCAAGAGATCCTAATGTATTAGCTATCAAGCAGACCCTCTACCGCGTATCCGACAGGTCTCCGATCATCGCATCGCTCCTCGAAGCAGCCCAGAACGGTAAGCAGGTAATGGTACTTGTTGAGCTCAAGGCCAGATTTGATGAAGAGAACAACATCAACTGGGCTAAGAAACTTGAGAACGCAGGATGCCATGTAATCTACGGACTTGTAGGCCTTAAGACGCACAGTAAGATAACTCTGGTCGTCAGAAAGGAAGAAGACGGAATCAGAAGATATCTGCACCTTGCGACAGGCAACTATAACGATGTAACTGCAAAGATCTATACGGACTTAGGCCTGTTCACGGCTAACGAGTCATTCGGTGAGGATGCTTCCGAGTTCTTTAACATGCTCTCAGGATTCTCTATTCCGCAGTCCTGGAGAAGACTCATTCCGGCTCCTTTGTGGATGAAAGATTATTTCATCTCCAGGATCAGAAGAGAAGCCGAAAATGCCAGGGCAGGAAAGCCGGCGCGCATAATCGCGAAGATCAATTCTTTGGTTGATGAGACAGTCATCAAAGCTCTGTACACGGCTTCTAATGCCGGCGTTAAGATCGACCTCATCGTCAGAGGTATCTGCTGCTTAAGGGCTGGAATCCCCGGTATGAGCGAGAATATCACTGTCCGTTCGATCACAGGCAGATTTCTTGAGCATTCCAGGATCTTCTATTTCTACAATGAAGGTTACGAAGATATTTATCTCGCATCAGCAGACTGGATGCCGAGAAATCTTAACCGCCGTGTGGAACTTCTTTTCCCGATCGAAGATCCTGACTGCAGAGCCAGAGTCAAGGAAGTCCTTGATGTAGAGCTCGCAGATACCGTAAGGGCGCATTTCCTGTCACCTGACGGTTCTTACCACAAGCTCGATCTGAGAGGCAAAGAGAAGCTTGATTCACAGCAGAAACTCATTGATCTTGCAGATGCAGCGGTCGCTGAGCGCCACAAGAGCATTGATAAACACGAGTTTATTCCGGAGGAAAGTCCCAGGGAGTAGTTTAATCTTTATTAATCATTCTTTTTCATATTTGTATTGAATTAAAAAATTTTGATAGGTACAATCATGGTATAAGGGGTGATATCTATGATGAAGAGAGTAACAAAAACTAAACACAAGAGCAGACGGGCGTTTACGCTGGTCGAGCTTATCGTGGTTCTTGTAATCTTAGCAGTTGTAGCTGCTATGTTGGTTCCTGCGCTGATTGGTTATATCCAGAGAGCAAAAAAGGAAAGATATTATGAAGACGCGCATTATGCGCTTGTTGCTTGTCAGTCAGTTATCACTGAGACATATGGTTTGGGCCTGAATCCTGATGATTTTGAAACTACTACCGATAAGGATAATATTTATTGGTACAAAGATGACCATAAAGTTAATGGTGCTCAGCATACAGGTAATGATGCAGGTTGGGGAGATAAAGTTTTGGCCCTTATGGATCGCGAAAGAGGGACTAATGAGCCATATATTTTAATATTTGGTGTTGGAAATTATAAGCCTGATGCAAAGAAATATGCAGGAATTACTTCAAATCAGGAATGCACGGTTTACTATATCGCTTATGTTGCTAATGAAAAGGCTCCAGCTGTTTTCTACGTAAATGGCGAGTGGATGTATAAGTATCCAAAGGAGAATGATGGTAAATCCGTTATTGCAGAATGGACTAAGGGAACAAAGTTTAAAAATACTATAGTCCTTGACAAAGACGGAAAGAAACTGAAAGATAGTGAAAAGATCCCGTTGACTTTCTATGTTGTAAGCAACCAGTCTGGAATCGATATAAGTGATGTTCAATTCTGGAGAGAAAATAATAAAAAATCGCTTAAATCTCACGCAGAACCTTACTTCAAAGGATAATTAACCAAAAGCTGCCTTCGGGCAGCTTTTTTAATGTTATGGAACCCTTAATGTTACGTTAAGGTTCTTTTTTATTGTTAATGGTATTATTACTAACGAAAATATATCTGTGGGGGCAGGAATATGGAGTTTGTAATAAGCCATTTAGTTAAGAGTTACGGTTCAAAGCAGGTTTTAAAAGACATTGATTTTGTTTTCGAAGAAGGAAAGATATACGGCCTTCTCGGGCGTAACGGATCAGGCAAGACAACATTCTTTAACTGTGTAAACGGTGATATCGATTTTAATTCCGGTTCGTTCTTTTTCCGCGAGGACAAGGATTCACAGAATGTAATCCCGCTTCAGCCTGACGATATCGGATATCTCGTTTCAACGCCTACCGTGCCTGAATTCATGACGGGCAGGGAGTTTTTGAAGTTCTTCCTGGAAGTTCACGAAGAGATCACTCCCGAAAAAACGATCGATGAATATTTTGATTACATGATGGTTCCTGAAGACGACCGTGACAGGCTTCTTAAGGATTATTCGCACGGCACAAAAAATAAGATGCAGATGCTCTTAAACATCATTGCATCACCTAAGCTCATGCTCCTGGACGAGCCTCTTACTTCATTGGATGTCATTATTGCTGAAGAGATGAAGAACGTTATAAGAGGCCAGAAACAGGGGAGGATCACTATTTTCTCAACGCACCTCTTAGACGTTGCAGTAGATCTTTGCGATGAGATAGTTCTGCTTCATAACGGAAAGTTAGAACCGATCGACAAGAGCAATCTTGGCGATTCAGCTTTCAAGGATAAGATAATTGCCGCTTTAAAGGACGAAGACGATGCTTAATGATTTTCGAAAGACCTTAACCAAGGTAATTCACTTAAGGAGCATCATCGGTTATAACGGCCTGGTCTTTTCACTGAAGAAGACCCCTGTAATCGGCAAGATCCTTCCTGACAGGCTTTACAGCACCACGGCGCTGAAGGTCATCTATTGGGTTTTCCATGTGATAAAAGAAGTTTTTATGCTCTTTATCGGCAAGATATTAGGTCTTGGTCTGATCTATCTGGTATCAGCGGGCCTCACTAAGGCATATTCAGTGTTTGATCAAGCGACAGGCATATCTGACAGCCTTTTGTTTGCAAGCTTTACGCTGACGTTCTTCCTCATTTATGCGCTGGCCGGAATAGTGATCAGAAAGCCTGTTTTCAAGTGTACGACAGAGAAAGAATATCTGGTTTTCATGCTCAGGATGGATGCCGGAAAGCTTAATAACACGCTTCTTATCTACGATATTGCAAAACTCGTTATCGGATATCTTATTGCCGGTATCGTTGCTGTTATTGCGGGCGCGCCCTTCTGGCTCTGGCTCGGAATACCTGTTCTCGCTGTTCTGATAAGGCTTATGGGAACCGGTGCACAGGCTTTTTCATACAGGCTGAAGAATAAGAGAAATAAGCCGATGAAGGAGAATAACTATCTTTATATCCTTAAGATCACCTTGATCTTAATGGCGTGCCCGTTCCTTTTGACCATGGTTGCAAACGGCTATTATATTCAGCTTCCGGTACTTGGGATCATTGTTGCGGTAATAACGGTTTTAGGCATTTTGGGATTTTTCGAGCTCAAAAGATTTGATTCAGGTCTTCATAAGAAGGCTTTAAGAGACAATATCGTACGTAACGAAGTCGAGAATTATAAAAATCCCGACCGTTCCAAGCAGTTTAAGAAGATCAAGGCTGAAGGCACTGTAAAAGGTGATAAGAAGGGCTTTGATTACATTAATGCGCTCTTTGTCGCACGCCACAGAAAGATGCTCATTACAAAGCCTGTTGTGTTTACTGCGATAGTTGTTACGTTGACCGGCCTTATTGTTTTTGGCTTCATTTACAACTATTACAGGGAATTCGGTTCTTCCAATGCTCTTCATATGGTCCTTAATAATCTTCTTAACCTGATCACTTTCAGGGGCTACGAAGATACTCTGCTGCCGTTTGATGCCCGTTCAGTAGGTTCATTCTTAAGGCATGTTGCCGAGAACCAGCTCCTTTTGATGCTCATTCCGACATCGCTTTTCGATATCTCATATAAGGCAACACAGGCTATGTACATCAACTGTGACAACAGCCTTATGACATACAGCTTTTTTAAGCAGCCCGAAAAGATCATCAGGCTCTATGACATCAGATTAAAGCTTTTGATCAAGCTCAATCTCTTTCCTGCGATAGTTTCTGGCTTATTTGCAAACCTTTTCCTGTTCTATACGGGAGGAGAGAGCTATCCGGGCCAGTATCTCGTAACTGTCCTTGTCTGCGTAATGCTGAGCGTGATCCAGAGCATCATCTGGCTCGCCCTCTATTATCTGTTCCAGCCTTTTACCATGACTGCGAACGTCAAGGGAGGCGCTTATATGGCGACCAGGATCGTTCTTTCCCTTGTCGCGCTGCATATCTTCTGGATACCTGTAAATTCGCTGATCCTGGCAGGGGTTCTTGCTGTTATTACGGTTCTTATGCTGGTATTCATGAGGAAACTGGTTTATAAGAAGGCTCCGAAAAACTGGAAAGCAAAGGTTTAATTAGTTAAATAAAATTAAGAAATTCTACCATGTTGACCCGGAAATGTGTTAAAATTCTTTTAATTCATTAGGTTAGTGTGAGGATATTTATGGATTATCAGAGTTTTGTCGACAAAATCGATATAATGACATGTATTATCTCGGTCGAGACAAAAGAAGACGGCACTTACGGCGAGATCAGGATCGTTACGGGTAACCCTGCATATATCAAATCCATTGAACATGCCAATCCGGATGTTCCTCAGATGCTTACTTCCAAGTTCGTTCCGAACAGCCTTTACCAGAACTATTTCACGACGGATATGAATTTTGAGGATTTTTGCTTCAGATGTGCTGTCTTAAAGCAGCCGATGCATACCTATGTGCATCCTGACAGATACGATTTCTGGTTCAATCTCTACATGATACCGTTGGGATCAGAGGGCAATCTTCATTACTGTACTTATTCCCAGGTTGTTTCCAAGTATGCAGACACTGAGCAGATGAGCAACACATCGGCTTCAACAGCTTCTGAAGTTCTTAATACATGCATCAAGCTCAGAGGAACGACCAACTTCCAGCACACGATGGATGAGGTAATCTCGGATATCAGAAAGCTCTGTGATGCACAATCATGCGTTATCCTTCTTACAGATGACGAGAATAAGACTTGCAGCGCTCTCTGCGAATCCAGAAATGAGTATTCCTTGCTTCCTTCCATGACAGGTGTCCTGAGAGAAGGCTTCTACGATCTTACGTTGTCCTGGAAAGATACCATCGGCGGCAGCAACTGCCTTATCGCGAAGAACAGGAACGATTGGGAATATATCAAGGAGAAGAATCCTAAATGGTATGAGTCCCTCATGAAGAACCATGTTGAGAGCATCGTTCTTTTCCCGTTAAGATCCAGCGATGAGACTTTAGGATATATCTGGGCTTGTAATTTCGATGTCGAAAATACAGTCAAGATCAAGGAAACTCTCGAACTCACCACATTCTTCGTAGGTTCGGAGATTGCAAACCAGAGACTTGTTAAGAGACTTCAGTTCTTAAGTTCGATCGATATGCTCACGGGCGTATTGAACAGAAACGAGATGAACAACCGTATCGACGGTTTAAGAAAAAGCGGACGTGACGAGCTCAAAGGCTTGGGTATAGTCTTTGCCGATCTTAACGGTCTTAAGAGAGTAAACGACAACCAGGGCCATGCTGCAGGCGACCTTCTCATAAAGAACGGTGCGAACCTTCTCCAGAATGTTTTCGTCGGCGACGAGATCTACAGAGCCGGCGGCGATGAGTTCATGGTACTCCTGTCATTTACTACTGAAGATAAGATCGTGGAAAAGATCAACAAGACCAAGAAACTGTCCAGACACTACGAGAATGTCTCGTTTGCAATAGGTTACTGCTATCAGAACGATCTGGGCGACATTACGCAGGTTCTGAAGATGGCTGACGAGCGCATGTACGATGACAAAGCCAAGTACTATAGGGATCACCCGGAACTTAAGAGATAAGAGATTTTAATTGAAACAAAAAAGAGTCCGCAAAAAATTGCGGACTCTATTTATTTGTGAATAAAGTTCAGTAATTACTTGTTGTAAACGAGCTGTTTGAAGTATTCTTCTGCATAAGCATCAAGCTTTTTATTCATCTCAGCTGTCTTATCCTTGTCGCCATAGATAGCCTTGATTTCATCTGATGAGATCGACTTAGGTGCGCCGTATGTAAGAATGAAAGTCATGTTCGTTTCCTTTGAACCTTCAACAGCGTAAACCAATGTGTACTCATACTTAATGCAGCCGTTGTTTGTTGTCTTCTCGCAGATGCCGGAATAATCTCCGAACTTTACCTCTCTGTATCTTTCAGGATCGTTCTGCTCACGTCTTGAAGATACATACTTTGCAACATTCTGGCCGTCCTCACGGATCGTAACTTCCTTGCCGTCAGCATCAGTAAACTTGATCTGTGCGTGGGGTGCAGAATAAGGAACAGTTACTGCTGTTTCATATTCCTTGCCGTCGATAGTGATCTTGGAAGGAACTGTGAAAACTCCGGAAGCGCTGGGGAAGTTGCCATCTGCATCGATAAGGTTGTTTGTGTCAAGGATATCGATCTTCATTGTCTTGATCATTGTATCAACGAGTGTCTTGTAGTCATCGATCGGCATCCAGCTGCCATATGCATACATGTCAACCTCAACTACGATTCTGCCGTCAAGGTAAGTGTTTGAATCTGTGTAAAGCTCATAGTGGCACTTTGTCTTTTCATCGATCTGTGAAGACCATACACCGACATAGTTAGCGCCTTCAACAGCTGCATAACGCTTGATCTGGTCATCAACATAGCTGTCGCTTCTAGCCCAGATCCTGATCGTATACTTAACGTCATTCTTGTTCTGAGACGCTTCGTCTTCGTAGAAATTAACGTAAAATTCGGTTCTTCCGTACTGGTCAGTGTTCTTGTTGTGCTCGATTGAGCTGCCTGCGAATCTGCCGTCATCCAATGCTGCGAAAGAAACATTTACACCAAGGTATTCACTCTTAACTTCAACCAGAGAATAACCGTCGGGAATGGCGGGTGTTGTCTCTGCTGTAGTCTCTTCTGTTGTTTCAGAAGATTCAGTTGTTTCTTCAGTGGATTCTGTTACTGTTGCTTCAGTTTCCTCTGTTGTTGCCTCAGGCTTTTTGCCGCAAGCTGCAAAGCTTAAAGCCATAGCAAGAACGAGTGCTGTTGCTGCGAATTTCTTCATAAATACTCTCCTTTGTCCAAAAGTGAATTTTCGACTGCTCGATTATACGCCTGTCATTTTTTTGTGAAGCAGGGGAGTTCGTTGTCATTCTTAACACCAAATTTATAAGGCATTTCTGAGAATTTGGAGAAAAGGCAACAAATTAAATCATTTGAACGATATTATCGAACAAAATTAAAGGCTTTTGCCCATGTAAAAACCTTCTCCAACTAGTTTTGCGAAGCTAGTTCTTCCAAAGCAAACAAAATAAAAACCTTCTCCAACTAGTTTCGCGCAGCGAACTGTCCGTACGTTGGAGAAGGTTATTTATTTTGGTGGAGCATACGGGACTTGAACCCGTGACCCCCACACTGCCAGTGTGATGCGCTCCCACTGCGCTAATGCCCCATCTGATTAACGATTATACGTGGCGGTGAATATTTATGCTATACTTCTCTTTAATTAAATCTTGATGGAGGTTTTGAGGAATGAGCATTACTACCAGTGATTTTATTTCAGTAAGCAATCCCGATCTTAAGGCTAAGAAGTTCACAATTACCATCGATGGCGGTTATGAGGCTTCTGTTATTACATACGGCGCAGTTATCACCGATCTTATCGTGCCTGATAAGGACGGTAAGCCTACAGACATCATGCTCGGCTGCAAAGGCCTTGATGAGTATATGGGCAACGGTGCAAACCACGGCGCAGTCGTAGGACGTTCTGCTAACAGAATTAAGGACGCATCTTTCGTTATCAACGGCGTTAAGTACCAGATCCCTAAGAACGAAGGCGAGAACAACCTCCATTCCGGCAATCCCGGTTACCACAATGTATTCTGGGACGGCAAGATCCTTTCTGAGGAAGAGGCAGACGCTATTATCCTTGATTCAAAGATCGCAGGCATTCCCGGATGCGACGGCGGAGCAGTTCTTTTGAGCTACACCAGCCCTGACGGAGCTACCGGTTTTCCCGGAAACCTTGATACAAAGGTTATGTATTGCTGGCTTGAGGATAAGACATTCCTGATTCTTTATTGCGGAAAGACAGACAAGGATACGATTTTCGCGCCCACAAACCACGCATACTTCAATCTCAGAGGCGAGGCAGCTGAGGGCACAGTCAATAATGACCTCATTATGATCAACTCTGACAAGATCACCATCAAGGACGACATGAATGTTCCTACAGGCGAGCTTTTGGACGTTGAAGGAACTGTTTTCGACTGCAGGGAATACCGCTTCATCGGCGAACTCAATGACAGCGATGACCACCAGATGGTTATTTCAAAGGGTATAGACCAGAACTTCTGCCTTAATACGACAGCTGGCACATTCTCTTTTGCAGCAGCAGTTACGGCTCCTGAGTCAGGAATCACGATGGAGTGCTTAACAGATCTTCCGGGCATTCAGATCTATGCAGGAAACAATCTGGGCAGCCCGCTCGACATCAAGACAACAAAGGCTTACGGCCAGTATGACGCTATCTGCCTTGAGGCTCAGATGGTACCGAATGCCGTTAACCTTGAAGGATTTGCTTCTCCTGTCATCAAGGCAGGCAAGAAGGTTTACCACGCTTGCGGATACAGATTCGTCTGACCGGCTGACTGCGATAATTGATCACAAGCTTGGAAGATAGCAAAAGAAGCATTCGTTTTATCAACAGAGATGCTTTAAAGTATTTGGCTCTGTTGTTGATGGGTATTGGTCATGAAATGATGTTCATTGGCATCAGTCATTTTAAGATGCTGCCTTCTTTTGTGCTGAAATTCTTTATCTTTGGACAGATGTTTGCCCCTCCGGTGTTCTTTTTCTTCATTTCCGAAGGATTCAGATATACCCGGTCCAGGAAAAAATATGCCTTGCGTCTTCTGATCTTTACGCTGATCACGCAGATACCTTATTATCTTTGCAGCTTCAGCGAAGAGCCCTGGTGGAATATCTTCACGCATTGGTCAGTGCTGGCCAGCCTTCTGGCCGGGCTCCTTATCCTGATCGTATGGGAAAACAAATGGAAACTGCCATTAAGGATCCTTGCTATGATCGGAATAGCAGGCGCGACAGTGCTCATCGGGGCAGAATGGATGTTCTTTGGCCCGCTTGTCATTTTCGTATTCTACGTATTCCGCGAAAAACCTGTCTTAAGACTGGTCATTTTTGAGCTGGTTATGCTTGTGCACCTGTTCATCAGTAACGGCTTTGCCTTCTACCTAACGTTTGGCGGTTGGGCGTATTTTATTGCTGAGACAATAGCAATGCTCGTGATCACATTCCTTTACAACGGCAAAAAAGGGCACTTTCCTTCGTTTTCCAAGTGGGTATTTTATGTGTTCTATCCGCTGCATCTGTTGATTCCTTATCTTTTGAAGGTTTTTCTCAATTTTTGACCATTGTTTTTAGGGCTAATGATATATTGATTTTCTTGGCATAATTGCGATAAAATCTGTCACATATTTAGAGATTTCTAAGAAAGAAGGATAGTTATATGGAAAAAAAGAATCTCGACTGGTCAAATTTGACCTTCTCTTATCAGAAGACAGATAAGAGATTCGTAGCTAACTACACAAACGGCGCATGGGACGAAGGCGCGCTCATCGATGACGACATGATCGTCATGAGCGAAGACGCAGGCGTTCTCCAGTATGCTCAGACAGTATTTGAAGGCCTTAAGGCTTATGAGACAGTTGACGGCAGAATCGTTACTTTCCGTCCTGACCTCAACGCTG
>JAEEGL016106793.1_pt1 | contig 18234 bp, 9 predicted proteins | sample 9134231 | NCBI WGS metagenome assembly JAEEGL01 (sample SAMN16246548, study PRJNA631951) | gut metagenome | biome: gut microbiome; feature: rumen; material: fiber-attached | host: Bos | place: Iran: Karaj | collected 2018-10 | reverse complement strand
TGAGGCGTCCATAGAGGTTCGTGGAGCCGTCGGCGTTGAGCGGCGGCATCACTCGCACGTTCCCCTTCGCGTCGATCGCATACGGCCCGATGAAGAGCTGGTTGGACTCCTTGTGGATGAGGCGGTTCGCCGGCGTTCCGCCGATGGACACGTCCTTGTGGATCACGCGCGTGAGGTCGGGTTTGATCTCGTAGAGCAGGTCAGTTGACCTGTTGGGCATGTGGGGCGCGTATGAGATCGCCCACAGGCTTCCGGCCCAGGGGACCACAGCGCCCGTGCCGCACTCGCCCTCGCGGTTGAAGGTGTGGAGGTGCGGATAGACGCCATGGACGCTCTGGAAGGCGGACGCGGCCGACGCAGACGCGCAGAGCGCAAGAAGGAGGAACGATGTGGCTTTCATGGGCGGGGTCTTGTTTCTTGGTTGTTTCAGGAATGAGGCCGCGGTCAGTCGCGGTTTCCCAGGAAAAAGCGGTAGGCGAGGTTCTTCGTCTCGTCGGTGAAGTGGTAGCCGAGTCGCGAGAGCACGTCGCGGAACTCCGCGCGCTCCTTTACCGGCACCTGCATCCCGGCGAGCACCTTGCCGTGGTCGCTGCCGTGGTTGCGGTAGTGGAACATCGTGATGTTCCAGCGCACGCACACGGCGTTCAGGAAGTCCATAAGCGCCCCCGGGCGCTCGGGGAACTCGAACGCGCACACCACCTCGTCGTGTATGCCGCGCGTGTGCCCTCCGACCATGTAGCGTATGTGCTCCTTCGCCAGCCTGTCGTCGGAAAGGTCGACCGTCTCGACACCCGCCGACTCGAGCGCCTTCACGAGCTTCACCGTCTCCTCGGGGCTCTTCACCGCCACGCCCACGAAGACGTGCGCATGCTCGGGGTCGGAGTAGCGGTAGTTGAACTCGGTGACGTTGCGCTTGCCGATCTTCGCAATGAACTGCTTGAACGCGCCGCGCTTCTCGGGAATCTTGCACTCGAGGATGGCCTCGCGCCTCTCGCCGACCTCCGTCTGCTCCGAGACGAAGCGGATGCGGTCGAAGTTCATGTTCGCGCCCGAGACGATGCATGCGAAGGTCTTGCCCTTCCATCCCTTCTCGGCCGAGAGCTTCTTCGCCGCCGCGAGCGCAAGCGCGCCGGCGGGCTCGCATATCGCGCGCGTGGCCTCGAAGATGTCCTTGATGGCCGCGCATGTCTCGTCGGTCGTCACGCGCACTATGCCGTCGAGATACTTGCGGCAGAGCTCGAACGTTATCTTTCCGGGCGTCTTGACCGCCACGCCGTCCGCGAAGAGCCCCACCTGCTGCATCTCGACGCGCTTGCCCGCGCGGATCGAGCGGTACATGCAGTCGGAGTCGACAGGCTCCACTCCGTAGACCTTGATCTCCGGGCGGACCGCCTTCACGTATACAGCCACGCCGGAGGCGAAGCCGCCTCCGCCTATCGGGACGAATATCGCGTCGAGCTGGCCCGGGTTCTGGCGCAGTATCTCCATTGCCACGGTTCCCTGCCCGGCAATGACGTCAGGATCGTCGTATGGGGCGACGTAGGTGTACCCGTGCTCCTTTATCTGGCGCTCGAGCTCCTCGTAGGTGTCGGAGTAAGAGTCGCCGTGGAGCACGATGTTCGCTCCGTATGACTTGACGCTCGACGTCTTGATCTCGGGAGTCGTCACGGGCATCACGATCGTGGCCTTGCACCCGAGACGCTTCGCCGAAAGGGCAACTCCCTGCGCGTGGTTGCCGGCCGAGGCGCATATGACGCCGCGGTCAAGCTCCTCGCGCGTGAGCTTGCTCATCTTGTTGTAGGCGCCGCGTATCTTGAACGAGAAGACCTTCTGAAGGTCCTCGCGCTTGAGGAGGAACTTGTTGCCGAGCCTCTTGGAAAGCGCGGCCGCCTCGTCCAGCGGGCTCTCTATCGCGACGTCGTAGACCTTGGTGTTCAGGATGCGCCGGAGATACTCCGACGCCTCGCTTGAATAGCTGTCCTTGTTCATCGTCACAGATCCCCGTTCGAGTCTCCTGCCGCCGCGGCGGCATTAAAGTCGATCTCGGGGAACACTCCCTGGGCCTTCTTGGCGCAGTCGGGATACTCCTTGACCGCGGCGACCACAAGCGACTCGGCGCGCTTGACGGCGTTCTCGTTGTCGCCGAAGAGCGTCTTGAGCACGAGGGCGGAGCCCATCATGTGGTGCGACCAGTCCATCAGCGAGAGCTTCTGCTTTTCGCGGCGCTCGATGAGGTCCTTTATGAGCGAGTTCAGGCCCTTCGGGTCCTTGTTGAAGTAGGCGTACCAGTCGAGCGTGGTCTTCTTCTTCGCCCCCTTCGGCAGGATGTCGACCTTGCCGCCCTTCGAGGCGTTGAGCACGGTCCCGTTGCTCAGCTGGAAGTTCTTGACGGACCTGTCGAGGTACTCGAGCATGCCCTTCATGTACTTCAGGCCGTTGACGTAGCAGTCGATCTTCTCCTTGGCCTCCTTGGTGGTGACGCCGCCGATGCCGGTCTTCATGCCGTCCAGCTGCGTGATCGCGGGCTGGCAGCTGAGCGAGCGGAGAAGCGAGCTCTTGAAGGTCTCGTACTTGGAGTTGACCTGTCCGAGCTCCTTCTCGACGAGCGCCCTGTGCTCCTCGGCCTCGCGGGCCTCGCGGGCCTTGCGCTCCTCCTCCTCCTTCAGGCGGCGAGCCTCCTCGTCCTTCTTCTTCTGGACGGTGTTGAGCTCCTTGCGCGTCTGCTCGACGATGTTCTGCGACTTCGTCTTGATGACGCCCTTCTTGCGCTGGGCGTTGCCGACGACAGGCTGGCTCTTGAGCTGCGAAAGCGCGTCGACTGCGTCGCGCGACATCTTCGCCAGCTGCTGCGAAGTCGGCTCGTCCTGGGCGGTGAGTGCGTCGGACTTCGTCTTGAACTCGTTTATGTCGGCGAGCTTCGCGCGCACCGTTATGACGGCCGCCGAGCACGCGTATGCATCCACCCACAGCTCCCTGATGCGCGTGATGGCGGTCTTGGCCACCGGCGGCAGGTCCTCCTCGGAAGTCGCGGCTGCCTCTGTGGCCTGCTTGGCGGCGGCGGCAGCAGCCGCGGCAGCGGCAGCGGCAGCCTCCTTCGCCTCCTTCTCCTTACGCTCGGCCTCGGCCTTTGCGGCGTCCTGGGCTTCGGGAGAATTGGGGTCGTACTCCTCGTGGATGCGGATCCTCTTCTGAGGCGCCGCAGGCGCAGGAGCCTTGTCCGCGGGAGCCTTGTCGGCCTTTCCGGCCGGCGCGGCCTCGGCCGCAGGCTGAGGCGCAGGGGCGTTGACCGCCGCAAGCGCGTCGAGAAGCTCCTTCGAGGGCCCCGGCACGAGCATCGCGCGGGTCACGCCGCGGTCGGAGAGCATGCGCTCGATCTGCGTGGTGGTGTCGTTCACCGTCTTGATCGCCTCGCCGCAGAACGCATCGAGGTCGAGCATGAAGTCGTTGGCGTTCTGGACCGTCTTGTTGATCGACTCCCTGGCCTGCCTCTGGACATCGACGACCTCGCGCTGTATGCGCTCCGCCTCCCTGACGTTGGAGCTGTGCACGAACCACGCGAGCAGCAGCGCGACGACGATGATGAGCAGAACCACGCCGCCAACAACCGCGCCGACCATTGCGCCGATGTTCTTCGGAGGAGGCGGAGGCGGAAGGGGCGGACGCGGGGCGCCGGCATGGGAGTCGGTCGGGGAAAGCGCGCCATTGGGGGCTATCATGGCATGGCCGCCGCGGCCCTTGATCACGACCTTGCGCGTAGAGCCGGGCAGGCTCGCCGTCTTCTTCAGGCCCGACTTGTCGAGGAAGCGCGAGATGTCGCCCTTCAGCGACTCGTACGTCGGATAGCGCTTGGACGGATCCACCTCCAGCATGCGCAGGATGATCTGGTCGATCTTCGGCGGAATCCCCTCGCGCACCTCGGAGGGCTTCTTGGGCGGCCCGAGGAAGCGCGCCTTCACGACCTCGGTCGCGTCCGTGCCCTCGAACGGGGCCACGCCGGTGAGGGCATGGTAGAGCGTTCCGCCGAGCGAGTAGATGTCGGCCCTGAAGTCGATCTTCTGGCGGCGGACCTTCTCCGGGCTGATGTAGTACGGCGTTCCCCAGATCTCGCCCGTGTCGCCCTGCATAGCCGCAAGGCCGAAGTCCACGAGCTTGGGCGTGCCGTCCGTCGAGAAAAGTATGTTCTCCGGCTTGACGTCGCCATGGACCAGCCCGCGCTCAGCGGCCGCGCCGAGTCCGTCGGCGATCTTGAGGCCCACGTTCATCACGAATCCCGGCTCGAGCGAGCCCGGGTTCTTCTCCATCATCTTGTCGAGCGAACCGCCGCTCACAAGCTCCATCGCGATGTAGGGCTGGTGCTCGAAGAGGTCGAACTCGTAGATCTGGGCGATGTTCGGGTGGCTCAGCTTCGCGGCCGCCTGCGCCTCCTTCTTGAAGCGCTCCACGAACGTCGCGTCGTTGCCGTAGCTCTTGAGCATGACCTTGATCGCCACCCTGCGGTCGAGCATGTTGTCGTGGCCAAGGTACACGCCGCCCATTCCGCCGTGTCCCAGCTCCTTCTCAAGCGTATATTTCGCAAACTCTGACGGTGTAGGTATCAGTTGATCGCTCATTTCTTTGTTCCTCGCTCTCGGTAAATCACCTTATCATGCCCCATCTCGGGGATCCAAACGGCCAAAAGACTCCGCCTGCGCGGCCGCGCAGGAGCCTGCCCGGGACAGGCCCCCACCAGCGGCTGTCGTAGCTCGCAGGCGAGTTGTCCCCGCACGCATAGTATTCGTCCTCCCCGAGCTTGACAACGTCGCCCGGCTTGGCAAGAGTCCTCCCAGGCACGTTGAACCGCGGGTCCGCGGATCCCGAGAAGTTGAAGCCCGCGTACGGGAATGCGGCCGTCTCCGTGAACTTCTCCTGCCGCGATATCTGCCCGATCCTGCCCTCCTCGGGCACGTGCTTTCCGTTGACGACAAGACGCGGCGGGTCCATCGTGAGCTCCTCGCCGGGAAGCCCGGTCATACGCTTGATGTAGTGCGTTCCCTGCTGCACGCCGTTCAGGCCCGTCGTGGCGAAGATCATCACCTCGCCGCGCTTCGGATGCCTGAAGTTCCAGATCCAGCGGTTCACGAAGAGGAAGTCGCCGCTCTTGACCGTGCCGCACCATATCTGCTCGCCGGCGCGGACCGTGGAGCCAGGCCTAAGCCCGTTGGGCAGGTACGGGACTCCTTCCGCCGTGCGGCGAAACGCGTCCGTCGGCACGTCGTACGTCTTGCCTGGAAGAGTCGACACCGAAATACGGAAGCATCCGTTGTTCGGGTCCTGCATCAGAAGCGTGCCAGTGGCGGGCGCCTTGATGTCCTTGAACCAGTCGCCAGTCCACGCCCACTTGAGGACCTTGAGCGGCCCCTTGTCCCACAGTGTCGCGTCAGAAGGCTTCGCGACGACCGAGTGGTTGCCGTAGAGCGTAGGCATCATGGAGCCGGTGGGAATGTTGAACGGCTCGTAGAAATAGGCGCGAAACGCCATCGCCACGCTTATCGCGACGACAAACGTGTCGAGCCATTCCTTGCAGAAATCAACGAGACTTTTGGTCATTGGACAATTATTATACCAAAAACTGGCGCGCTATGCACATCGAAAACATACCAGAAAACTGCCGGCCGTCCATATTGGAAAAGCGGTCCCCCCGCGTCTCGGGGGAACCGCCTTCCTAGCTCCGGAGAGCCGCCGGCTACTCGATCACCGGCTGGTAGAACTCGGCGGGATTGTCGCCCTTTCCGAATGTGCACGTGGTCGTGTCGCCATCGCTGAAGTCGGCGTCGCTGAACTCGACGGAGTTGATCACGTCGAACGTCGAGGTCGGAAGCGCCGCTCCGCCCTTCAGCTTGAGCGTGCCCTTGATTCCGCCCGCGAGCGCGCCCTTGCGCTTGAGCTCGACCGTCACGACGACAAACTCGTTCTCCTGCTCGTCCTTCGTGAACTTGATGTCCGTCACATCGAACGTGTACGTGCCGTCGTACTGGTCGCTCAGGATGTTGAGGTTCAGGAGGTACGCCGCGTTGAGGGCGTTCTGCGTCAGGGTGGCGAGGCCCGCGGAGAGCGCCGCGTAGTTGCCCTGGTCGTTGAGCCACGCCGCCTGCGCCGCGGTGAGCGTCACCGAGCCGATCGTCTGGCCCTCGTAGAATCCGGCAGCGGCGTCTTCGTAGCTGCCGATCAGCGACGTGAAGAACCCACCGCCTGTGATTTCGACGGACTGCACGTAGTCGGTGGCGTTTGCAGCGGCAAACGCGAAGGTAGACTTGCCGTCGGCCGCAAGCGAGGCTTCGCCGACCTTGGCCGTGTATGTCCTGTTCGTCATGTCGAGGACGAACGTGAAGGTGAAGTCGACGTTCGTCGTCGCAGTGACGCCAGAAGCCGTCACGTCGACCCAGGCCGTGCCGCCGACGCCGTTCGTCGTGTAGAGCTGGAAGACGAACTGTCCTTCGTTCGCCCCTGCGCCGAGCCTGACCGCGGCCTTCGCGCCGCTGATTTCGTCGTCCTCCGCGTTGATCGCGTCGAAGCTCAGCGTCGCTGTGATCGTCACCATCTGCCCGGCCGAGGGGCTGTCTGCCGTGTAGGTGTTGTCGCTTTCGATGCGCGCCTTGCCCGTGACGGCGTCATACGTGATTTCGTTGGCCCATGTGCCGGTGTGCTCATTGTAGCCGGCCATTTCGTATATCCAGCCCTTCGCCTCGCGGATGCCGTACGTTCCGTCGCCGTTGTTCTTCATCTCGTACCCTTCGGGGAGGTATTCGCTGTCGACGGCCTGGTTGAACGTTCCACCGTAGACGGTGAGATCGCTGCCCTCCTCGGCCGCGAAGAGATTGCCCGTCGCGGTGTAGGTGCCGTTGGAGATCACCGTGACGGCGCCCGCAGCCGAGTTAGTCACGATTCCGGCGCCAGTCACAGTGCCCGCGCCGATTATCGTCACGGAGTTGCCGGCGTTCACAAGCACGTAGCCATCGGAAGGTCCGGTGACCGTCTTGCCGCCGAGGTCGAGCGTCACGGAATGAAGCGCCGTCTCGCCTACTGTCGCCGGAATGTACAGCGAGCCGCCAGAGCTCAAGTCGAGGTCCTCGAGCAGGGTCACCGTCACGTCGTACTGCGTCGCCGCCTGCACTACCAAAGTGAGGTCCGGCACATACTGCGTCATCGCAATGCCGCCCTGCTCGAAGGCGATGGCCGCTATCATCGGCTTCAGAGTATATGTGTGTGCCGTGGAGTTGTAGTCGTACAGCATCGCGACAAGGCCTCCGGTCGGGTCAACGAACCCAACGTCACTTCCGTCGAACACCGTCACCACAAGCCCAGCGCTGGCCGGCGTGTATGTCTGCCAGAGCGACGGCAGCAGCTGTCCGAGGGCCACGGAAGTCGCCTCGACCGTGCCATTGGTGTAGGTAATCGTCGCAACGTTGAGTGTGCAGCTGTAAAGCGTGATGCCGCCCGCCTCGGTTGTAGTGTTGTTGTATTCACCACCCTGAGGGAACACGATGCCGTTGTATGTGAAGCCGTTCTTCTTGATTCTGACGGTCTCGCCTGCCGTGATGCTGTATGTGTCGCCCTGGTCCGGCGCGCCCGCGAGGCAGACTGTCTTCTTGAGGGCCGTCGCCGCCGTGATTGCGGCAGAGACGGTCGTGTAGTAGTTCGTCACGTCCTCGAACGATCCGCCCACCTCCTGCTGGAACACGACGTACGCGACAGCCGGGGTGGCGTAGATACCATCCTCCCCGAGCGTAGCAACGAAAGGCGCCAGCTCGCCGTTGACGGTTATCTTCGTGGTGTCGATCGAGTAGATATTCGCCCCCTCGCCGAGGTTCACGATCTTTGCGCCAGCGGTCGGGGCCGCGGAGAGGTTGATCGTACCGATCTGCATTCCGCGCGAGTCTGTGGGGGTGAGCGTCCCGGTGAAGCCGTCGAGCGTGGTTATGTCGCACGTGTAGCCGGCGTTCGAGAAGGAACCGGAGCCGGTCATCTTCGAGAAGGTCGTGATCTTGCCGGAGAAGCCGTTGCTCAGGTACATGCTTCCGCTCACGTTGACCGTCGGGACTACGACGAAGTTGTTGACCGAGCCGCTGGAGACGTATCCGTCGGCAAGCTCCGTGACCTCGACGACCGAGTTTGCGTTGCCGTAGGAGTTGACGTCGAAGCGGGTGCTGCGCGCGCCAGCCCAGTTGGCGACGAACGTGCCGGTCCAGGCCGCAGACTGGAGGAACGCCGACGCATTGCCTGCATTAGCCGCGGTATCGCTCGTTATCGTACCGTTGACCTTGCCCTCGCCGGAGGACGTTATGGTGCCGCCGGAGAGCTTCGCGTTAACTGGCATGGTCGCCGAGGAGGCCGTAGCGACAACCTCGAGCGTTCCGCCCATGACGTCGAAGTAGACGGCGTCCGAGAGGTTGTTCAGCTGCACCTTTCCGTCGGTGATCGAGAAGTTTCCGATTACGTTGGACAAAGCATCAACCCGGATGGTGCCCGGGCCTGTGGCCCTGAAGCCGCCAGGCGTGGTTGGGGTGCCGGCGTTCTTGAAACCGCCCGCGAGGATGAGCGTAGTGTCGGCGGCCACCCAGATCGGCGTGTCGTCCGTACGGGAGCGCACCGGGCCCTCGATGGTGGCTGTTCCGCCCGACTCGCCGCCGTACACGTTGATCTTGGACGAGTTCTGGAATATGTCGATTGTCCCCAGGGCATCGCCCCCTCCGGTGACCAGGGCGCCTGGATAGAGGTTGAACTTGCAGTTGGCGTCGTCCCTGATCGACCAGCGCGTGTTGCCCATCGCGAGGGTGCCGTATATGTTGATGGCCCTCGGGACCGACGTGGTGTTGTAGTCGACAAGGTCCGTGTCCCTGTTTACGAGCGTGGCGCCCGCGTCGACGGTTAAGCTGCCCTTCACCTGGCACGCCGTCGAGTTGCCGACCGAGGTGCTGCCATCCACGACCTCGAGCAGGGAGCCAGCGCCGGACGCGAATGTGGTGATCGTGAAGTAGCCTTTGGTCTTGAGCGTGCCGTTCACCGTGACGGAGGGGATAGTTACCGCGGCATCGGCCGTCGCTCCGCCGACATAGGTGTAGGTGTAGCCAGCGGGAACCACATCAGGGTAGTTGGATGTGAACGTCTGCTCAGTCTGGATTCCAGTGGTAATCTGCGTGATTGTGCCACCGCTGATCGTCAACTCGGCCGCCACCGGGTCGGCATTGCCAACCTTGACATACACAACACCGGCTGCCGAAAGCGTGCCGGAGCAGACTGCGAGAGATGTAGTCCCGTCAAGCACAGTGCCGGCGGGGACCACGAGCGTCGCATTGCTGGCAAGCGAAACATTTCCAGAGATTGCCGGACGCGTCGAGGCGGAAAGGTCGAGCGTGCCTGCAACATTCATTGTGGTCACGGCCAGCGTGCCGGCGCCATTCAGCTTAAGCATGGCGGCGGAGTCAACCGCAACAACATGGCTGCTATTGGCCTGGGCCGTGAAAGTTGCGCCCTGGGCGATGTCAACCGTGGCTTCACCCAAGAAAGTGGTCGTGCCTGTGCGATTGATGGTGTAGGACGCATCGAACTTGAAAAGCGTGGACTTGCCACTCGCGCCAAACTCCGTATTACGGGTGCCGGAACCCAGAATCGAGAACGGCAGACCGTTGATGGCAAGCGTCTTGACCCACATGCCGCCAAAGGAGAGCGGCGAAAACGAGCAATCGGGGTTGTACTTGTATCCATCACCTGTTCCGGCAGAGTCATACACAAGCACCACGCCCGGCGAAGCGTATGCAGACTGGTTGCTGGCAAAACGCTGCCAAGATGTAGCGGTTTGATCAGCCTTCATGGCATAAGGCTGGCCAAGCGAACCGTCCGAGGCCACATCAATGACCGTTGACTCATGGAAGTTTGCCTCTGTGCCTCGCCACAGGATCACGCCGGCGGTATCGCCAAAATCTTCGTAGCCCGTGGTTGTCACCGCCAATGCCGGCAGTGACAGGGCTAGGGCCGCCGCCAGGCAGGTAGCTTTCTGTTCCAACAGTCTATTCGTCATTATTGGCCTCCGTTTCGTCTATTGTCCGCCGCATGTATTTGTTCCGACGAATGCATGCACTGACACGCATTGTGCCTATATGGTATCAAAACCTACTGACTCGCACAAGGAAGAATATGCGGCGGCGGAACACCGGCCGTCCCATCCGCGTGGGGGGGGCGCCGTCAGGAAAGCCGCATGAGATCGGCTAGAACCGGGTCCTTTTCGCGGATTTCGGCGGAAGTGAGGCCCTCCATCTCGTGGGGGAACACTATCCAGCTGTCGTCCAGCTCCTTCGCGAAATAGTCTGGCGTGAGCGAGGTCTTGTTCTTCCCCGGCTTCCAGTAGACGCACGCGAGGCGCATCTCCACCCCGAGCTCGTCCATCTTCGCCTTCATCGCCTCGGCCGTCTTGCCGGTGTCGAAAACATCGTCCACGACAAGCACCCTAGTGCCAGGCGCCAGGCGCGAGAAGACTTCGTCGGCGCACGAGAAGACGACATTCCCCTCGTTTTCCTCGATTCCCGTGTAGGAAGAGCACTTGATCGGCATGTGGCGCAGCCGTATGCCGTGGTAGACGTAGAACTCGTGCACCGCCGCGCCGGGAATCGCCCCGCCGCGCCACAGCGCAAGGAGGACCTCGGGCTGCCAGCCGCTGTCCATGACCTTGCGCGCAAGCCTCCACGTGTCGCGCAGGTACTCGCGCGGGTCAAGGTAGGACTTCATCTCAGATGAGTCCCTTGGAGGACGGGACGCCCTTTTCGCGCGGGTCGTGCGCCGCAGCAGCCCTGAGCGCGCGCGCGAAGCTCTTGAAGATGCCCTCGCACACGTGGTGAGCCTCGTCGCCGTATATCTCGCGCAGGTGGATGTTCGCGCGGGCCTCAACAGAGACTGCGCGGAAGAACTCCTCGAGTAGCTTCACCTCGAAGTCGCGCACCATCGCGTGCTTCATCGCGCACTGGAAGACGACGAACGGACGCCCGCCCAGGTCGAGCGACGTCTCGCAAAGCGCCTCGTCCATCGGAATCGACGCGAATCCATAGCGAACTATGCCGACGCGGTCGCCAAGCGCCTCGTTCAGCGCCCTGCCGAACACGAGCCCGACATCCTCCACCGTGTGGTGGTAGTCTACCTGCACGTCGCCCTTCGCCTTCACGGTGAGGTCGATCAGGGAGTGCTTGGCAAGAAGCTCGAGCATGTGGTCGAGGAATCCAACTCCGGTGCTCACGTCCGCCTTGCCGCAGCCGTCCAGGTCCAGTGAAAGCGATATCTGCGTTTCGCGCGTGCTGCGCTCGATTTTAGCGGTTCTCATTTCTTGCTCCAAGTGAAACTGGAGCCGGCGGAGGGATTTGAACCCCCGACCCACTGATTACAAATCAGTAGCTCTACCGCTGAGCTACACCGGCTTGAGGCTGGTATGATACCAAACTATCGCCCGTTGCGCAATTGCGCAGTTCAAATTTTAGCGTCCGCGGCGCGATTGCGGACAAGCCACCGCACCACGTCACAGCAAAGCAGCCTTACATGTTCGCGGACGGAGCGCCCTTGGGGGCGCCGAAGCTCCTCATCTCGTACGGCCGCAGCGTGGTTTTGAGCGTCTTGCCGAGCGCCTCGCCGGACACGAGGTCCTTCGTGCCGTCGGGCAGCGAAAGCTCGACGGCCGCCGGCTTCGCGCCGGTGTTCACCACGTAGAACCAGCTCTTCCCGCCGAAGTCCTTCTGCCGGACAACTACGTCGCCCTTGCGGCAGACGTCGCTGAACGTCACGGCCGGAAGCGAGCGGAACGCCTGCGAGAAGCGAGCGAACGGCTCCTCCATGCCGTACGTCCCGATGAGGAACCCGCCCTTCGACACGCCGAGTATGTCGCCGTGCCTCAGCGGCCCGACGATCGCCCGCATCGCGCTGTCGCCGCCAGGGTTCAGGGTCGTCACGCGCCAGGGGCACTCGGTGAACCAGTCGCACGAGAGCGAGTTCGCGCCCCCGCGCGAGCCGCCGCGGCCGATCGCGCTCTCCCAGTACCTGTCGTGGATGTTGAGCCACGGGAACTTCGCGCCCTTGAAGAGCGACCACGCGTCCGCGATCTCAGGGGCGTCGCGCAGGTTCTTGCGCACCTGGTCCGACGGGAATGCGCCGCGGTGGCGGTAGTCGGCCGGCGCAAAGGTCTGTCCGAGCACCAGGTTCGGAATCGCGGCCGTGAGCGCCTTGCTGTCGAGGCCGTGGAGCTTGTTGGCCTGGTACATGTAGCCTGCGTCGCCAAACCCCTCGCTGTACATGTCGCTCGGCACGAAGCTGTTCATCCACAGCTTGAGGTCGGGACGCGCCGCGGCGAGCTTGCGCGCGATGCCCGCGTAGAACGAGGTCACCTTGTCGCAGCGCCACTGTATCCACGCGTCCCACGCGTTCTCGCGGATCCACTTCGCATACGCCTTGCCGCGCAGCGGGTCCTTCCTGTCCACGGGGATGCTCAGTCCCTTCGCCTTCGCGAACGCGTCCACCGCGTAGTCGTTGTAGCCGCTCGCCGAGTCGCCGAACCACAGCATGCCGTGGCGCGTGAGGTAGAGGCACACGCCCTTGAAGGACGGATGCGACTTGCCCTGCTCCACCAGCGCGTCTATGCAGTTCGCTATGTGCGCCTGTACTTCCGGGTGGAGGAAGTTGAAGTTCGGCGGAGTGTCGTGCCAGCCGCCCCAGTTGGGAAGGCCCGTGTCGTGTATCGAGATCGGCGAGGAGTGGAGCGACCCGTCGCGCATCGTAACGCGCGTGACGATCCCCGGCTTGAGCTGCATGGAGTTGATGTTGAGTGTCGGCACGAACTCGAGCCCCTCGACGTCGAACTTCGAGTACCAGGCGCTCAGGAAGTCCGGCGCGTGCTTGCGCGGGTTGTATGCGTCGCCGATCATTCCCTGGTACCACGCGCCGGGATAGACGAGCATGTTCTGCCCGGTGAACTTCATCGTAGCGACCGTGCGGTCGATGAGCTCGCCGATCTCCGCGACGTCGTGTCCGTCTGTGGCGAACTCGTGGCCGATGGAGGGGTCCTCGAAGTAGAGCGCCGACGAGCGCCTCCATCCATCCGCCCGCGCGGGCTCCTTCGCGACGGCGGGCGGCAGCGCGGCGCCCTCCACCGCGTACACGCGCACGGCGGAAATGGCGGCAGGCGCGCCTTCGCGCGCGGTCATCGCGACTATCGCCACGTCGTCTCCGTGCGTCCAGTACAGGCAGCGGTGCGTGAGCGTCCTGCCGGTGTTGGGATACTCGCCGCCAGTCATGTAGCCCACCTGCATCGTGTAGTCGCCGTTCGGGTTGTCCGTGCGCTGGATGATGAGGTCCGCGGTACGCACGGCGTCGTCGGGATAGTCTATCTCGAAGCAGTGCAGCTTGACGGACTTGTCGAGCCTGAACCGCAGTGCGAACCGATCGCCCTTCTTAGAGCCGGCCTCAAGGTACGGAACGCCTCCCAGGTCCTTGATGGAGGGCTTGCCGACGGAGCGGAACTTGTCCGCCGGCGGAACGGCGTCGAGCTTCAGCTCCTGCACGAGCCTCATCCCCTCCGGCACGCCGGGGCGCTTCGCGCCTGACTTGAGCTCGTAGGGGTTTTTGCGCCGCAGGACGGTGTACGGGACGCTTCCGCAGAAGCGGGTGCCGTCGGTCGTGCTGATGGTGTAGCGCCCCTCCGGGAGGTCCACCTTGATCTTGGCGGCCTCGCCGGGGCGGACTTCGCCGAGCGTGCGCAGCACCTTGCCCGACAGGTCGCATATGCAGTAGCGGAAGTTCGAGATGTCCCGCTTGGACGGGTTCGTCGCCGTTATCGTAGCCTCGCCCGGCGTGCCCGCGACGGTATACAGCCCCTTGCCGGTAAGCTCGACGTCCTGCTCCCTGCGCCAGAGGGCCAGGGCCTGGTTGGCGTTGAGCGGCTCGGAGAAGATGCACAGCTCGTCTATGAGGCCGTCGAACTGGCGCCCTCCGTCTAGGCTGCCGACGCAGAACGTCTTGAACTCCTTGCGGTCGAATGTAAGCTTCTTCGGGTCCTTGAGCGCGCTCTTTATCGGCGAATCGGAGTCGCCCAGGCCCCTGGCCGAGCGCCCGTTGAGGTATACGCTCACGCCCCTCTCGCTCCACGAAATCACTACGTGGTTCCACCCGTCGACCGGAGCCTTCCCGCCCCATGTGCCGTACGCATCGTCGTCGTCCGACTGGTCTGCGCGCAGCCTCTCGCCGAGGAACCAGAACCAGAGCTGGCCGGAGCCGACGCGGTCGCCCTTCGGCGACGGGTTCGAGAACAGGGTCCGCCAAATGTCGTTGCCCTTGGCGTCGCGTCCGCCGCCAGGCCATTCGCGCTTGAACCACAGGCTCACCGCACCGTGCTCCTGCACGAGGTTTCCGGCCGCGGAGTAGTTGAGCAGGCTGCCGGCCTTGGACGTCAGCCGCACAGCCTGTCCGCGAACGCCGTCCGCGAACGAGACGCCCTTCTCGCTCACCGGCTTGGGGCTGCCCTTCGCGGACTTAGCCTCGGTGGTGCCGTCAAACGTCGCGTGGAACAGCAGCTTCGGCTTCTCGGCGGGGCGCGTGACGAGCTCCGGCATGTCCGCAAGGAGCGCGGATTCCGCGCCGAAGAACTCGATCGGCCCCTTGGCGGAGGTGATGTCCCACCTCAGGTGCAGCTCCTCGACGTCCTCAGGGATTGCCTCCACGATGGGGTACTTCTTGGGGTGGCCCTTCGTCTCGAAGCCACGGTGCTTGTAGTAGTGGCCCTTGCTCTTGGTCCTGCCTTCGAAGTACAGGAGGCCCTTGCTGCCTCTCTTTCCGCTGAACTCGCTCAGGGAGGCCGTGTCCTTGCCGGCATACTTCGCAAAGGGGAGTCCCCGCGAGTTGATTGTCACCTTCGTGGCTCCGGCTGCGAAGACTTCCTTCGCGTCGATCACAAGCCTGTCCTCGAGGGTCTTTACCACGAGCTTGTCGAGCTTGGCCGACCTCGGCTCGACGCCGAACACCAGAAGCGTCTTTCCGTCCGCGCCCGTCACCACCGCCCGCTTTTCGGAAACCGACACCTTCGCGCCGGACCACTTGCCCCCGGGGAAGGACTCCCGTGACCCTTCGCCGAACAATGTCGAGGAAACGGCAACAGCCGCAAGACAAATCACGCCTAATGTATTTTTCATGGGTGGGAGTATACCACCTAGCACGCAAACCGCGCAAGCATGTTTTTAGTGCTTAGTGCCTAGTGCCTAGTGCTTAGTGCTTAGTGCCTAGTGGCTGCAGAAGAAGTTCGCGGGGGGAGAGGCGGAGGAGCCGGTCGGGCGAGCCTGGAGACGACACGCGGACTTCCTGCTCCTTGTCCGTGGCGTTGGCAAGCACTAGCGCGCGGCGTCCGTCGAGCGACTCGTACGCGGCGGCGAACACCGCAGGGCCAGTCGTCTTCTCCTTGCCGTACGCCACTGGCACCTCGGCGCAGACGACGCGCGGAGGCTTCACGCGCCTGCCGTGAGCAAGCCATGGACGCCCCTCGCCGTGGAAGAGCTCGACCCAGCGCCGCATGTACTCGCCGCGCCATGAACCGTCCCTGCGCCGCCCGAACTCCGCCGGGCCGCCATCACCTATGTCGGCCTTGTCGGGCACCAGGTTCGGCAGCTGCCCCATGGCGGCCGTGTACGCCATCTGCCTCAGCGACTGCGGCCTGTTGGCGGGCTGGAAGACAGGCACGTACTCGTGGTAGATGTATCCGTAGAGGCTCGCCCACTCGACCTTTGTCCGCGCGTCGCGCAGCAGCTGGATGCCAACGAGGTCGTTCATCTGTTCGTTCGGCTCCTCGTACGCCGCCGCGGCTTCGCCGCGAACCCTGCGGATCGACGCGAGCATCCCCTCCATCTGGCGCCTCGCCGCATCGGTCTTCCATCGGCCCTCGCCCGGCGGATGCCCGTGCACGCGGCTCCAGCACGACGGGAACCCGCCTCCGTTGTTCTGGTCCGCCTGGATTATCCGGCAGCCGCGCTTCGCAAGCTCGCCCGCGACGTCTTCGTTCCACCAGCGCTGCGTCCACCCGTCGCCGCCGCACATCGCCGACATGGATCCGCCCTTCAGCCAGTTGCCGCCCGGCGTGCGCTCGTACAGCTTCCCGTCGCGGTTTACGCATGCATGCGCAGCGGCACTGTTCGTGAAGTCCGACCGCCAGTCGTGGATGAACGAGCCGTCGTCCCGCCTGCCGTACGTGAGCGTCCAGTGGTATCCGCTGGGCCAGGGATAGACGTGGACGTTCCTGGCCGCAAGGTCCGACACCACCGACGCAAACGCCTCGTCCGACGGATTGCACGGGAAGTACGGGTGCACCCATGTGTCGTAGCGCTCCCATCCCCATGAAGCGGCGACAAGCGGAACGTCCTTCGAGACGTTGGCGCGGTACGCCTCAACCCACTTGCGCATGTCGTCCGGCCTGTCGAACCACTGCCGTTCGAAGAGCGTGAACGCCGGCGCGCCGGCAAGCCATGACGGGATGTCCTTCCGCTTCGCGGTCGGAACGGAGCAGAAGCGGGTCGTGCGCGCCCATTCGCGGTAGAGCTCCGCGCCGTCGTACCACGTGGCTGGACTCTCCGCCGTGCCGCAGACTGCCGCCATTGTGAAGTCGTAGTCTAGCCGGACAGGCGCGGCGTCGAAGCAGAGCCTCCTCCAGCGGAACGAGATGCCGTCCTTCTCGCGTTCGACGACGAGCTGCTTTACGTCGCCCTTGTCGTCTTCCGCCGCGAAGTAGAAGAGCGCCGACGCGTCCCACCAGAGAGCAGCCTGCACCGAGAGGTCCCCGGGCTGCTTCCTGGCGACGAGCCTGCGCGGCGTCGGGTCGGCCCCGGGCGCGTGCTGTATGCCGCCCCACGCCTCGCCCGCGAGCAGCCGGTCGTCCGATGCGTCTGCGCCTATGCGGTCCGCGAGCCTGATGCGCGGATACTCGGCGCACGTCACCGCCCATCCGTCGGCCGGCTCGAACGAAAGCCCGAAGCGGACCTTTCCGTCCTCCTTGCCTGCGCGCATCGTGCACTCGACGCGCTTCAGCCTGCCGGCAATGTCCTCCCACACGAACTTCACGCCGTCCGGCAGGGGCTCGCGCGAGAAGCGCGCGGCCTGCGAAGGCAGGACGTGCGCAAATGCGGAGAAGTCGTCGGGGCGCGTAAGGTCGAACGCGAACAGGTCGCATGCGCCGGGAGCGGAGAAGTCCGTACCGTTTGCGGCGCGGACGCCAGTGATGCGCCCACTGGCGTCGTCAAGCTCCAGCGCCAGCGCAGAAGACTTGACGGCGGCGCCTCGGGCTAAAACCGCCCAGCACGCCGCCGCCGCGAAAAGCATCCCTGGAGGTCGCATCATTTCTTTTTGGTCTCTTCCGGCTTGAAGAGCTTGGCCACCGGGAGCTTGCGCGACCGGACTTCGGCGAGGAACAGCTCGGCGAAGCGCTTCGCGCCCGCCTTGGAGGGATGGGTCGTGTCGAACGACGTCTTGCCCTCCTTGTCGGTCTGCTCGCCCGCGAAGAGCGCTAGGGAGGCGTCCTTGCCGAGCTTCGCGAGCTCGGCCGAGGTGAGCGCGGTCATGTCTACGTACGCGAGCTTCTTCTCGTCTGCGACAGCCTTGGCGTAGTCGCCGTACGTGCGGCGCGAGGGCGTGAGCTTGAATGGCGTGCCAGGCTTGGTCGTCTTGTAGTACCCGGCGTTGGACACGGGGCTGCAGATGATCGGAGTGGCGCCCTTGGCGATAACGTCGTCCGCAAACTCCGCGATCGTCTTCTTGAACTCCTCCTCCTCGACGAGCTTGTTCTTGGCGGCGTCGTTGATGCCGAACTGGATGATCACGAAGTCGCCCGACGAGATCTTCCCGAGGCTCTTCGGCCAGTCAGGCTTGGTGGTGCGCACCGTACGCCCGCCGATTGCGCGGTTTACGATGTCGTTGCCCTCCGCAAGGTAGGGCTTGAGCGCGGCGCCCCAGCTTCCCTTGACGGTCTTTTCGTCGCGCGGAGCGAGGGTGGAGTCACCAACCAAGACGATGTTGGCGGCGGAAGCGGCCAGCGACAGGACCGCTGCGGAAAGTGCAATCAGTGTTTTCATGACACCAATTATAGCAGATAGTCCGCAGCGGTTCAAGCCAGGCGACCGCGTCACTTACCTGATCGTGAGGAACATGCCGAGCTTGCCGAGGGTGATCGTGAAGCCCTTGGTGTCCTTGGTGACC
>JAEEGL015965868.1_pt1 | contig 18234 bp, 22 predicted proteins | sample 9134231 | NCBI WGS metagenome assembly JAEEGL01 (sample SAMN16246548, study PRJNA631951) | gut metagenome | biome: gut microbiome; feature: rumen; material: fiber-attached | host: Bos | place: Iran: Karaj | collected 2018-10 | reverse complement strand
AGTAACATTACTAACATCCCACTATGATATATCTCCGTTAAATTCAGATCCATTAAACATACTATTCATATCAGTAACATTGCTAACGTTCCACTCTGATATATCACTGTTAAATTCAGATTCCTAAAACATATAACTCATATCAGTAACATTACTTACATTCCACTCTGATATATCACCGTTAAAATCAGAACGATAAAACATACTATTCATATCAGTAATCTCACTGACATCAATCCAGTTCAGATTGACTTCATTTCCGTAAACTTTAACTGCTGCTTCAATAACATCTTTCAATTCTTCAGAATTTTCTGGTTTCCAAATAGCAACATCTTTATTGATGTCAATAAAATCAACTGGTAATTCTTTATGCTATTCTATTAAAAATTCATAAATTATTTCGCTTCTAATTTGTTTATGCATCTTTGTTGTTATATCTTCTTCTTCAGAATCATCTATATCAATATCATCAAGAATGTCTTCGTTGAGCGAACGCATCAGCGTTCTTCTCAAGTCTTTCATTATATTCTCATATAATCTCTTTCTGTTCATATCGCAATTTTATTTTATTTGTAATCAATAGTTAATACCACAACCATAATTTTTAGTTGTTCTATAATAGCTATTCTTATCTGTTACTACATTTTGTATAAATTAAAAATTTGTAATTTTTAATTTTTTGCGTCAAATATGTTTTGTCCAAATATATAAGAACCAATTTCTTTAATTAAAACACGATGATTCCATGCCCATTCATAGTTATCAATTTCTTTAAGATTAATCCATTTTGCAACAATGACTTCATTCTTTTCCATATTTTTTGTAGTCAATGCATATTGTTCTATATTTCCGGGTAATTTTGCATAGTATCTAAATCCAACATCTTGACCGTATTTGTCTGGTTTAGAATTTATATTTTTCAACCTTAAACTTTTATAATTGATGCGTAACCCGGTTTCTTCAAATACTTCTCTTGCTGCGCATTGTGCAGTCGTTTCATCAAAATCTAAATAACCAACTGGAAGATTCCATTTACCAACTTCTTTATTTGTTGCCGTTCCTCTTTGATTTGCTAAAATATAAGTATTGTGATTTTTATCTTCACAAAAAATTGCAGATAAACAAACAATCGCACGAGAATACCAATATGTTTTTCCGTCTTTCTAAAATGGAAAATTTTTCATTATTTATAGTGTATTTCTTTAATTTTTATCATTTAATTTATTTATCTAAGAAATAGCATATATCATTTTATTACAAATATAAACGAAAACGAAAAAAATAAGTATTATTTAAAGATTTATTAAATTATAAATATGCTTTTTGACGCATCTACAATATTACCAAATGAGCAGTATGGAGATTCTGAGTTTTTAAATGAAATAAATTCAAAAACTCAAGCAATATTGAAACGCACTTTTCCTACATCAATTCAAAAACAACAATTGAGAAGCGATATAAACGGTTTAGTGTTTGCATGTCCGTATTGTCACGACTCTGCTACAAACGCTTCAAAAAAACGTGCACATTTATTATTAAAAGGAAAATGGTCCGGATATTTCAAATGTTTTAATTGCAATCGCTTTGAAAGCATTCCGAAATTTATGTCAGACTTTAATGAAGATATATCATTATCTGGTTTAAAATATGTTCAAGAGCATAAGCAAAATATTGAAACATTTACTGGTTCTTCTGTTGAAATTACAGCAGACATATTCCAAAAACAGAATGCTCTTAATTGGGCAATAGACAGAGAAGAATTCAAAAGAATGTTTAATTTGTCTGAAATAAACACAGAATATCGAAATGTAAAAGCATATAATTATTTAATCGGACGAGCACAATACGAACTCAATAAATTTTTATATGATCCGAAGACAAATTATATATTAATTTTGAATCTTGTTGATAATAAAATTATAGGACTTCAGATGAGGTCTCTTAATAAGTATACTCCGAAAGATAAACGTTTCTTGACATTCAATCTCGAAAGAATCTATTCAAAGTTGCTGAAACGAGAAGACAAGGTTCCGGAAGAGTTAAATACACTATCTACTTTATTCAATATATATACAATCAATGTATATAATCCCATTATCGTAACTGAAGGTCCAATGGATGCTTTTCTTTTACCCAATGCTATAGCAACGTCCGGTGCTAATAAATCATTAAACGTAGAATTGCCGTTCTGGTATTTGTACGATTCTGATAAAACCGGAATGAAACATGCAATGGAAAAACTTCAAGAGAATAAAAAGACGTTTTTATGGGGAAAGTTAAAATCCGATCTTAATCTTCCCAAACGGAATAAATGGGATGTTAATGATGTAGTGATATGGTGCAATCAAAATAAACCCGGATATAAGATAGAATGGATTAATTATTTTTCAGATAATCCATTAGATATGTTATATTTAGATAAAATGAACGGATTATTTTAAATAAAATTCTTATGACAGATAAAGAAAAATTTAAGAATTTGATAGAACACGTTATGTTAATGTTTAATTACGGTTCAACTGTTTATGGAACATTAACCGAAAAGTCTGATAAAGATATTGTATGTATAGTAGATGATTCTTTTGATTTGTCAGACAGTTATAACGGAATCTGGGAATATCACGACGGAAATTGTGACTATCAATTTTTAAATGAAAAGAATTGGATAGAAAAAATAAAAGAACATCATATTATTTGGTTAGAGTGTTATTCTCTTCCTCAGGAACATATTTTAGTCGGAAATCCTGCTGACTATATGAAATACTTTAATTTGGATTTATGGAAACTGAGACAAGTATGTTCTAAAATTTCAAGTAATGCTTGGGCAAAATGTCATAAGAAACTCGTAGTAGAGAAAGACTATGATTTATATCGGGCACAGAAATCTTTGTTTCACTCTTTAAGGATATTATTATTTGCTACTCAAATAGCGAAATACGGGAAAATAACCGATTATTCTGAAGCTAACCATTATTGGGATGAGATATACTCAATGAAAACATTTGAATGGCCAGAAATCAAAGAGAAGTATCAACCGATATTCAATTCGTTAAAATCAGATATGGTTAAGTGTTGTCCCAAATCTGAAGAATATATACAAAGCAAAATAGAAACTAAAAAAATAGCAGAACAACAGCACAAGAATATGCAGCATATAAATTATATTCCCGTTTGGAGAAACTTATCTGATAAGTGATTTAAATAAACTGAAAAAGTTCTTTCAGAAATGAGAGAACTTTTTATTGACGTTTATATTTTTGTTAAATAATGTTAAATTCGAATTATTTTTCGATTTTAATTTTTTTTGTATCGCAAATAAATTGTACTTTTGCATTTGAAATATAATAATGTAGAACTATGGCTGATATTTTAGATAATCTATTTGATTCTTTACCAGACGAAGAAAATAATGTCGTTGCTGAATTATCAAAAGAATCATTCAATAATAAGTTTGAATACGCAGATCCTAATTATGAACATTTGATATTGATTCGTTCAGATAAGGATTTTGTTTTATATTCTGATCATAAACTTATAGACAGACTTAAAAGAAAATTAGCATATTTCATCAGTTACTTCTCATTATCATATGATGTTGATTTAGAATATTTCTTATCTAAAAGAAATTATAATTATAAAAAAACTTTTTATGATAACTTTGATTTTAAAATCATTCCAGATTCAATCATTGAGCAAATTTCAGGTGCAGAATCTATATTAGATTTTTATGAAAATTATATAGTTGTCAAATTAACTATACCGAGTAATTTAAAAAGTTTCATTCGTTTATTCAATACTATACATTGTATTTTATATCCAATTATTTTAAATGAATTTCCAAAATATGCATCTTTGTATGTATTCAGAAACGTAAATAACCGTTGGAAGATAATCAACAAAAACCCGTATTTTTCAATTAATGCTAATAAAGTTTTTTCATCAAAGAGATATTTAAACGGACTAGAAGATAAAATATTGTTCTTTTGGAAAGATATATTTTATCCTGATAAAAAGAGCGACGTTTCTTTTACAAGAGAAAAAATAAGAGAATTTAAAAATATGTTCAACAAAAAATAAGCAGAGATATATTCTTCTGCTTATTTTTTGTTTTAAACTGGAATCAGTATTTAAATTTGCCTTGACGAATATCTATCAGTAAATTGTTTACAAATTCAATATCAACGTGTTCTTGAAGAGTAGATGTTTTTATAGCGTCTTTTACTTCAGCAATCAATTTATTTGCTTCAGACATCAGATAATCATATGAATGATTTCCGAGACGAATGTTAAGCAAGAACTCTCTGTCGATTTTACTTCTGTCAACATTGAATTCTCCGGTCTTTGCGAGTTCCAGACCCATATGAACGATTCTGAAACAGTGCATTACATTCTTACGGTCAAATTCACAACCGTTTTCCAGGTTTTCTCTGAATCGAACTTCATTGCGGTTTTTCTTCCACATTTGATATTCGCGATATTTTTTGCAATGTTGCACATAACCGTCTTTGTTGAAGAAAACGAAACAAATAGGAACAGCATTCTTTGGTATAGAACAAAGAGTTACCGAATTTTCATCTTTTTGAGCGTGCTCAACGAATTCAGACTCATCGCGTTTTATTTCATAATGACGAACTTCATTAGAATCACCGTTTTCTTTAACAATGCCACAATAACCGATTGGTTTTTGACTGTTATACCAATTAGTGAAAACTGTATCTATTTCGAGGTCTTCAAATATATCGTCAGTGCAAATACGGTATTTCTCACAAATGAAATTCACCATATTTTTGAATTGAGCTTTTTTGAGTTCGGCTTCCAGTTCAGATGCTTTTTGTTCATCACCTTCTTCACGAGCGTCTTGTATATCACGAACAAGAGCAATAGTATCATACTGCGTTTTGTCGTGTAATGCATCAATCAGCATATCAAGCGAAATGTTCTCATATTTAAAGAAGTTCGCCCAATCGTAATATGCTCCATAATATTCCTTCATATTATTCAGTGAGCACAAACCAAAGTACTTTTGGTCCAAACCGCGATATTCAATCCAATTTTTCAATTTCGTTGAACCTTGTTTATAGGGAAGATATACGAAATCAAGCGCACCGAGACGTTTTGTAATCGGAGAAACAATAAGTTTGTTCTGTCCGCGACATTTTTCAATTTGAGATAAACCGAATCCGATCATAGAATTGAGACAATCCTTTGATAAGAATTTGTATCGGTATTCTTTTAACTTTTTCATAATCGGATGCTCATATCTAACGTGCTGTTCCGGAATGAACAGAGATTCAATAGCAACCGGGTTTGATTTGATCAGCAACTTGAAGTACTTTCCGATTTCATACCAAACGTCGTCGTGCTTTTCGCTTTCTATCTGTTCTTGGTAATCAAAACCGAGACCCAACAGATATTCCTGCGGACACATATAGACGCCGCCGGTATCAATGTCGCTGACATCGTGTCCGCGTTCATCCTTTTTGGGAATGTTTAGTCCGTAACATACGCTTCCTCTCGTATACTCATAGAGCAACAAGCCGCGATTTCTTACTTCGTCAAAAGTTAATTTATTCATATGTGTTAGTTAATTTTTCAATCGTTAATGTTTTTATATAGTTCCGTGTCTCGCCAATTGATTTTTTCTATGTCTTTATTCTTTGACAATTCGATCAAATGTTGAAGATTTTTATTTAAATCTTCCGGTTTAATATATTCTAAAATATATTTCTTTAAAAATTCTTTTTTATCTTTCGATATGCTTTTAGAATGCAAATCAGTCAATATTTGAACTATATTAGAATATTCAGAAAGTACATTTCTAATATGAGCGCCCATTGATTCGAAACTATTATTATTTTCCATATTTCATTACTTTTTTGCAAAAGTATAACATTTATTCTACTTATGCAAATATTTTACAGATAAAAGACATAATTTTATACTTTTTTAACAAATATTTAAACGATAATTATATATTTTCGTAAAATATATAAATGCAATATATTATAAATGCAGAAAAAGAGAGTATTGTCATTATTTTCCGGAGCCGGCGGTATGGACATCGGGTTTGAGGGAAATTTTTTGTCAACAAATGGAGAAAGACTCCCAGAAACTACATTTTAGACAGTTTTTGCTAACGACATTAGACCACAAGCAAAGATTGCATGGTATAAATACTTTTTTAAAAACAAATAGTATCCATCCGAAATATATCATATTGATTCTATTGTTGATTTAGTGAAACAGCACAAATCCGGAGAACATATATTTCCAAATAACATAGATGTTGTTACTGGAGGGTTTCCCTGCCAGGATTTTAGCACTGCCGGAAAAAGATTGGGGTTTGAATCTAATAAAAACGATCAAGGAATGTTGCGAGAAAATATTTCTGAAGAGTCAAGAGGAAAATTGTATTTCTGGATGAAAGAAGTTATTGATATCGTAAAACCGAAAGTTTTTGTGGCTGAAAATGTCAAGGGTTTACTATCACTTAAAGATTGCGCTACTATAATTCGTAATGATTTTGCATCGTCCGGATATATTGTTTTAGAACCGAAACTTCTTAAAGCATATGAATATGGAGTTCCAGAATCCAGGGAACGAGTATTTTTCATCGGACTTCGAAAAGATGCATTGCGTAAAGACATTACTCAAGAAATTATAGAAACACAATACAACCCATATCCGGAAGCAACGCATGGTCCCGGTCGCATTGCATATACATATTGCTGTGATGTATTAAAAGATATTTGTGAACCAGAGTTTTCCAATGACCCTGCTCAAAAATCATTTTCTAAAGCAAAGTATCTTGGACGGGGAAAATAGGGACAAACAGAAATTAAATGGAATGGATTTGCTCCGACAATACGTTCAGAACATCACGGAAATATCGAATTCCGAAGATTGAGTAAAGAACATGGCGGACTTATGGAAAAAGAATTGTCACAGGGTTTTACAGAAAGACGTTTAACGCCAAGAGAATGCGCATCTATTCAGACGTTTCCCATAGATTATGATTTCGTGTTTAATGACGAATTCGGAAAATTAACAACAACTGATGCATACAGATTAATAGGTAATGCTGTTCCCCCACTTCTTGCATACAATATTGCCAAACGTTTAGACGAAATATGGAATAATGTTTTTAAATAAATAATTTCTCTTAATTATAAACTAAAATTAAAATAAGATGTAAAATTTATAGAGCGATAAATAAAGAAACATTTTTTAAAAATATAAATAAATAAACAGAAACTAAAAATAAAAAACAAAGTATAATTTATAGAAGCGAGAAAAACGCAAACGGAAATATAAATTCCAAATATAAATAATTAAAACACTGCCCTATAGTATACCGATCTATTACGCTGGACTCTAACTCCGGAGAGCTTGGTTTGACTCCAAGTGGGGCTACAAATTAAAGAACGAATAACTAATAAAGTCATTCGTTCTTTTTTGTATATATATTTCATTTCAGATTAAAAAGAATTGAATTATATATATTAAACGATAAAAAATAAAGCGGGCAAATAAATGCTCGCTTTAAATTTAATGTTGTTTATGATTTTCAATTATTTTCAGATTCATTATTCACTTCAATCAAATCTTCAATCTCTTTAATGTCATCAAATGCATTTTGGTCTGGGAGTTCAAATGCCGGACGTATAACATTATCATCAAGCCAATGAAGATATTCATCTGTAAATACTCGTTCTGTAAATAATTGTGAAATTGGAATTGATTCTCCCAAATGTTTTACGACAATTGAACGAGCCGTATCTTTCTGCTGACAATATAATGTTTTACCGTTATGTTCAAATGTGTAAATTTTTTCTTTTTCTGCATCCGAAAGTTTGTTATAATCTTTCTCTGTCAACAGAACTCCGCGACATATTCCGCTTTTTTCAAAATCGCCCACAAATCCATCAAGTCCGATATATGGATTCGGTCTTTTGAAATATGGAATTTGGAAACGAACTTTGCGTGGAATTGTGAATCTTGACTTCTTCGGTTTTGCTGTTACGGTTATACCTTTTTTCACCAAATCTTCTGCATTTGTTGCTTTTTGAGCAGCACTGTCATTTTCTTTATCTTCTAATTTAGAAACATTAAGTTCAAGAGTAACACTCGAATTATAACCAAGACCGCTACCGCCGGATGTGATATTAGTTGGAACATAACTTCCGATTGATGAATATTGATGAGATATAACGACGAAAGGAATCTTCATCCTGGCAATCGGCGTAGCGCAAGTTCGGAATAACTGTTTTACATCTTGAGCACGTTTCAAATCGCGTTTATTTTCGCCGGCAGCAGTATTCTCAAGTTCAGATTGTGTTGTTAAGTTACCGAGTGAATCAAGAACAATTCCGAATTTATTATGTTCTCCATATTCTTCATCTTGTTTCTCTAACTCTTGACACAGATTTAAAATAGTTTGAGATACTTCTAAAACTGTACTTACTTGCTTAATTATCAATTTTGACGTATCTACACCCAAACGAGATACAAATCCTTTATCAATAGCACCTTCTGAATCTAAATATAAAACTGTGTATCCCTTTTTCTGAGCTTCTCTTGCGAATGAACAAGCAAGATATGATTTTCCGGTGCCGGGATCTCCGCTTAATGTACAAACACGACCGGCTGGAGCAATTCCCTTAAACATACTTCCGCTTACGCAAGCATCAAGAATATAGTTACCGGAAGAAACCCAATCATCTATGTTTGAATATGCAGATTCTTCTATAATTTCGACATCTTTGTCAATTTTCTAAAGCATCTTAAACGGATCAGGCAATTGACCCTCTTTCTTTATTACTTTCTTTGGCATATTTTATTTAAAGACTAAATAAATTTTATCTATAAATTATACTCAATAAACGAGTTCTTGTTTATTTGAATTTTGATAAAATATATGCATATGCAGTTTTTATGTATACATTATATATATTTCTTACAAAAGATATGATAATATTTTCATAATGGATATCTGAAGAACTGATACAAACTATACCATTTTCAGAATTGAAAAGATTTTGTTTATTTGACTTCTCTTTTTTGCGTTTCATTATAAAACGACCGTTTGGTTTGTTAGCGTTTGTGCGCTCATCCGGATATGTATTCTGAAAATTATTATTTGTTTCTCTGGCAACATTTTGTTCTTTTCTTAATTTCAAAGAATTCAAATAATTTTGATGTTCAAAACGTATCAATTCATCAGTGTCATTATAATTCATTTAATTTATCTATCTTAAATATAATTTTCTCGTTATAAAAATTATACTTAACAGATTGTTTTTTTATTTTCATTTTTTACACATTTCTTATATGGATAAATAATAAAAAATGAAGTTATCATTAATATGGGAGATAATAACAATTATAACTCCGAAGAGCAAATAAAGATTTCATTTGGTCGTGGTACTATTTTTCAAGCATTTGATGATCGTACTATCGGCGGTGTAAACTTTGGTTATGATTCTGATAACGACTTTGGTGTAACTTACATCGAAGGTAAATTATATAGTTCTAAAATTCTCGATATTTTAATTTCTGGCGACGAAGGAGAAAAGACTATTCTTGTTAAATATGTCAATGAATCTGGTTATGTTGCAGAGAAAACATATAAAACTGTAGATGCATCTATAGTAGAGCAGATGATTTCTGCGGCACAACCGGAAGAACATACATATTCAGAAGGAGAATATATCGGAATAGTTCAAGATCCTGATAACGAAAAGAATTTTATTGTCAGTGTAAAGTATGATGAACTTTATGATAAAATTCGAGAAGATATTATAAATGATATTGATGTTTCTGCTATTCAAGATGATGTTGATTCAATAAAAAGAAGTTATGTTAAAGACATTTATAAATCTGAAGAAGACAGCAATAATGAATTTGTAGATACATATGTATCCGTTGTAAAAAAGAATGATTCAGAAAATTATATTGACATCAATGTTCCAAAAGAAGAGTTCTATGAACAACTCGTTGAACAAGAACTTGCTACAGCAGCTGCTCTTATAGATTTAAATGTACGAAAAGCAGATAAAGAAGAAGTGTATTTGAAATGGAAAGATGTTCACGATTTATTGAATGAAGCCAGAAACTCTTAATAATAAAAATTTAAACGTTTAAATATAAATTATGGAAAAATTTTCTAAAAAAACTTTATTGAACTACGTCAATGGTTCTGGAGTATATGGGGCTCCCGGTTCGCAGACTACAGTTAAGTTTCAATATACTAATAATATTGCAACTGCTGCGGCGTCTTCAACTCCCGGTGCTTTAACATTTGCTGCTGATGAAAACGGAAATGCTGCTATATATGCTCAAGGAACTCTTGTAAGTTCTAAAATCCAGAACGTAGTTGCTAATCCAACTACCGGTAATAAGCACGGTGGCAAAACTATTACAGTAACTTATATTGGTACTGCGGGCCAAATCAATACTTCTACATTTAATGTTATTGATGAAGCTGGTCTTGAAGCATATTTTGCTAATTCTAAAACTATTGCTTTAAATGATAGTAGTATATATGAAGTAAAGACTAAAGCAAATGGTGGTATTGCTGTTGATCCAAATGGTGCTGGATTATATGCAGTTCTTAGTGATATCTTTGGAGTTGATGCTACTACTATCGGATTTAAAACTGATAACAAAACAATATAGTCTCTTGTTAAAATCGCATATATTGATGGACAAGCAGTTGGCACCGGCAAAGACCGTATTGCACTTACTGATGTGAATGGTGTTGAGTTAACTCATGTAGATGTTGAAAAAATTATCGGCGGTGGTATTGTTGAACGTGTAGTATATAATAAAGATAATAATACATTAACTATTTATTGGATTGGTGGTGCTACAACTACAATCGATTTAAGTGAGTTATTTGACATAAGTGACTGGGCCGTTAAATCAGACTCTACAGATTTCTTAAGTTTAACAGTTAATGTATCTACTGCTGAAATTGGAGTTAAGAAAGCCGATGTAACATTTACACCAGCTGCCGGAAGTAATCCAGCAAATTTATCAGTTAATACTGCTAATGGCGAGATTTTGGTTGCTAGTGATGCAATCCCAGCAATTAAGAGTTATGTTGACGCTGTTCAAGGAGATAACGGTATTAGTGCTGAAGGTGATTCTTATATTGATGCTTCTGTTGATGCTACAGATAACAAAAAAATTAATATCAAAGCACAGACATCTAATATAACAGTTTCAAAGAGTGGCACTGACGACACATCAATTACGGGAACAAGTGGAAAGTTAGTCGATGCTGCTGATGCTGCTTCTAAAGTCGGACAATTTGTTAATACTCGCATTAGTGAAGAAATTAATAAACTTAATGCTGATATTATTTCTGATGATGACACATATGTAAAAGTTGAAGTTAAAGAAACTAAGGGTAAGATTTCTGATGTATCAATTACTCAAACTAAATCTACTATTACTGCTTCTGCAACTGCATTATCAGCAACTACTGGTATTGCTGATGGTGCTGAATTTGCTTCTGGCGTAAAAACATATGTTGACGGTCAAATAGATGCTCTTGATAGTAAGTTAGATATTAAATCTCCAGACAGTTCATTGACATTTGATGTTTCTGTAGTTAATGGTAAAATTGTAGAAGGTCATATTGGTTATGTTAAATCTACTGTATCATTTACAGCAAAATCTGGAGACACTCCTGCAAATTTAACTGGAACTCCAGGTTTCTTAACGGGCGGAGATATTGCTACAATTAAGAATTATATTGATGATAAAACCGGAACTCTCGATTCTTCTGTATTTGATGCAGATGATACGCATAGTTTTGTTAGCGTAGAAGTAGTTCAAGAAAATGGTGCCCTTAAGAGTGATACCGTATCTGTAACGTATACAGATATAAGCGTTGGTCCGGGAACGATTGAAGTCACTAAGAATGGTGTCGCAACTGGAAATGATATTGCTGCCGCAGTAAACGGTGCTCTCGTTTGGACAATTCTTTGATTTCATCAAATAATTTATATATAAATAAAGGTTCTCTAATTTGGAGAACCTTTATTTGTTTGGTGAAGTTTTCTTAATAAAATGTCTATATTTTGTACGAGCACAATCGTTACATGGAATATATAAGTCCAACAATCTGTCAAATACTTCTCGGAATTTTTTTATCTGTTCGCAATTACTATACATTTGGCCATAGTAATATACATCAGTATTTCCGGTTCCGTTCTATATGATATTATTTTTGAAAAATATATGTCTGTAAATCTTCATACTAAAAATATATAACCGATATAACCAAGAGCACCAATTATTGCTGCAATTCCTCCGTACAATAAAGATAGGGCTTTTATCTTTAGAGATGTATAAATGATGGGATTAAATCTCCAAACTACGAGATACAACACACTAACGCCATCAGATGACGGGTCTTCTATATGAAAGAATTCTGGCGCAGTAATATAATTTGAACCGCCGGCGGCTTTTTGTAGAAAATCAGTCAAGAAATATGTGTTTTCATTAAGACGGTCCATAATCATAAAATCTTTTCCGGAAACTTGAAGTTCTGCTGGAATATTTATGACATAGTTTATGCTTTCACCGTCTTCGCCAAGTTTGAAATTCATTTTTACAAATTGACTTTTCGGATTGGCAAGTTCTTCTCTAATTGTTTTTAAAAATATTTTACGATACTTTCTGTCAAGACTTATTTGTCTGTACATATTTAAAGTCTCGTAGTACCATTCTTTTATCTTTTTAAACATTGATATGTAATATAACTTTTTTTATTTTTATTGTTGATAAAGCAAACCGTTGTCTTCATCATTTTCATGAGAAGCATATGCATCTCGATATTCAACATAAAGATTATGATATTTCGAAATCAATTTCTCTTTTAATACTTCTTTATTTTTATAGTAACAATTCTTTATCTTGGATTCTGTCATATTAAGAGTTTCTGCAATTTCTCTCAAACTCAGATTGTCTTGGTTCTTAAGTTTGCATATTGTTCCAAAGAGAGGATCCATTGTAAGTATTTCATTGATTGAAACATCGTGCATCTTTTTCGTAAGTTCTTCGAATGTGTTAGAAACGATATTATTATTATCGTTCAGGACATAATAAACTTCGTCGTTTGCAGCACCTTCTCCGTTTGGATGCAATGCGCTTGAGAATACATCATTCACATCCAAATCAATTGTACGGTCTTTGCTTTCCTTTTTCAATTGACTGAATGTTAGATTTCTTGCAATTGTGTATAACCATGTGCTAAAGTTTGACTTATTCGGATTATACATATAACGCTTTTCCCAAGCGCGTATGAATGTTTCTTGTACCAAATCTTCTGCACGTTCCCAATCGCCTACAATTTTCGACAAATGAGAATGAACGCCAAAACGAAATCTTTCCCAAAGAGATTTAAATGCGTGTGGTGTTGGATTCAAATAAAATTCTCGAACAGAATCTCTGTCTAAATCCATTTGTTTCTGCTTTTTTGTTTTTTGTTTTGCTTTCTTTTTATTTTCTTTTTCTATAGCAGAATCTATCTTTTTAACAATTGCCAAAGATGACTCATTGATATATGATTCCTGTTCGTTTTCATAATCAACAGCATCTTCTGAATTATCATTTCTTTTACCGATTAGTTTAAATAATCTTTTAAGCCCGCCGAATGATTTGAAAAAATTCTCAACGCTTCCGTAATATTCTTCAATTGTCATGAAACGTTTCGGACTTGTTTTTATATTATAGCGAATGCGCTCAATTCGAGCTCGCATATCCATATCTTCTATACCAGTAAAACAGTCTCGAATATCTATAAATTCACCCCGGTCGTTTGGACCACTTATAGAATTCATGAGTTCTCTTTCGAACTTTTCTTTGTTGTTTTTCATTTAATTTTATAATTGTTAAGTTAAATACTCTAATTATCAAAAAATTAACGCTAAAAGATAACTGTTCTTTATAGCGTTAAATTCGTCAATCGTTACCGATTTTTCGAATTGTTGCTACAAATATACAACTTTATCTTAATACTTACAAACATTTTAGAATTTTTTTCATAGTTTTTAAATTATTTTGTGAATATTCCAGAATGATAGCCCAATTGTTTTTGTCGTATTTTCAAATAATTGAATGCTTCGTTTCTTTCCATTCTATTTTTGAATTTTGCAAATGACTTTGTTTTTGAATCTAATTTAAACCACTCATCTTTACTTTCTTTTATAACATTTATTGTTTTATCATACCAATTGTCCATCAATCTTTGATATAATACTTTTATATCTTCATTATTATTTCTCCACAATGAATCCAGTTTTTTCATTTTATTTACATCGTTCGGCAATCTGTCTGATGTATAAGTTTTAATCTGGAATAGCGGACACGCAAAATCAATTTCGCTTTCATCAAAATCATCATTGTTTAAATCCGTGCCGCCGACTGTGTGATATGCTCTGTCATATGGAATTCCGAGTTGTATAAAACGTTGATTGAGTTTTCCGCCTATCGCATTATCATCACAACAAAAATATCGTTCTTCGAATGCGCGAGCATCTTCAACAGAAATGCTTACTTTCTTTAATACATTTATATTGCGTTTTGAGAATATCATCATTTGACCGCCCATAAACGTATTGAATGCTGAGAAGAAACTCGCATATAAGTTCGATGAAAAGAAAAGACTGTCATCATTAATATAACTTAAAAATTCGTTGATGAGCGGAACATTGACCCATACAGAATTATTGGTTCTAACTATATAATCAAAGTCTAATTTTAATTTATTGGTTATCGCTGTAATCGCTTCTATAGTTTTAGAATACGTTTTATATATAGTTCCGTATTTTGGATCGTTTTGAGTTTTCAAATATATTATATGATTTTTTATATCAACGTATGCTTCTTTTCCTGGTTCTGCTTCAGTATATGTCCAAAACTCGGCAGATACATTCGGATATTTTTCTTTATCATAATTGCGCCAGGTTTCATTACATACTTTTTCCAGAGTATTAAACGGTTCTCTGTCTGAAGACATTGTTAGAAACAGAATCTTTTTATAATCATTTGCCGGACGCAAGCGAGTCATAAAATCAACAGCAGGGTGTATGAATTGTCTTGGGAATTTTGTAACATCCACAGCATTTTCCGGAGTATTAAACAACATCAATGCTTTCGCATCTCTATCGTCTTCTTTAAAATCTTCGAATGCCATAACTGCTTTATCAATTAAATCATCATAATTGTTGAAAACCATTTTTGACGACCAACTTTCGAGTTTCTTTCTAATATCTGCTCTAATCCATGAGAAGTGATGCATCTTTACTTCAGTCCACTCAAATAGATGATATTCTCCCGTCTTTACTTTTACTTTTGAACCATCTGGTTTTGTTTCTATCTTCGTACACACAAAACGACGTGTAGGGTCGCTTGGTTTTGGGAAATCTGTGCAATCAAATGAGTGTCTGTATTTCGTTTTAGACACCCAGGGAACATACATACCGTCAACAAACGGATATTTCAGATAATGCATATAATCATGATAATAATTAACATATTGGCAATATGTCATATCATAATCATTTTCATCTATCTGTTGAAGACCGTAGTCGAATGCTTTCTTTGTATAATATTCATCGGAATCAATAACGAGAACGTGTGAACATCCATGATCTTCTGCATCTTGAATAAGAATGTTTCGCTTATCTGTTTCTTGTTCGCGTGGCGGTTTTTTTGTATCAAGAGTTATTTCTACAATATTATCAACTAACTTATCTTCGTCTCTTAAACGGAATATTTCGTTAATATCAACGTTAGACATAGGATCGCCGTGATAAGATTTTCTCTATAAACCTATAGAAACATAATCTACAGATTCACGAATTGTTGAAATAATATTATAAAGATGTTCGGTCCCTTCAAAGCATATAATTGAAAGTCCGACTTTTTTAATGTTTTTAAAATTTCCCATTGATACGTTCTTTTCTTTTAAATTTTACTTTTCATCTAAAAATTTGTTTATTATTTATCAGTTGATAAATGAAAATTGGAAATAAAAAATCGCTAAAGAACAAATTTCATTCTTTAAGCGATTATATATATTTTTAAAAGATATAATAGATTTTATTTAATTTCTGTTTTCGTTTTTTTATTCTTGTTCGGTTTACGATTTTTATTGTGTTTCTTTTTATTGAAAACTCGTATAGCAATATCTGTAAATGGCTTGTATTCTTCGTTACTATTAAAGAACAATTCAATTGCTTTCTTAAGTTCAATTCTTTGATTATTATACATATAATTCAAAACACTGAGATATGGCGGGATTTCTCTCAACAATTTATATGACTCTCTATGATTGATAATCTGAATTTGACGATCTTTATCAATGAGCAAGAAATAATACTTGTTTTCGTATTCAAGACCGCATACAAGAAGTCCCGTAGAATTTTCCGGCAATGTGTGATTCGGAAATATTACATATCTTCCCCCATCTTTAGCAATTGCATTCGTTATTCTTTCTTTAATTTCTTCTTTAGTAACTTTATGACGAACTCTCTTCGGACGATTCTTTTTTGCTTCTGCTTCGAAGTCATATGCAACTCTTTCTCTAAATCTATTAATATCTGCCATATTCATTCAATATTTTGTTGGTTTTGAAATTGTACTATTGTTTTCTGTTTTTGTTTTTAAATTATTGACTATTTTATTCGGACTATAATCAAAATTTTTTAATTCTTTTGATATTTGTTTAGCATTATTTGCAGCAACTGCTATATATTCATTTTTAGTGCCGGGTTGCTTATTATAACGAATAAATGAAACGATTTGTGGATTTGTTGTCTGTTTATATAATTCACTTGAAGTTGTATTTTCGAAATTAATGAGAAATTCATCAGCAATATCTTGCATTCGTTTTCCTATTATAAATTCTGGATTTCTATCTACAGAATATATTCTGAATGGAACAGCAATATAGTTAATATGTTTATTTTGTTCGATTAATAAACGAACGCTGTTACTTGGAGCATTAAAGTTTTTCCAAATTGAAAACGGTTCAATTCCATGCAATTCTGCCCACACATTACAAATAAATCCTATAGCATTATCATCTACAGAATAAATGCTATTTGGTTCGTCTTTATCTGTAATACCGGATGTTTTATCATATTTGCGAAAAGATTCAACATCAGATTCTTTTATAACATCTATCCATTTCTTTGGAAATAACATAGAATTCCCGACAGCATAAGGAGAATAGATATCCGGACCAGAACCGTTAAATACACATCGAATAGACGAAGAAAATATCTTATCGGAATCTTCTTCTGGAATAGATTCAACGAATTGAATAAGATACGGAACATTTATCCATGTTGAAAGATTTGTTCTGAATACATAATCATATTCCAAACCAATAACATCCAAAGTTTGAAATGCTAATTTTGTCTTAATCCACGTATGCCTTAAATCATCTTCACAAGGCAACAAAATCTTGTGAACGTTTTTATTAATATGTACTTTATCATCTTTTGATGCAGAATATGTCCAAAAGTCTACATTTTCATACATCCCAGATAAAATATGTTTGGCATAAGAATCACAACGAATCATTCTTTCTTCTTTCACAAAGAAATCGTCGTTACAACTCATTGCAAGTATTAAAATTTTCTTCATCAATTTATTGTACGACGTTTGGAGAAAAATGTTTAATGTTGATGCTGATGTCTGTTCACTTGAAAACACGTTTCTCTTGTTTGTATTGTGAAATTAGAAATTTTTGTATTAAGTTTCCAAAGAACATAATTTAAAGACATTTGATCTCTATGGCTATATTCTTTTAATATTGTAGCCCACAAATCCATTATTTTTTTCACTCTATTAGTATTTTTACGAACGATAACATTAGTTTCACATAATCCGAAATGTTGCGGGAATTTTTCACTTATATAAAATTCCAATTGTCTGTCAAGATTTTCTTTTGTGTCTTTTTTATATCCTAATATTGCTTTTGCTTCATCATATATGCAATCTCTTTTTGGATGTTTTGTCGTCACTATATCATCGTCCGGAATTCTGTTTATAAATTCATTTAAATCTGATTTTATTGTCAGATTGCCATCAACCCACAAACATACATTATATGGCTCAAGAAATCTATATGGTTGAATTTTGATAATTCTCTGTTTCTTGACTACAGATAAACTTTCATCATTTTTAATTTCATCAGGCAACGGACGGATT
>JAEEGL015750367.1_pt1 | contig 18234 bp, 16 predicted proteins | sample 9134231 | NCBI WGS metagenome assembly JAEEGL01 (sample SAMN16246548, study PRJNA631951) | gut metagenome | biome: gut microbiome; feature: rumen; material: fiber-attached | host: Bos | place: Iran: Karaj | collected 2018-10 | reverse complement strand
TGAGCAGTCCGTTTGCCGTTGCGGCACTGCAGCATATACAGCTTCCCGTTTTCAACGGTAAATTCCATATCCTGCATATCGCGGTAATGCTTTTCCAGAATATCGCACACCCGTACAAAATCAGCATATGCTTCCGGGAACTGTTCTTCCATCTGGCTGATGGGCATCGGCGTACGGACGCCGGCAACAACGTCTTCACCCTGGGCATTGACCAGGAATTCACCCATCAGTTTATTTTCGCCGGTGGCGGGATCCCGTGTGAAAGCGACGCCGGTACCGGAATTGTTATTCAGGTTGCCGAAAACCATGGGCATGACGTTGACCGCAGTGCCCCAGCTGTAGGGAATATCATTGTCACGGCGGTAAACGTTGGCGCGGGGATTATCCCAGGAGCGGAAGACCGCTTTGATGGCGCCCATAAGCTGTTCCTTGGGATCAGACGGGAAATCCTCGCCGATCTTGGATTTATATTCGGCCTTAAACTGCGCGGCAAGTTCTTTCAGATCTTCAGCTGTAAGCTCAACATCGAACTTGACGCCCTTCTTGGCCTTCATTTCATCAATCAGCTGTTCAAAATATTTCTTGCCGACTTCCATTACCACGTCGGAGTACATCTGGATAAACCGGCGGTAGCTGTCATATACAAAACGGGCAAACTTGGGATCGTCGTTGCCGGCAATCATAGCGGCCACAACTTCGTCATTCAGGCCGAGATTCAGGATTGTATCCATCATGCCGGGCATGGAAGCACGGGCGCCTGAACGTACGGAAACCAGAAGAGGATTTTTCAGGTCGCCGAACTTCTTTCCGTTGATTTCTTCCATCTTGGAAATGTATTCCATGATTTGAGCCTGAATCTCGTCATTGATCTGCCTTCCATCCTCATAATACTGGGTACAGGCTTCGGTAGAGATGGTAAAACCCTGGGGTACGGGAAGACCGATATGAGTCATTTCCGCCAGGTTGGCGCCTTTGCCGCCCAGCAGTTCGCGCATGGTGGCATTCCCTTCGCTGAAGAGGTACAGGTATTTTTTGGACATATGTAGAATTCCTCCTCGTTTTTATCGCGTGCGGGTTATGAAAACGATACCGACACGCTTTCCGTACAGATAATTATATCTGCTCTTTATGGACATTGCAAGCATTTTATGGAATGGACTGCATTGCCTTTTTCCGGTTTTCCGCTGAAAGCAGCATCATCTCCGCATAGGAGGCGGCTTCTTCGGAAACGCCGTCTGCACCGCTGATCATACGGGCCACCTCAGTGATTCTTCCCGTACGGTCAAGCTCTGTTACCCCGGTCAGTGTTCGCCCTTCACGGATCCCTTTGGAAACAAGATACTGATAGTCTCCCGCGGCAGCAAGCTGCGGAAGATGGCTGACACAGATCACCTGATGGTGCCGTGAAATCATGATCATTTTTTCCGCAACAATCTGGGCCATCCGTCCGCTGATACCGGTGTCAATTTCGTCAAAAACCATGGTATCAATGCCGGTATGCCCGGCTTCAAGCACTTTCATAGCCAGCATAAGACGGGACAGTTCTCCGCCGGAAGCAATTTTAGCAAGCGGCATCAGCGGCTCACCCGGGTTCGGGCTGATCAAAAATTCCGCCTCATCGTCACCGTTTTCTGTAGGCATCTTCGGCTTCGGCCCGTCATTCTTCCGGAATGCAACCTGAAATACAGTTTGGCCCATACCGAGGTCGGAAAGCTCCTTCATCATGGCGGACTCAAATCTGTGTGCCAGATCCATGCGTGATTCGGTCAGCCTGCGTGCTGCGGCGCGGTATTCAGCGAGCAATGACTTATGCTGCTGTCCCATGTGCTCAATTGCGCCCTCCAGGTTCTGCAGCTCGTCATACTCCGTTTCCATTGACGCAAGCGATGACAGGACTGCTTCCTCCGTTGCTCCGTACCGTTTTTCAAGCCGGCGGATCAGCTCCAGGCGGTTTTCAGCCCGTTCGAGCTTTCCGGGATCATCGTCATATCCGTCCAGCAGTTTATTGATCTGAAAGGCCACTTCCTCCAGTTCATAATACAGGCTTTCGCATTTATCTGCCAGGTGGTCGGCGGTAGGTTCATAGGGTGCAAGAGGGCGCAGTATTCTGGCCGCTTCACGGACAGACTGGATCGACTCACCGTTATCATCACCGTTTGTCAGTTTATTTGCAGCTTTCCTGAGTCCCGATGAAATCTTTTCTGTATTCTGCATCTGCCTGATTTGGGCAGTAAGCTTTTCTTCCTCGCCGGGCATAAGCGAAGCTGCACGGAGTTCCTCCAGATCGCGGCCAATCTTTTCCATTCGCATCTCGCGGTTTTCACCCTGTTTTACAAGGCGTGCGTATTCCCTGTGGTTAGAAATGAAATCACGGTATGCAGTACGGACTTCTTCCATGATTCGCAGATGGCCGGCGTCTCCCATCTGATCCAGATATGCAATATGCGTATGTGCGTCCGAAAGAAACTGGGTCTCGCTCTGTCCGTGCAGGTTCATCAGCATCGGGGCAATCTCCCGAAGGTATGCGATGGGCATCAGAACTCCGCATATACGGCACAGGTTTTTTCCGGACTGCGAAATCTCCCGGTAAACAGTAACGGTAACGCCATCGAATTCGATGGATTCGCGCTGAAGCATTTCAGATACGCCCTTCGGATTGCTGCTGATATCAAAAACAGCTTCGACCGAAGCCTTTTCACACCCGGACCTGATCATGCTGCGGTCTGCGCGCCCGCCCAGAATCAGGATTACAGAATCAACCACAATGCTTTTTCCCGCGCCGGTTTCTCCCGTCAGCACCTGCAGGCCCGAATGGAATTCCAGGTCAAGGTGATCAATAAGCGCAATATTGCGGATGGAAAGCGACTGAATCATCAGGATCCTCCCCGGACGGTTTATCCGCGAAAAGTCAGTTTAATTAATCTGGACGCAATATCCGACGCGTCATTTTCATCCCGTACCACGATAAAAATCGTATTGTCCCCGGCGATTGTGCCAAGTATCCCGGGCCAGTTCATGGTATCGATAGCTTCGGCAGCTACGTTGGCCGATCCGCTCAGTGTCCGGACAACAACCATCTGCCCGGCATGGTCTGCCCCGACCAGCGAATCGGAGAGAATCCGGTTCAAACGGTCGTTCACGGCGGATTCACGGCGGTCCGGTTTGGCATACTTGTATCCGCCTCTGTCGCTGATCACTTTGATCAGATGAAGTTCCCGGATGTCCCGTGAGATCGTGGCCTGTGTTACACGGTACCCCAGTGTGCGGAGCTCGGACGCAAGTTCCTCCTGTGTTTCGATTTCCTTGGCCGATATAATCTTAAGAATCTCATCATGCCGTGTTGATTTCATGCAATTCTCCCCTTGTTATCTGTGGTCGGAACTCCATTCGATCAGTTTCGTGCGCAGAACCTCAAAAAAGCGGTACGGGCGCAGGCGAATCAGGCGGATAGTCTGTTCCGCGCCCGTCACGGCGACTTCATCGCCTGCTTCCAGCCTACCCATGCTGATACCGTCGATTTGCAGTTCCGCGGTCTGGCTGCTTTCCGGCTGAAGACGAAAATGCACCTGCGCATTCCCGGAAAGGATGCAGGGGCAGTGCTGCAGGCTGTGAGCGCATACAGGCGTCAGAATAATACTGTTCATTCGCGGATCCACGATAGGGCCGCCGGCAGAAAGAGAATATCCGGTGGATCCGGTGGGCGTGGCAGCGATCATGCCATCCGCGGAAAACACCCCGTATTGTTCTCCGTTCACGGAGCAGGCGACACGGATCAGGCGTGCAAAGCCGCCCCGCGAGATCACCATATCGTTCAGCGCAAGTGAAGATTCCCCTGTTTTTAAGTTCTGAACACGCAGCAGCATCCGTTCCTCTGTTTCAAAATGGCCCTGAAGGATGGATTCAAGTGCAGACTGCAGGCGTTCAGGTTCTTCTTCTGTAAGGAAGCCTACCGTTCCCAGATTAACGCCGAGGAGCGGTACATTGTATTTCATGGCAAACCTGGCGCCGGCCAGGAATGTTCCGTCTCCCCCGAATGTCAGAATCAGGTCGGGACTGCTGCCGTCCTGCCCTTTCTGGGGACGTACGCATTCCAGTCCGTGTTTCAGAAAGAATGCCTCGCACTGTTCAGCCAGCCTTCCGGCCTCATCTTTATCGGGGTGCGTTACCAGGCCCACTGTTTGATACACTGTCATACTTCCTTTCCGCATTTAAGGGCAATATAGCATAAAATGCATAAATATACAAGAAATCAAACGCCGCCGCCCGGGTTATTCAGCGTACGGTGCGCTTCATCCACTACTTCATGCACGCGTTCAGAAGTAACAGGAACCACCCCGCCGGCCGCGTGACGGATTTCTGCCAGGAATTCTATATTGCCCTCAGGGCCCGTAATCGGAGAATAATCAAGGTTTACCATACAGAGGCCGGACGCTTCTGTAAACTCAATGGTCTGCTTGAGCACTGCTCTGTGGGTTTCCTCACTGCGGACGACCCCTTTTTTTCCGACCTTGTCCCGTCCTGCTTCAAACTGGGGTTTAATCAACGTGTAAAAAACGCCGTCAGGTCCCATGATCCGGTCAGCGGACGGTATGATCAGACGAATGGATATAAAGCTGACATCCATTACCGCCGCATCCGGGCGAAGGGGAAACATTTCCGGTGTCAGATACCGCGCGTTTGTTCTTTCCATAACGGTCACGTGCGGATCGTTCCTCAGCTTCCAGTTAAGCTGACCGTATCCCACATCAATGGAATACACGTGCGATGCCCCGGCCTGCAGGCATACTTCCGTAAATCCTCCGGTACTTGCGCCGATATCCATAACGACTTTATCACGGAGATCTGCGCCGAATACGCGCAGCGCCTTTTCCAGTTTCAGGGCGCCGCGGCTGACATATTGGAGCTGGGGGGCCCGTATCAGGAGAGAATCGTCCGGATCCACGCTTTCCGATGATTTCAAAACTTTTCGTTCGCCGATATAGACGATACCGGCCATGATGGCTGCCTGGGCTTTTTCCCGGCTTTCACACAGGCCTCTGGATACCAGTGCGATATCAGCCCTGGTCTTTTCGTTCATTCTGCCAGCCTCCGTAAAACGCTGAAAATCCTGTCCGCAGTCTGCGCCGGAAGCAGTCCGGCTTCTTTCAGCAGGCATTCATGGTTTCCATGTGAAATAAATGCGTCCCCGATTCCGATGCATTCCGCGGGCAGGGGCAGTTTTTCAGCCCGGCAGACGTCGGTCACAAAAGAACCGAATCCGCCGTGCAGGGCATGCTCTTCCATCGTGAAAAAAGGCCCTTCCCCGGAGATAACGCGGAGGCATTCAGTATCCGCAGGTTTCAGCGTGGAGCAGTTGACCACAGTGCCGCAGATATGCTTTTCCCGCAGAAGCGTTTCCGCCTCAAGCGCGGTGCGAACCATGGTTCCGACGGCAAGAATCGTATAATCCTTTCCCTTCCTGAGGACCTGCCATTTTCCGGCTTCAAAAGGCGGGCGTCCGCCGGCTGCTTCCGGCAGCGGCTGAAGGGATTTGGAATACCGGATCGCACACGGTCCGCTGCATGTAATACTCCATTGGATAATCTGGCGGAGTTCACATGGATCGCCCGGAGCCAGCACGGTCATGTTGGGGATGGGAAGCAGTTCGGAAAAGTCAAACACGCCGTGATGCGTCTGCCCGTCCTCACCCCCGATTCCGCTGCGGTCCAGCAGGAATACTACCGGAAGGTTCTGCATACAAACATCATGGATCATCTGGTCATAGCAACGCTGAAAGAATGTGGCATATACGGCAACATACGGCCGCATGCCTCCGGCGGCAAGGCCGGCAGCCATAGTTACGGCATGCTCTTCCGCAATGCCGGTATCCAGGACATGCTCCGGGTATTTGTCGGCATAGTGGTCAAGGCCCGTGCCGAGTTTCATGGCCGCGGTGATCGCGATAATACGGGGATCCGTTTCTGTCATTTCCGCCAGCGTATCAGCCATCACATGCCCGCAGGAAGGTTTGTCAGGAATGCTGATCCTGTCACCGGTTTCAATATAAAACGGAGGAGTTCCGTGAAAAGTTTCCGGGCGGTCTTCCGCCTGCTCATATCCCTGGCCCTTTCTGGTCAGTACATGAATGACGCAGGGCCCGCCGCATAGTTTCGCCTTCTCAAAGGTGGATTCCAGGCTCGCGATGTCATGGCCGTTGATCGGCCCAAAGTACTGAAATCCCAGTGCTTCGAAAAAACCGATATCCTTGTCCCGTACCAAAACGCTTTTCAGCAGTTTTTTCCCTCCGTGAATCAAGCGGTACATGGGCTTGCCGATGACCGGAATGTCTGTCAGATGCCTGACGCGGCGCTTGGCGCTTTGCCATCCTGTACTGATCCGGAGATTTGTCAGGTATGCGGACAGCGCCCCAACGTTACGGGCAATACTCATTTCATTGTCGTTCAGAATTACAATGAGCTTCGTGCGGCTGTTTCCGGCATCGTTCAATGCTTCATAACACATGCCGCCGGTCAGGGCGCCGTCACCGACCACGGCAACCACATGGTGCTTTTCCCCACGGAAGTCCCTGGCCCTGGCAAATCCAAGCGCAGCTGAAATGGAAGTGCTGGCATGCCCGGTCTCAAAGCAGTCGTATTCGCTTTCGCTGCGTTTCGGAAATCCGGATATTCCTTTGTACTGCCGGAGTGTATGGAACGCAGGATACCGGCCTGTCAGCATTTTATGAACATAGCTCTGGTGACCCACGTCAAATATGATTCGGTCATTCGGCGCATCAAAAGCGCGGTGCAGCGCGATCGTCAGTTCGACAACCCCGAGATTGGAGGCCAGATGTCCCCCGTTTTCCGATACGGTATGAATCAATTCCCGCCGGATTTCATCCGCCAGGGCACATAATTCTTCTTGTGATAGATGGGCCAGATCCGCGGGGGAATTGATTTTCTCCAGCATAGCCTGCCACCTCAGTCTTTGTCAGTCCGGCTGTCCGGTCAAATCCTTCCGGACTGCTTGATGCCGGCGGAATACGCAGCGCCTTTTGCCCCTTTTGCACCCTTTGCGCCTGCTGAAACGTTCTTCAGTATATCGCTGGTATAGGCATAATTGGCACGGTTGCGGTCAGCATGCGCCTGTTCGGCATATTCGATCATTCTGTCAATCAGCGTTTCATAGGAAACGCCGTCATATTCCCACAGGTAGAAAGCCAGGCTGCCGGGGATGGTGTTTATCTCCGTGATGTACAGCTGCTCATCGTTTTTATCGAACATGTAGTCAATCCGGACAACGCCCTTGCAGTCAAGCATTCTGAAAATACTGCAGCTGATCTCCTGAATCCGGTTTTTCAGCTCGTCGTCAATCGGTGCCGGCAGTACCCGATGAAGGCTGGCCATTCCTTTGCTTCCGCCGGATGCCAGGTATTTTTCCCTGAAATCAAGGAACTCGGTGGAATTCAGGGGCATTTCGATGGATGAAGCTTCCACATGGCTGTCATATCCCATCACGCTGCAGTTCAGCTCAATCGGATGGTCAAGGCCTTTTTCAACCAGTACCCGGCGGTCATATTCGAATGCAAGCCGAAGGCTTTCCTGCAGTTCGTCCTCATCATCGGCCCGGCTTACGCCGATACTGGATCCCAGATTGGCGGGCTTGACAAAAACAGGAAAACCAAGGGATTCTTTTACGCATGCAGCTACCCGGCCCGGATCCTGTTCGTACATGGATCGTGTAAACCATTCCCCGGGAAGTACAGGCAGGCCTGCTCCGCGGAAAAACTGTTTCATCATTATTTTATCCATGCCCAAAGCGCTGCCGGCAACTCCGGTCGACGTATACGGAACGTTGGCCATCTCAAGTACTCCCTGCAGTGTTCCGTCCTCACCGTTCAGTCCGTGCATAACAATGATATAGGCATCAATGCGCGCGGTGATTTCAAGCTTGTCCTTTGCAAACAAACCCTGTCCCCTGGAAAGCGTCATCAGTGCGCCGGAACCGGAAGTCAGGTCCGGATAAACACGGACAATCCCCGCAGCATCTGCACGGAAAGGCTGGTATGTTTTGATATCCATGAGTTTTTCCCCGGTATACCATACACCGCGGTCATCAATATACACCGGGATAATATCGTACTTGTCGCGGTTTGCCCGGCGCATCAGCTGAACTGCGCTGATAATGGAAACTTCTCTTTCGCAGCTTCTGCTGCCGAAAATAACACCGATCTGCTTCTTCATATGTGATCCCTCCGTGATTATTCCGTATAGTTGTCCGGCAGGTCATTCTCAAACAGCACTGTGTCTCCGGGCTGCACCACGGAACGCATATATTCCGATGCAGCATCAAGTGATTCCGCAATGTGGATGTTTTCTTCGGGAAAACCGGCGGAAATAAGGCCGTTCCGTATTGATTCGCACCGTTTCTTCCCGACCAGAATGGCGATATCACAGGCCGAAGCCATCATTTCACCGAAACGCCGGTTCATTTCGTGCTCCGCAGAACCGAGTTCAACCATACCGGGTGTAATTACGATCCGCGTGGATGAAAAGGACTTCAGGACGGAGAAAGCCTGTTCCGCGCCGCGGATGTTGCTGTTGAACGCGTCATCAATTATTGTGATACCGCCAGGGTTTTCAATCAGCTGGAGTCTGTGCTCCACCGGCTCAATTCTGGATATTCCGCGGACAATCTGATCCGGGGTCATCCCCAGCTCCAGTGCTACGGAAGCGCACAGCAGAATATTCCGGATATTCAGCTCGCCCAGCATCCGGGTCGAGCATGGTATACGGCCGGAGCGCGTGCATAACATGAATGTGCTCCCGTGCGGCGTAACGGATATTTCCTCAGCCCACAGGTCATCACGGTCCGGATCCGTTCCGGCCAGGGTCTTCGGCTTATGAGTCTGTTCATATAGATCCCTGCAGATGCCGCCGTCATCGGAAAAGAAACAGTGCCCGTCCTCCGGAACAGCGTCGATCAGCTCATACTTGGTTCTGGCTACGCGTTCAACGGTTTTGAATGTGTCCAGATGCTGCGGCCCGACCGATGTCAGCACACCGTACCGGGGATGCACCAGCCTGCACATTTCCTTAATATCGCCTACATGGCGCGCTCCCATTTCAGCGACAAAAACCCGATGGCCCGGTTCAAGTGAGGAACGGATAACCTTGGTCACGCCCATGGGTGTGTTGAAGCTGGCGGGGGTTACCAGCGTATGGTACTTTTCCTCCAGGATGGTTCCCAGAATAAACTTGACGCTGGTTTTTCCCCAGCTTCCGGTAATGCCGATCCTGATCAGGTCTTTCCTGCTGTCCAGGATCCGCCGGGCATCCCTGAAGTACATTTCACTGATCGCTTTCTCCAGCGGCCATGCAATCAGGCCGCACAAAGCGACCCAAAGCGGAATCAGAAGCGGAAACGCAAACATCAGCCACCCGGCGGGATTGATTTCGCCCCGGTCGTTTATGCCTGTTTCACGGATCAGCAGAATCAGCAGAAAAAGAACCACCATCGATACGGCATACAGCCGTTTGATGCGCGGTGTGTATTTCAGGGGTTTTTTTGCTTTTCGCTCACAAACGAACCGCCCGATCAGGAATCCGCCGGCAATGAGACAGATGGATACACCAATTGAACTGAGCCAGGCCATATCTTCGGGAACAAGCCAGGTGAAAAGAAATAAAGAAAGCATCCATACGGCAAACATGAGGATCCCGGGCATGACAGCTTTCAGCCAGCTGCGCCGGATTGTACGGAAATAGCCGGGATGCTGGTAGCTTTCCAGCTGGAAATAGTGAATCAGTTGTTTGGAGGCAAGGAGGGTGCCCAATGCAAGAGAAGCCATCACAAGCCATGGAAACAACGTTTACGCCTCCTTTAAAAAACCGGATATAATCAGATTGAAACGTGAAATCTGTTCCAGATAGGCGAAATGTGTTCCGCCTTCAAATATGACCAGCCCGCAGTCAGGAATCCGTTTTTCCATTTCATGCGCCATCCAGAGCGGAGTTTCCGTATCCTGGTCGCCCCAGATCAGCAGCGTGCTCTGCGGAATATTTGCATAGCAATCCGTCAGGTCCTGGCTGACAACACGGACAAATGTCTGCCTCATTTCCGCATCCAGCGCGTTATAGTCCCGGCTCCCGTATTTCCTGCGAAGGCGTTCCTCCACGGAGTCCGCTGCGGTACGGAGAAACGGGATTTTGCGTATTCTTTCAGCCTGATTCCGCAGCTTTTTATAATGGGCCTGTCTCTTTTCCGCCTCTTCGGATGGCTTTGGCCGGATACCGGCGCCTCCGGTAAATACCATTTTTTCAAACAGGCCTGTTTCATGGGATGCGATCCAGGCTGCTATCCGGCATCCGAAGCTGTGCGCTACAACAGAACATGGGAAAAATCCGGTTTCGCGGAGCAGAATAACCAACGTTTCGGCAAATTCAGGAACACCCCACGGCTCCGGAGGACGGCCGCTCTCCCCGTGTCCGGGAAAGTCGACCATCATAACACGGTGTTCTGCCTGAAGCGCCTCGCCGACCGGTTTCATCAGCGAAATATCGCATCCCCATCCATGAAGAAGAAGCACGCGGTTTCCGGTTTCCCCCATGGTTTCATAATGGATATCGGCCCCGTTAATCCTTCTGATCATATGTCTCCATACCCGATACATGCCAGATATACCGGCACTTTGTATCATTCAACTCATATTTTTCACGCAGGTCCCCGGGAACACTGAACGTACCCTCCAGAAAGCATCCGAGATGCTCACACGTTTTCCGGCTTGGAATATTATCCGGGTCGCAGGTAATTACAACCGCGCTCTTGCCTGACATAACCGCCGTCTGCCGGAGCAGAGCGCAGGCCCTGCGTGCGTAATGGTGCCCGCGCCACGGTGCGTCGATATGATATCCGATGTGTCCGAAATAATAAACGCATCGGCTTTCACCGTCCCGGTAACTGATCTGCCCGATTTCACGCCTGGAATTATGCTTCGTGATCCGCCATACGCGCTCAGTACCGAACTTCATAGCGGAATCAGCCGGGGGAAAACGGATCGGAATCAAATCGATAACGCCGTCCGTAAATTCCGGCCTCTTTCTTCGAAACAGCAACGCTCACACTTCCTGAATCCGGACTTGATCAAGCAGCTTCTCAAAGTCCGACCTGATGATCAATTGGGTACCCTCCGTCATCACGCTGGCGGCGCCGGCGGCAATCCCGTACCGGAAAGCCCGGGCCATGTCCCCTTCCTCTTCGAATCCTTTCAGCATTCCGCCGATCATGGCGTCACCTGCTCCGACGGTGGATTTTGCTTCAACACGAAGCGCCGGGGAAAACAGCGTTTTGTTTTCTGAAACGTACATGGCTCCCATCTCACCCATGGAAACCACCGCGTGTTCAACACCAAGCCGTATAAACAGGAGGGCAGCATCACGGATCGCACGCATGGTGCGCAGCTGGATGCCGAGCGTTGCCTCCATTTCGCGCAGATTCGGCTTGATCAGGAAAGGATGGGCTCCTTTGGCGCATAATTCCAGTTCACGGCCCTCTGTGTCCAGAATACACCTTTTTCCTTCCAGCGCATTGATCAGGTCACGGTAAGTTCCCTCCGGGCATCCGGGCGGGAGGCTGCCCGTAATCACGATCATATCGCTGGAAGCAGTGTTTTCCCTGACAAGCCGGAAGAAATCATCCAGTATACCCGGGGTGACCGCAGCGCCGGGCTCATTCAGTTCTGTAACGCCCTGGCCGTCCCGGCTGTAGATCTTCATATTTGTACGAACCCGGCCCGGAACCGAAAGAAAACAGTGTTTCAGATTTTCGCGGCTCATCAGGTCTGTCAGTTCAGCGGAACCTTCGCATCCCATCATTCCGATGCACTGTACTTCCAGACCAAGCCTGCCTGCCACGACAGCAACGTTGATCCCTTTTCCGCCGAGATCAATCCTTGCGTTCCTGATCCGGTTGACCTGGCCCACCTGAAGGGTATCCACATCCACTGTTTCATCAAAGCAGGGATTCATGCAGATCGTAGAGATCACAGCGTCTGCCCCCTTTCCTTTTCCAGACATTATATCATTCAACCGCTGTCCCCGCAACATTATCGTTGCTTTACATTGTCTGTATATGGTATATTATAGCAAATTCAGGGAGGTTTTTTCTCAATATGATGAGTAAGGATATCATTATCATCGGCGCCGGTATTGTCGGTACGGCTTTGGCGCGTGAGCTGAGCCGCCTGCAGGCGGAGGTCATGGTGCTGGAACGGGCTTCGGATGTGGCTGAAGGTGCCACAAAAGCTAACAGCGGCATTGTGCATGCCGGTTACGATGCTCTTCCCGGAACGCAGAAGGCTGTCTTTAACGTACGCGGGGCTGCTATGTATGAAGGTCTTTGCCGCTCACTCGGAGTGTCGTTCCGCAGGTGCGGCGCCTTGGTAATCGGATTTGATGAACAGGACCATGAAACGCTTGTTCGCCTTTTGAACCGCGGAAAACTCAACGGGGTTCCTCACCTGCGCATAATTGAAAAGGAAGAGCTCCGCCGGATGGAACCGAATCTGAATCCTGATGTTCTGTACGCGCTTGATGTTCCGGACAGTGCGATTGTCAGCCCGTATGAACTCGCTTTTGCCATGGCGGATGACGCCGCGATGAACGGAACGGATTTCCGGTTTGGTGAACATGTCACCGCCGTCCGCAGTGCGGGAGACGGCAGCGGATGGATCGTGGAAACTCCGCAGCATGAATACAGGTGCCGTGCGGTAGTCAACTGTGCCGGTGCTTCATCGGCTGATCTGCATAATATGATATGCGATTCCCCTCTACGGATGGTTCATCGGCGCGGGCAGTATTATCTTCTGGACAGGTCCGAAAGACAGCCATTTGAGCGCACGATATTTCAGTGTCCCGGTGCAATGGGAAAAGGGGTTCTTGTATCTCCGACTGTCCACGGAAACCTGCTTCTGGGGCCGACTGCCGAAGATATTTCAGATCCTCTTGATACCGCTACAACCGCGGAAGGGCTCTCGTCCATTCTCAGTTCAGCATCGCGAACCTGGCCGTCCCTGTCTGTCCGCACGAATATAACAAATTTCAGCGGTGTTCGCGCACACTCCGAAACCGGGGATTTTTCTGTCGGAAGAACGCCCGGCTGTGTCCATGCCTATGAAGCAGCCTGCATTGAAAGCCCCGGCCTGTCATCCGCTCCGGCCATTGCTGAATATCTTTGCGGCATAATTGCCGATGATCTGCGTCTCACGCGGAAGAAAAACCTTGCGGAGTATATTCCCCGCGGGAAACCTTTTCACGAGATGAACGATTCCGAACGTGCCCGCGCCGTACAGGAAAATCCGCAGCACGGGAATATCATATGCCGCTGTGAAATGGTGACAGAAGCGGAAATCAGGGAAGCGATTCACCGGCCCGTAGGCGCCAGGAGCATTGACGGTATTAAACGCAGGACCAGGGCCGGCATGGGACGGTGCCAGGGCGGTTTCTGTATGCCGCGTGTCGCAGCAATCCTGTCCGAAGAGCTTCAATGCTCTCTCCTTCAGATCTGCAAAGACGGTCCGGACAGTTATCTGCTTGCCGACACCGTTCCCAATATGCTGAAGGGAGGCGGCCCGAATGAATGAGCGCAGCGTGGATGTCCTGATTATCGGTGCAGGCCCGGCCGGTCTGGCCGCTGCACAGGCTGTCCGGGAAAGCGGTGTGGAAAACCTGCTTGTTCTGGAGCGTGAATCCGAACCGGGCGGTATTCTCCGCCAATGTATCCACAACGGTTTCGGTCTGCACCGTTTCAGCGAGGAACTGACCGGGCCGGAATACGCACAGCGGGATATTGACAGGGCCCGTGCCATGGATATTCCCCTGGAATGCGGTACAACAGTGCTGACTGTATCGCCGGAGCGCCTGGTCACATGCGTGTCGGCGGACACCGGATTCAGGACGATACAAGCCGGGGCGGTAATCCTGGCTATGGGATGCAGGGAACGCCCGCGCGGCGCGCTTTGCACGCCCGGCACGCGCTGTGCCGGTATATATTCCGCCGGTACTGCACAGCGTTTTGTCAATCTCGAAGGCTTTATGCCGGGTAAACGGGTTGTAATACTCGGTTCGGGTGATATCGGCCTGATTATGGCGCGGCGGATGACGCTGCAAGGTGCAAAAGTACTTGCATGTGTGGAAATCATGCCTTATTCTTCAGGCCTGAACCGGAATATCGTACAATGCCTGGAAGATTACAATATCCCGCTTCTTCTCAGCCATACCGTCACGGATATCCGCGGGCGGGACAGGCTCGAAGGGGTCACGGTCGCGAAGGTGGACGGCAGCCGGGTGCCGATTCCGGGTACGGAAATCAAATATGAATGCGACACGCTATTGCTGTCCTGCGGCCTGATCCCGGAAAACGAACTCAGTTCCGGCGCCGGTATACGCCTCTCTCCCCTTACCTCCGGTCCGGAAATCGATGATTCCTACGAAACATCTGTACCCGGCATTTTCGCCTGCGGCAATGTGCTGCACGTGCATGATCTGGTTGACCATGTCTCGGAGGAGAGCTTCCGGGCCGGAAAGGCGGCCGCGGAATTTGTCAGAGGCGTCCGCAGATCCGGGGATATAATCAGGGTGTTGGACGGGGACGGGGTACGCGGTACCGTGCCTCAGTTTATCCGAAAAGGCTCCGGCACCGGGATTGACCTGATGTTCCGTCCGTCCGGGGTTTTCCGGAACAGCGCTGCTGTGGTGGAATGCGGCGGACGCGTTGTTTTACGGAAAAAAGCCATGATCTTTACGCCCGGCGAAATGGCTGTTCTTTCACTCAAAAAAGAGCATCTGGATACGGTTACAGAAAACTGTATCACTGTCCGGATAGAAAGGAGCTGATTCCATGACGCAGGAGATTACATGCATCAATTGCCCGGTCGGCTGCCGAATGACGGTTGTTTTGTCCGACATGGGTGATTTCCTGTCCGTAACAGGGAACACATGCCCCCGCGGTGCGAAATACGCTGAACAGGAATGCCTGCGCCCCATGCGCATGATTACCGCCGTTATACCTGCGGAGGATTCCCCCATTCCCGTTTCTGTCAAAACCAGCCGTCCTGTCCCGAAGGAAATGATTCATGATATTATGAACGTGCTTGCGCATGTGAGCGCAGCGCCGCCGGTCCGGATTGGGCAGGTTATTGTTGAGGATATACTCGGCACCGGCGCTGATATTGTTGCGACGCGCAATCTCGGCTGAAGAATATTCCGCTTGTATCAATTCACCTGATTTGTTATAATACGTGGTAACTGATTGAAAGGAGTCCCTGAGTATGTTTGACAGTATCCTGGGTTTAGCCTGTGCCCTGGCGGACGAAGCCGCTTCTGACGCCGCAGCCGCCGAAACTGCTGCGCCTGTAAACTCCGTAGTTTCCCTGCTTTTTACTTTTGCCCCGCTCGTTCTGATCTTTGTCGTGTTCTGGTTTATGATGATTCGTCCTCAGCGGAAGAAGGACAAGCAGGTTAAGGAAATGCTCAACAATCTGAAAGCCGGCGACAGGATCTGCACCATCGGCGGTATTTACGGAACAATTACTGCGATCAAGGACGATACGGTCACGCTTTCCGTCGGCCGGGCGAACACTGAAATGGTATTTGCGCGCTGGGCCATCCGCAGCGTGGAGGAAGTATCCATTGAGAATGATGCGCAGGACCTGAACTGATTTGTTCAGATATCCTGTATCGCTGAAAACAGCAGCCTCGGCTGCTGTTTTTTATTATGGTTTACAGGCTGTCGACGACATCGACCGGTTCTTTTCCAAAGGTTGAATAGAGTCCGTTCAGATACTCCCTGTCGGATTCGCTGCTCCCTTTGGACGCAGGTCCATCCGAAACAGCTTCAAATCCGCAGGAGGCTCCGGTTACTTCGTTCAGTACAGCTATAATTTTTTGTTTTTTCTCTTCCCTGTTCAGTGAAATTGTAAATCCGTTTCCGCTGTTTTCCTCATCGTCGGCGGTTTTCCACCGGAACAGGTTGTTATCTGCATGTACCAGACTGCCGAGCGTCAGCATACTCCAGATACCCGGCTCAGATTTTTTCAGGCGCTGCATTGTTTCCTTCCATATTGCCTGAGCGTCCGCACCTGCATGAATCGCTGTATTCTTTTTCTTTTCGGTGCCGCCCGATGAAACAGAACCATCCCTTGCCGTAAGTGCAGCGGATTGCCTGGGTGAAGCGGTTATTCCGGAAGCGATGCAGGCGGAAAGCTCCTCAACCTTTTTTTCCAGGGCGGAAATCCGGTCATTCAGCGCATGGGAATCAGTTTCATTGGTGCGCAGGCAGCATTTCATCGCTGTGTTTTCCAAGGCCATTCTTGGAGCGGATGAATACCGCATCTCCGTTTCCAGTTCCATGTGAAGATCCAGCATTTTCATGAGCCGGGTAATACTGAATTGTTTTGCGTGCTCACGGTATTCCCGAGCGTCTTCTTCCGTCAGATCCAGAATGGATGCAATTTCTTCCGGAGCGCTTGCCGCCAGGAGAAGTGCGCGGATATGTCCGCTGACGTCACGTGAAAAAACAGCCGGATCCCGCCCGTCCCGCATCAGTCGGTCGATCATTCGAAATACAGTCCCGGCGTCCAGAGCTGCCAGCGCATCGGTATATTGGAACAAAAAACTGCGGTCACATGTCCCGAGTATGCCCCGGACCATGTTTTCATCAATATGGTCGCTGTATCCCAGGCACATATCCAGAATACTCAGCGCGTCCCGCATGCCGCCTTCGGCCGCACGGGCAATCATCATCAGCGCGCCGTCCGATACTTCCGCGCCGGCGCCTGCGGCCGCTTCGCGAAGCCTGTTCTGTATGTCAGATACGGCAATACGTCCGAAATCGTACCGCTGGCACCGGCTGAGAATGGTTTCCGGAAGCTTCTGCGGTTCGGTGGTTGCCAGAATAAAAACAATATGTTCCGGAGGTTCCTCCAGGGTTTTCAGCAATGCATTGAAAGCCGACGTGGAAAGCATATGTACTTCGTCGATAATATATACCTTGTACCGGCCGAACTGCGGCGGATATTTGACGGTGTCGCGCAGGTCGCGCATTTCATCCACGCCGTTGTTGCTGGCAGCATCGATCTCAATGATATCAAGGCTTTCCTCATGTTCCATCCGCATGCAGTTGGGGCACATGCCGCATGGATCCCCGTTGTCCGGATGCTCACAGTTGACCGCTTTTGCAAGGATTTTCGCGGTGGATGTTTTTCCGGTTCCGCGCGAGCCGCAAAACAGGTAAGCATGCGCAATCCGGCCGGATATAACCTGGTTGCGAAGCGTATCGATGATGGGTTTCTGTCCGACCATCATCGAGAATGTTTTCGGTCTCCATTCGCGGTAAAGTGCGCGATATGCCATATGTATTGATCCCCCGCTTTCCGGTCAGTCAAGATTCAGCATGTCCCGGAATTGGCTCAGTTTTTTTATTCCGATTCCGCTGACGGCCGTCAAGTCCTCCGGATAATAGTACACGCCGTTATTGTTTCTTTCCAGGATGATCAGCTCCGCGATTGTCTCACCTACACCGGGGAGCTCGGTCAGCTCGAAAGCATCCGATTCATTTACGGATATCGTTCCGGCCGGATGAATTATATCCGGTACGGATGCAGCCCGTCCGGAGCCCCTGCCGGGGGCTGCAGGAGTTTCTTTGTGATGAAAAACAGCCGGAGCCATGCACAGAATCACGGATATGGTGATCATGGCGATTCCGGGCACGGAACGTTTCAGGTCATACATCCTTGCGAACCTTCTGCCCCTGTTTGGTGTCTTCAATAATATATCCCGCCTGGCGTATCATGTCCCTGAGCTCATCGCTCCTCTGCCAGTTCCTGTTTTTGCGCGCTTCCTCACGTTCAGAAACCAAACGAAGTATATCTTCCGGCAATTTGTCCGATTCACGTGTCAAAATACCGAGAACGCCGCATATTGCCCCCAGGCTTTCAAGCGCGGCGGATGCAGCTTCAGCGGATGCGTTTTCCTGCAGCGTCACATTGGCGTCCTTTACAAGCTCAAAAACAGCACCCAATGCATCTGCGGTATTCAGATCATCGTCCATGGCTTCATCAAAACGTTCTTCATATTTCTTCAGCCGCAACACAAAAGCATCCTCATCGGGGTTCATCGCCCGCTTTTCTCCGTGGTCGCGCAGAAAGCGAAGATGATCCCGGGCAGTATAAAGCCGGTTCAGGCTCGCGTTGGCGGACTC
>JAEEGL015426501.1_pt1 | contig 18234 bp, 9 predicted proteins | sample 9134231 | NCBI WGS metagenome assembly JAEEGL01 (sample SAMN16246548, study PRJNA631951) | gut metagenome | biome: gut microbiome; feature: rumen; material: fiber-attached | host: Bos | place: Iran: Karaj | collected 2018-10 | reverse complement strand
GTTTTGTATTTAGATCAATTGAAAAAATGTGTTTTTGTTGGAACTGATTTTACGAAATTAATTGATAATGGAATTGTTGAAGATGATTTAATTCAAGTTTTGTTAGTTTTGTGTATTTTATTTGATGATTCGTATGAAAAATATTTAATTAATTTGTATTTAGTTTATTATTTGTTTACTGCGTATCAGAAATTTTTGTATAGAAAAAACAAATTACGAATTAATTATAAATATTTTAAAGAAAAATTCAATTCTAATGATTTTGAATCCTTTTTGAAATTCGGCCCGAATAATAATAAAAATGAATATTTAGAAACGAAAAAAATTGTTGATCAATTTTTAAAACGATTAATTTATTACAAATTCATAGTGAATAATATAAAAAACGCTGAAAAATTAAATAATATTGATATTTATTTAGAATTAGACATAAAAAAATATGAAAATTTGCCTTTTTATGATTTATTATTTGGCTTAGAAAAAGAATTAGATTATAATAAAATTCCCGATTTTTTAAAACCATTAAAAAACACTTCAACTTTAATTGAATATTGTATAAACGAATATAAAAACAATGATTATTTATCTCAATTTGATAGTGCAATAATTCGAATGAAATTATTATTTTACGGTGTGAAAGTTGAATATACATTCATTGATTTACCAGAAAAAATGATTGAATTTACAGCGAAATATCAAAATTTGCCTTGTTCAAATTGCGGTGTGATTGGAAGAATAAGTTTAATTTGTCTTTCTTGTGGGAAAAAAATATGCGATAGTAAAGAATGTGTGCAAGAAGCACTTGGATTTAGATTTAATTCTTTCTTTTTACATAGTAATATTTGTGGTGGAGGAAATTGTGTTTATATTTCATCCAGTCCGGGTGATATTTTTTTCATTCAGGGAATGAATCCGATTCCGAAGAATTTGTATGGATATTTGAATAAGTTTAAAGAATCTGTGAAAAATGGACAAATTTCGAGTGATTTTGTGTTGCAAAAAAATGAGCTTGAAATTGCTTTACAAATGTTTATTAATTATAGTTATAGAAAATTAATTAATTTAAGATAAATTAATAATTTATTTTATTTTTTAATATTTTTTTAATTATGGATGAAATTAAAAAATTTAGTGAAATTTTTAATGAAAATTTTAATGAAAATAATTTTTTTTGTAGGAAAAAAATTGTTAATGAAATTTGTGTGAATTGTGAATGTTTTTTGAATGAAAAAAATGTTTTTTGTTTGAGTTGTTTTAAAAATTGTAATGAAAAACATTTTTTTCATAAGAAAAATTTGAAATTTATTAAAAATGGAATTTGTGATTGTGGAAAAAAATTTTTTTGTTTTGAGCATGAAAAAAAAAATAATAAAATTTTAAATGAAAATTTAAGTGAAAAATTGAATGTTTTTTTTAATGATTTGATTGAAAAAATTGTGAATTTAATTAATGAAAAAAAATTTGATTTTTTGAATGAAATTTTATTATTTTTAAATAAAATTTGTGTGAATTTTGAAATTTTGAATTTAATTTCAGAAAAATTTATTGAAAAAATTAATGTTGAAATAAATTTAATTAATAAAGAAAAAATTTTAATTTTGAATGAAAATGAAATTTTTTTAATTAAAAAAAACGAAATTAATGAAAAAATAAAAATTCCTTTTTTATTTTTTTTAATTTATAATAATAATAATAAAATAAAAGAAAATTTGAATGATTTAATAATAATTTTAATAAATAATAAAAATTTTAAAAAATTTTTTGATATTTTTTATTTAAATTATTTAAATGAAAATTTTTTTGAAATTGAAAATTATTCAATTTCAAATTCTTCAAAAAAAATTATTATTAAAAATGAAAAATTTTTATTTGATTTGTTTAATAATTTATTTAATTTTGGAATTAATTGCGATTGTTTAAATAATAATGATTTAATTAATTATGAAAATTATTTAAATAAATTTTATGAAAATTTTAAAGATTTAATTAATAATGATTTTATTGAAAAAATTTCGAATTTTGAATCGATTTATTTAAATTTTATTAATTTATTATTTGTTTTTTATAATAAAAAATATGAAATTAATACTAATAATAAATTATTTAATTTTAATAATATTTTTGAAAAAATATGTGAAAATTTATTAAACATATTTGGAATTTTAATAAATATTTTAAATTATTATAATATCGAATTAATAAAAAAAATAATTGAAGAATTTAAAAAAAATATTTTATTAATAGAAAATTTTAATAAAAATTCTTATAATATTATTTTAATTCGTGCTTTTAGTTTATTTTTAAATGAATTTTGTTTAAATTTTTCAATAAATAATTGCACAGATTTATTTAATTCATTAAAATATTTTTATGAATTATTAAATGATAAAAATAATAAAATAAACGAAATTTTAATAAAAATTTTATTTAATTTTTTTGGTTTTTTTAATTCAATTTCATTGAAATTTTTTGGTGATTTTTCAAAAGAAAAATTTTTATTTGATTTTTATTTAAATTATTATGAAAATTATTATTTTATTGATATTTCATTAGTAAAATATTTATTATCATTAGAAATAAATAAAAATTATTTTACAATTGAATCAATAATAATTTTATCGCAAATAGAAAATTCTCACATTGAAATTTTAGATTTAATAAACAATAAAAAATTAAATAAAAATAATAAAAATTTTGCTTTAAATGCAAAAATTTTAAATAATTTTTTAAAAATAATTCGAAGCAATTCAAATTTTTTTAGAACATTTTTATTGAATGGAATTATTTTAATTAAAAAAAAATTGAATATGAAAATTTTTAATTTTTTTATTGAAAAAGAAGAAAAATTTATTGAAAATATTTTAAAAGAAGAATTAATAGAAAATTGTGAAATAAATAATAATAAATTAAATGAAAATATTTTAGAAAAAATTTTAAATAATTTAAATTTAAATAGAAAATTTTTTGATGAAAAATTAAGTTTTTTATTTGAAAATTATTCATTAAAAAATGTTTTTTTTAATCACATTGATTTAGATTATGTTTCAAATTCTTTATTAATTTTTAATTTAATTAAATTTTTTAATTTACAAAAAATTTCTATTTTAAATACATTTTTTTTTCCTTCGCCTTTGATTCAATTTCAATTAGATTTAAATTGTTATTTTAATTTTTATTTTAATGAAAAAAATGAAATTTTCTTTGAAAATTTTGAAATTTTTTTTGATGATTTTGTTGGAAATTTGTTTTTAAATACAAATTTTAAATTTATTATTGTTTTTATGAAATTTAATAAATTTTTATTTAAAAATAATTTTAATTCACAAATTTTAAATTATGAAAATAATGTAATAAAAAAATATCAAAATTATTTTAAAAATAATTTTGATAAAATTAATAAAAAATTTATTAATTTATGTGAATATTTTAATAAACAAATTGAAGATTATTTTATAAATAATTAATAATATTATTAATTAATTTAACTAAAAATTTAAATAAATTTAAAAATGTCTAAAAAAATTAGTTTAATAAAAAATTTCGAAGATTCAAAAAATTTTATTTTAAATGATGAAAATAAAAAATTTAATGATTCAAAAATAAATAATAAATTTAATATTCATTCACAAACAAAAGAAAAAATAAACAATATTTTTAATGAAAATATTTTAAATAATAATAAAAAAATTAATTCAAATTCAAATAAAAAATTTAAAGAAAAAATTGATGAAATGTTTATTAAAAAATTAATTGATGAAAATAAATTAAAAAAATACAAAACAAAATCTTCATTAAAATTAAATAATAATGAACCAATTTTAATTAAATCAAATAGTGAATCTGAAATTTCAAATTCAAATAATAATTCAATCACTTTAAATTCAGAAATTAATACAAACAATTCAAAAACTATTCAAATTGAAGATGATGAAAATGAAAATGAAGAAATTTATTTTTCAAATGAAAATTTAAAAACATATTTTTCAAATGAAGGAAATTCAGATTCAATAATTTATTTTTATTTTGAAATTATTAAAATTCCTTTTAAAGAAAATTTTTCAGGATTTTTTGATTTTGATAATTTTTCAGAAAATTTAATTCGATGCAACATTAATTTAATTGAAAACGAAGGAAATTTTTCATTAAAATTAACATTTAATAATTTAAATCAAACCAAAAAAATTTTAAATTTATCAATTAGTTTAAAAACATTCAATTTCAATAATAACAAATTCATTCGATGTTTCACAGAAGATGTAAAAATAACAAATTTAAAAACTTTCGATGAAAAAAATTTCATAAACATTTTAAATAAAAATAATTTTTATTTCGAAAAAAAAATCACTAAAAAATTAATTTTTCGTTTAGAAATTTTAAAATCATTTTCAAACGAAACAAAAAAAATAAATAAAATCGGAATTATAAACGAAGGAAACACATGCTACATGAATAGTATAATTCAATCACTTTTTAATTTGCCTTTTATTAGAATGAAAATATTTTCAATAGAAACAAAAAATTTAACATCGAAAAAAAACATTCACATTTTTAATAAAGAAGAAAGAAAAAAAATTCTATTTGAATTACAAAAAATTTTCTTTTTTTTACATTCAAACAACGAAAAAAAATACATTCGAATTAATAATTTTTTTCCAAAATTCGGATGGGAAAAATCTTATTGGAACGTTCCGCAAGACGCAGCGGAAATTTTTTCTATAATTTATGAATGTATTTCAGAAGAAAATAAAGAAATTAAAGAAAATTGTGAATTGATTTTAGAACGAATAATAAAAGTTGAAAGTAAAAAATATGAATCAAAAAAAGATGAACAATTTTTTTTTTTAAGTTTAGAAATTGAAGAAAATAATAATTTAATTGATTGTATTAAAAATTTTTTAAAAGAAGAAAATTTAACTGATGAAAATAAATATTTATATGAAAATCCAAATAATTTTGATAAAAGTTTTGTTGATGCGAAAAAATGTTATGAAATAAAAAAATTACCGAATATTTTATTCATTCAATTGAAGAGATTTAAATATGATAAAAAAGAAAATAAATTCATAAAATTAAATAATTATGTTAAATATGAATATAAAATGAATCTTAATGAATTTATTTCAAAAAAAGATAAAAAAAACAACGAAAATTTTGTTTTGTATAGCGCAATTATTCACATTGGTTCTTTAGATAATGGACATTATTTTACTTTTTGTAATGATTTTAAATCGAATGTTTGGATTAAATTAAATGATAGTAAAATTAATGTTTCTGATAAAAAAGAAGTTTTTGATGATAATTTTGGCGGATTTTATAATGATTTTGAATATGATTTTGAAAAGAATAAAATTATTACGATTAAAAATGTTGAAAAAGAAAAAAACGCGTATATTTTAATTTATGTTAAAGAAGATAAAATTAGTAAATTAATTGAAAATGAAAATGAGGAAATTTATATTAAAAATATTCAAAATGAAATTGAAAATTTTAAAGAAAAAAATAGTGAAATTAAAAATATTGAAATGAAAAATTATAATTTTAATGAAAATAATAATAAAAAAAGTATTTTTAAATTTAAAGATTTAAATTCAAATTCTAAAAATTTTAATAATATTTTTGATATAAATTTAAAACAAAATAAAAATTCAAAAAAAATAAATAAAATTATTGATAAAAATAGCATTAAAATTTATTTTTCAAAAAATAATTTAATTGAAACTAAACAAATAATTTTAAAAAAAAATAAAAGCACAAAAACTGTGATGGATTTAATAAACATTTTCAATGAATTTGAAAATGAAATTTATAATCCAATTGATTTATTATTAATTAAATGCAATAAAATCGGAATTTTTCTTGAAATTTTAGATTGCAGCGAAAAATTAGATGAATTATTAAATAATAATGAAAATGATAATATAATTTTAATAATTTATTACATTGAAAATAATATTAATATTTGTTTAGAAAATATTAATAAAATTACTACGATTAATTTTTATGAATCTTTCTTTTTAAATTCTCAAAATAAACAAAAATTGTTTATTGAAAATAATGAAAAAAATAATGTTTTAAATTTTTTGTTTCCGATTTTAATTCTTGATAAAAATGTTACTAAAGATGTTTTTAAATTAAAAGAAGAAATTACTAATGTTTCTGAAAAATTAATTAAACAATACAATCAACAAAACAATAAAAATAAATTATTTAAATTTAATCAAAATTATAAATATATAAATAATAATGAAAATAATTTAAAAGAAATTTCTTTTAGTAATATTAAAATTTCTGATGTTAACGAACAAAAGGAAATTTTATTTAATTCATATTTCAACAAAAACGAAAATAAAGCATGTCGAATCATTGTAGAATTAGAAAATGAAACATAATTTTTCATTACATAATTAATATTTATAAATACATTTTAATAATATTTAAATTTTAATTTTATTTTTTTCTTCAAAATCATTTTTTACAATTATTCCTTCCGTTGTTAACATTAATGACGCCAAATTAACCGCAGATTCAATACTCGTTCTTACAACTTTCGTAGGATCAATAATTCCATTTTCATATAAATCACATATTTTTCCATTTAAAGCATTAATGCCAATTTTTTCATTATTTTGATTGAGTAATTTTTCAATAACAAAATCTGCATTTAAACCTGAATTTTCGCATATGATTTTTAAAGGAATTTTCAAGGTTTTTTTAATAATGTCAATTCCGTAATTAAAATCGATATTATTTTTTATTTTTAATTTATCTAATGTTTTTGAACTATATAAAAGAGAAATTCCTCCTCCGGGTAAAACACCTTCTTCCATTGCGGCTTTAGTTGCACAAATTGCATCATCTATTCTATCTTTAATTTCGTTTGTTTCTGTTTCGTTTATGCCTCCTACTTTTAATGTTGCTATTTTCCCTGATAATTTTGCTATTCTTTTTTTGTTTTTTTCGATATCGTAATTATTTATCATTTTTTTTCCTTCGTTTTTTAGGTAGTTTATTTGATTTTCTATTAGTTTTTTATCGCCGTTTCCTTCGATGAAAATTGATTCGTCTTTGCTAATGATTGATTTTTTTACTGAGCCTAAAATATTTTCGAAATTAGAAATGGTTTTTAAATTAAAATTTTCGTCGATTATTTTTCCGCCACAAAAAAACGCGAAATCATTTAATAATTCTTGACTTTCATCTCCAAACGAAGGTGCTTTTATTACACATGATTTTAAACTACCTTTTATTTTATTTATTATTAAAATCGCTAATAAATCATCGTCAATTTCATTTGAAATTATTATTAATGGTCGTTGTTTTTTAAGCACAAATTCTAAAATTTTACTAATTTCTTCAATTTCAGGTTTTTTATTATCAGAAAACATTAAAATAAAAGGATTGTTAAATTCACATTTTTTATTTTTTATATTTGTTATAAAATATTGACTTATAAAACCATTTTCAAATTTCATTCCTTTCGAATATTCAATTTTATGATTTAATGTATTGCCATTTATTACATTTATTGTTCCATCTATTCCAATTTTATTAAAAGTTTCTCCAATTAATTTTCCTATTTCATTGTCATTATTTGCACTAATTGTTGCCACTTTTATTAAATCTTCTTTGTTTTTTATTGGAATTGAATGCGATTTTAAATAGTTGTTTATTTCTTTTAATGCTGATAACATTCCTTTTCTTATTTCTCTTGGGTTCATTCCAGCTTCGATGCTTTTAATTCCCTCTCTGAATATTTCTCTTGTTAATATTGAGGCTGTTGTTGTTCCATCTCCTGAAAGTTTTGATGTTCTGTTTGCTACTTGTTTTATTAATGATGCTCCGATATTTTCAAATTTATTTTTAAATTCGATTTGTTTTGTTATTGTTACTCCATCTTTTGTGATTTTGGCTTCGCCAAAATCTGTGTCGTATATTATATTTCTTCCTTTTGGTCCTAATGTGAGAGAAACTGTGTTTGTTAGTTTATTTACTCCGTTTAATAAATAATTACGAGCTTGAGAACCATGGACAATTTCTTTGCTATAAAAAAATATGGGAGATAAATAGGAAAAAGTATTGTAAGAAATTTTAGTAAAATTAGAAAGCATTTAATTATTTTTTTAATTTTTAAATAAAAATATATATTTTATATATATAAAAAATATATTATATATATTAATATTTTATAAGTTATATGACATATATTACTTATTAAATATTGTTATTTATAATATTATATTAATTATTTTTTTTAACTAAATCAACTAAATTAAATGTATGTTGATTATCTTCATCATCATAAACATAAACATTTTTATCTGAATCTTTAATTTCATTATCATCAAAATCGTTTTTATCATCTTCTTCATCTTCATTAATAGAAATTCTCAAAGGTTGAACAATACTACCATCATTAATATTATTATTAACTTCTTCAGTTCTTGTAATTCTTAGTTCATTTAATTCATTTAAATCTTGAATGTTTTTTTTATTTTTGGTTTTTCTTTCAGGTCCAATGTATTCGTAATATAAACTTCCTCCGACTGAAAACATATAAAACCAGCTTAAATTCATTAAGATATTAAAAGCTTTATTTTCATCTTCTATTTTATAGTATTGATAAATAAAACCATACAAAAAAATTCCCAGAAAATTTCCGAAAAAATTAATTGAAAGATTATTTATAATAAAAGCTTCTTTTTTAAATATATTATAAGTTGAATTTAAATTAATTTCTATCATTGATGGAAGACTAAATGTTAATAAAATGAAATACAAATATGTTAATATGAAATAATATTCAAATTCGTTTGAGTATTGAATTAAAATTGAAAGAAATGTGCTTAATAATGATGAAATAAAAATTATTATTAATTTATTTGATTTATCGTTTGAAAAAATGTATTTTATTAAAAAATTATTTGCGAAAATTCCTATCAAAGGACTTAAAATATTTATTGTGAAAAAAATGAAAAAATTGTTTTTTTGACTTAAAAAATTCATTTTTTTTGATAAATATTCATTTTGAAAAACTAAAAATGTTGAATAAATAAAAATATATAAAATTTTACTTATTAAAGAAACAAAAAATTTTGGATTTAAAATCATTTGAAAAAATAAAATTTCTTTATCAATAAATTTTTTTTTATTTTGATTGTTATGAAAATCTTCTTCGTAATTTTCATCATATTCAAAATCATAATCATCATCAGATTCATCATCAATTTTTGCATTGAAATTTTGTATTTCTAACAAAGCATTATTACTTAAAATTGAAGTAGTTGAATCAAAAAAATCATTGTAAACTCCGCCGGAAAAAAAAGAAGAATTTAAAACATTAGCATTTTTTTTTCTTTGAATGAACATTGAATTATTAATTTTAAAATTTTTTTTTGGAATTAAAACTAAAAATAACGTAATAAAAAATAAAAATGTTCCATTGTATAAAAAATTATTTCTCCATAAATTATTATTTTTAATTCCTAAATAAAATCCAATTATTATTCCAACATTTCTTGAAAATTGATTTGAAATTTTTACGAAATTATTGTTTGGAATATAATCAGTAATCCAACTATCAAAATAAACATATTCAATATTTTGAAATCCGCCTATTAAAAATCTACTTAAAACAAACATTTTATAATCTTTAAGAAAATAATAAAAAATATTAAAAATTGAACGAATGAAAATTGAAAATGTTAAAAATGTTTTAAATCGTTTTTGTTTGAAATAATTTGATATTAAAAACGTTGAAAAAACTCTTCCTAAAGAAGAACTTGACATTATTATGCTTATTATTGAAAAATTAATGTTTAAATCGTTTAAAATATTTCCCATTGATGAAATTAAAATTCCGAAATCTAAATTTGTAACAATTTGATAAAAAACGAAAAAAATAAATAATGATTTTATACTTTTTTTAATTTTTTTGGGCGGACGCAAATCGAATGGTAAATTTTTTTTGTCCATAAAAAAAAATAATTAAATTAATATTATTTATTTCTAATAAATGAGTAATAATTATATTAAAATTATTCAAAATAAAGATTTTGAAAAAATAAAAGAAATTTCTAATAATTTGTTGTTAAATAAAGATGAAAAAAATTTAAAAAAAATATTTTTTAATGTTATTAATCAAACTTTTTTATTGAATGTTAATTATGAATTTTTTGAAAAAATTTTTGATTTTTTTATTGAAAATGAACAATTTTTAAATTTAATTTTGAATTTTTTAAAAGAAATTTTGTGGTTGATTGGATTTGATTTAAAAAAAGAAGAAACAGAAAAAAATAAAATTTATTCACAAATTATAAATTATTTTTTGAAAAAAAATTTAATAAACACAAACGAATTAAAAGAAGAATTAGAAGAAAACACATTAGAATTTAGTAATATAGAAAATGATATGAAATCATTTAAAAAAAAAATAACAATAACAAACACGAAAATGTTTTTTGAACAGAAAAAATACAATTTATTAAGAGAAGAATCAGAAGGATTTTCAAAATTAATAAATTTATTATTTGATTTTGGAGAAATTGAAATAAACAGCGCAAAAAATTATACAAATAAAATAATTGAAAAATTAGTAAGTTTAATTGGTTTTTTTGATTTAGAACCAACAAGAGTTTTAGACATTGTTTTAGAAGCTTTTAAATACAATTCTCAAAACACAAATTTTATTAAAATATTTGAAACTTTAAATAAAAATGCGATTTCTGATGTGATTGGATTTAAAATTGAGTATTTAAAAAAAAATACAAATGATAAAAATGATGCAAAATTATTATTTACTATTATTGCGCAATTAATAAAATTTAATATTCTTACTATTGATGAAATTTTAGTTCATTTAAATCCAAATTTAAATGAAATGAAAAAAATTTATGAACAAAGAATTTTAAATTGTAAAAATTATTGTGATGAAAAAATTACTAATAAAATTAATAATGAAATTAAAGCAACTTTTTCTTCATTTTATATTGATGAAAATATTAATAGTAATTTTAATTTAAAATTATCAAATAATTTTTCGAATTTTTATGAAATCGCAAATGAAACAATCAATTATTTTGAATTTCAAAATAAAAATCAAATTTATTTTTTATTAGAAAAATTATTTTATGTCAGAGATTTTAAACACAGTAAAATTTTGTATAATATTATAAAAGAATTTTATGATCCTCTTGAAAATAAAGATTTAATTTATACATTATGTAATTTAATTGCTTGGATAATAGAACCTTTAATTAATAATATAAAAAATGAAAATGATAACAACAATTTAATTAATAAAGAAAATGAATTTTATCAATGTTTTAATATTGATGATTTATTTAATCAATTGCCTTTTATTTTAGAAGTTTTGAGCATTGGTTTATCAAAAAATCAAATAATTTTTCAAAAAATATTAAAATTAATAAGAAAGAACATAAATATTATTAATTCAAATGAAAAATATAAAAATATTTTATTAAATAATTTAATAATTAATTCATTTTTTCCTTCTTTATCTTTAACAGAAAGTTCGCCTAGTTTAATAAATGAAATTTGGATTTTATTATCGTTTTATGAATATTCTAATCGATATATTTTATATTATAAATGGCAAACTCAAATTTATAATAAGCATCCTTATTTATTTATGAAATATTATTCAATAGATTTAGAAATAAGAAAATGGTTAAAATGTTTATCAAAAGATAATCAAAAAAATCAAAGTAGAATTTTATCTTTAATTTCAAATAGCAATCCTATTATTGTTTTTAATATTATAATAAAAACTTTAATTACTTATGAAAATCAAATAAATTTATTTATTGGAACTTTAAGTTTCATTTCAAATTTATCAATTGATGTTATTACATATGTTATTTGTAGTATATTAAATGAATATGATAATAAAAATAAAATTAATTATGAAATGAGAGATTTAGAACTTTGGTTTAAAAATTTAACTTATTTTATAGGTGCATTTTATAAAAAAAATTACAATGCTGAAATTAATGGTTTATTAGATTTTATTATAAATAAATTTAAAAATGATAATGATAATAAAAATTTAATATTAATCATTGTTTTAAAAGAAATGATAGAAAAAATGGGCGGAATTAAAACGCATCAAAATTTTAATAAAGAAAATATTATAAGTGAAGAATGTGGATTACATTTATATTTAAATGAAAGAGGAATGAACAAAGAAATAAAAACATTTAAAAAACCGAGTTTATCTTTAATTAAATATTTTAATGATAATAATTTAACTGTTGTTATGTTAATATTATTTTTCATTAAGAAAAATAATTTAATTTATAATACATTAGAAAAAAATCATGAATTTATTAGTTTTTTATGTGATCAAGTAAATTATGTAAAAATTCAATTTGAAGTTTTTTTTAAATTTTATGATAATAATTTGATATATAAAAAATTAGAAAATAATTTTTTTGAAAATATGAGTAAAAATTATAATTTAACACCAACAATAATTTTTTGTTTTATTAGGAAAAAAGTAAAAAATTTGTATGAATTAAATGAAAATGAATTTAATGAAAATGTAATTTTTTTTCAAAAAATATTTAATAATTATAATTTAAATAAAATTGAATTTTTAAAAAATGAATTTTTATCTGATTATTTAGATACAAATAAATTTATTGAAAATTTATATTATCCAATTTGGGATTTTATTTGTCCTAAATTTTATTTAATTTTTAATTATTTGGAACTAAAAGATATTTTTTTTCCTGAAGATTTATTCAATTCTCAAATTAATGAATTAAAAAGTGAGAAAATAAAAATAATTAATAATTATTATTATAATAATTCTAATGAAAATTTTCAAAATTTAACATTAAATAATTTACATTTATTTAATGAATCAAAAATTGAAAATTTAAAAATTAAAAAAGAAATTGATAAATTAAATATTGAAATTGATATTTTATTAAAAGATATGAACGCATTACAAATTCATACAAATAAAATAAAAAATTATCTTAAAAATTTAAAAATTTTCCAAGAAATTTCAAATAATAATATTATTAATATTCCAAAATATTTAATTCAATTTTTATTATATCCGAGAATTATTTTAAATAAAAATGATGCAATTTATTGTGAAAAAATTTTATTTTATATTTTAACACTTAATATCAATCATTTAAATATATTTATAATTTTTAAAAATTTAAATGAAATATTATTAAATAGCATCATATGTTCAACTGAATATGAAGCGATTAATATTGGAACATTTTTAAATGAATTTCTAAATGATATGAAAAAGTTAAAAAATGAAAAATATTACAATGAAATATCAAATAATAATAATAGTTTTAGTAAATCTTTAGATAAAAAAGATATTAATTTTGAAGATTTTAAATATGCTTTATCATTATATTTATCAAAATTAAGTGAAAATTTAAAAAATATTATTGCTAATTCTAATGATTATATAAGTTTAAGTAATACTGTTAATGTTTTAGATAAATTAATTGATTTCATTCCTAATACAAAAGAAGATGCAGATAATTTAATTACTGTTTTGGATATTGAAATAAAAAATAATAATGAAATTGATAAGAAAAAAAATGTTTTAATTAATAGTTATAGAGATAAAATAAATTTTAAGTTTAAAGATGATAAAAATAATAAAAAAGATAATAATCAAAAATCTAGTAAAATAAATAGAGAAAAATCTAATTATAAAAGTAATCATAATAGTGAATATAAAAAAAATGAAAATAGAAGAGAAAGAAGTAGAGATAAAGAAAATGATAATAAAGGAGATAATCAAGATTATTATAATGATAAAAAAATTTATGATAAAATGAATAAAAGAGATGATTATAGAAAAAGAAAATAATATTTATATATTTAATATTTTAATAATATTTTTTCATTGTTAAATTAATATAAATATTTTAAATTTTATTATTAATAATAAAAAAAGAAAAATTTATATTAAAATAATTATCTTTCTATAATAAAAATTTATTATTTAAAAATAATAAAAATTTAATTAATAATTTATATTATGTAATTTCATATAATTATTTTAACTTATTATTGAAAATAATTGTTCTTAAAAATAAAAATTTTTAAATTCAATTAAAAAATATTAAAAATAAAAAATATAAAATAATATGACATCAAACTTAAAAATCGATGATTTTGAATTATTAAAATTAATTGGAAAAGGTTCTTTTAGCAATGTTTATAAAGTAAAATTAAAAGGAACAAGTTATATATATGCTTTAAAAAAAGTATCAATAGATGACATTTCAAATAAAGAAAAAGCTTTTAATGAAATAAAATTAATTTCTAAAATAAAAAATGAATATGTAATTTCTTTTATTGATTCATTTTTAGATAATAATAATAACATTTTATATATATTAATGGAATACGCTCCTTACGGAGATTTAGAAAAAATGATTAAAGAACAAAAAACCAAAAATAAATATTTCGAAGAAAAATACATTTTAAACATTTTTGAACAAATAATTTCTGGTTTAATTGCAATTCATTCAGAAAATATTTTACATAGAGATTTAAAGGCAGCTAATATATTTATAATGAATAAAGAAAAAAATAAAATTAAAATAGGTGATTTAAATGTGAGTAAAATATATGACAAAAATTTAAAAAATACTCAAATTGGAACACCATATTATGCAAGTCCAGAAGTATGGAACAATAGACCATATGATTTTAAAAGTGATATATGGTCTCTTGGTTGTTTATTTTATGAAATAGCTACATTAAATGCTCCTTTTGAAGGAAAAACTTTAAAAGAAGTTTATGATAAAATAGAAAAATGTTCTATTAAACCTTTGCCAAATATTTATTCAAATCATATTAATAAAATAATAAAAATGTGTTTGAGATTTAATGATAAATTGAGACCTTCTGCTCAAGAATTAATGGATTATTTATTGAGAGTTAAAAATTTAAATAATGAAAAAAAAAATTTAAAAAAATCTAAAATTGAAGTTGATGTTAAAAATTTGGAAAGAAATAAATCTGAAATTAAAAAACGACCTGAAACATTAAATTTAAATAAATCTGAGATTAATGAAAAAATTGTTACAGAAAATCAATGTAATTTTAAAATTATTGCGAGAGATAAAAGTTTTAATGTATTAAAAACAGAAAATAAAAAATTGAAATTAAATCCTTTAAAATTAAAAAATAATAATATTTTTAAAAATAAAAAAAATGATTTAAGAAAAAATAATGAAAATTTTTCTTTTGAAAATAATAATAAAATAAATAATAAATCTTTGAATTTAAAAAAATTAGAAATAAAAAATAATTTTAAATTTAAAAATAAAAATAAAGCATTAATTAATCTTAAAAAAAATTTATTACCAAAAAAAACTGATATTTTAATAATAAATAATAATAATATTATAAATAAAGAATATAAATTAAATAATAAAAATTTACAAATTAATAAAAATAATTTATCACATGAAATTGAAAATCTTAAAAAAGAAATTACAAATGATATTATTATTATTAAAAAAGAAATAATTGAAAAATCTATTTATAATAATTTTCCTATTATTACTGAAGATAAAAAAGAATCAAATTTAGAAATTAAAAAATCGAAATCAACAATTAATATTAAAAATAAAAATAATAATAGTGATAATATTTGGAATATTTTTAATGGATGGTCAATAGAAGAAAAAAATAATATTTTAAATTCAAATAAAAAAAATGATATAAAAATTAATAAACCTATTTTATTTAATAATGAAAAAATATCAAGATCTATTACACCAATGAATCATTATAGATCAAATGAATCAAAACAAATGTTTCAAATATTTAATTATAAAATTGAAATAAAACCAAAAAATTTAGGGAAAGAATTAAAAAGACAATTATACAAAAAAATTAATTTAAATGAATATAAAATAAAAAAATTAAAAAATATAAAAAGTAAATTAAAAGAATTTTTAAAAAATAAAAAACAATAATTTTTTTTGAATTAAATAAAATATAAATATTTATTAATTAAAATAATATAACACAATTTTTTATATTTATAATAAATTTAATTAACATCATGATGAATTAAAAATCCTATAATATAATATCCAAACATAATAAAACTTAATAAAATATATATATAAAATAATTTTAAATTGTTTTTTCCAATACATAAATTCATAATTCCACAATGATGATCAAAACCTTCAATACAAATTTTACATTTATAACAATGTTGTGTTCCTTCATCAGTATCAATCCAAAATTTACAATCTTTACATTTTCTATAATGTTTATTTTGTTTAACCTCGAAAAATAAATTTTCATAATTTTCTTTAGGTAAACCAGGATTTGAAGTGGCTGTTAAAGTAAAAAAAATTATTTGGATAAAAGTAATTATAATTCCTAATATATAATAAAGAAAATGAACTTTTTTATATAAATAAATTAATATATAAAAAGGAAATAATAAATTAAAAAAAAAACAAAAAGGAAATAATTCTCCAAATACAATTTTAGCTTCACCTTCTTTATATTTAATACTCAATAATCTTCCATACCTTTTAAAAATAATTTTATTGTTTTTTTTTAAATTATCTGAATTGTTGGATTGAATTGAAATTGTTATTGATTCATTATTATTTAAATTTTTATTTATATTATTATTTACTAAATTTGACTTTTCATCAAAATTTGATAGTGAAGTTAATTGAATTTTATTATTTATATTATTATCATTATTATTATTTAAATTTTCCATTTAAAAATATTATAATTAAATAAAATAAATAAATAATCAAATAAATAATTAATAGAAAATTTACTATATTTTAACCCCAAAAAATTTTATAATATAAAAGTAAAAAATATATGAATAAAAAAATTGATTGTAATAGAACAATAAATCAAAAAGAGAAAGAAGAAATTCTAAAAATTTTATATAATTCAATTTCAAAAAAAATAAATTTAAATACTAATAAAAAAAATAAAATATTTAATAGAAAAGAATATGATGAAATTATAAATAAAAAAATTAATAATTTTAACGAATATAAAAATCCAGAATATTTAAATGTAAAATAAATTTTTAACATAAAATTATATTAAAATAATTATAGATAATTATAAAAAGATATGATTTAAATGAATTAGGTTCTACTATTCCAATTAATGTATTAAATCCAGAAGAAATTTACAATATTTATAATTCAAATAACATTTCTGAATATTAATTATTTTTCTTATTTATTTAATTTATATTAAATAATTATTTAATTTAAACATTATTTTTCATTTAAAGGTTCATCAATATTACAAATTTTATTATGAAGAGCATAAATTTGTTCTAATAAAATAGCAATATTTTCTAATTGTTTATATTTTTCATTAAAAACATCAACATCTGAATGTAAATTTGATATTTTTTCAGGTGAAATATATTTTAATTCTTTTTCATATAATTGATTAAAATCTTTTAAAAAAATATCAATTTCTTTTTCAAATTTTTTAAAATTTGCTTTTAATTCTAATTCATCTTCTCTAGAAATTCTTTCATAATTTAAATTTAAATTTTTTAACTTTTCAATTTTTCCTTCTATTTTATTTATAATATCTTTAGTTGTATTAATATTTTCTTTTGTTTTATTTATATTTAATTTATATTTTTTTTGTTCTTCTTCTGTAATATTATTTTTTTCATTTAAATTTGGAATAAATAATCGAATATCTTTTTTAAATAATTCAAGTTTATTTTCATTAATATAATAAATTAAATTTAAAGATTTTTTTAATTCTTCAGTGAAAAATGAATTATTATTATTTATTTTAATATATTTAACAGTAAAATTAATTAAATTTAAAATTACTTTTATATTATTTATTTCTGTTGATAATCCTAATATATTATCTTTAGTATCTATAATATTATAAATTCTAAATAAAGTTAGAATTCTTGTATTTTCATCATTATCTAAATTGGATAATATTTTATTTAATAGTTGAGGTTCCATTTGATTAAATAACCATTCTATTGTTTGTAATCTTAATTTTGTGGGTGAGATTAAAGATTGATAAAATAAATTCATATCATTTATAGGAAAAGGATAATTTAAAAACTGAAGCTTTTCAATAATTTCATCCATTATTAATTAAAATAATCAATGTATATTGAAATTTTAAATAAAATATTTTTAAAAAATTTTTAATTTAAAAAATAAAATATATAAT
>JAEEGL011347522.1_pt1 | contig 18234 bp, 11 predicted proteins | sample 9134231 | NCBI WGS metagenome assembly JAEEGL01 (sample SAMN16246548, study PRJNA631951) | gut metagenome | biome: gut microbiome; feature: rumen; material: fiber-attached | host: Bos | place: Iran: Karaj | collected 2018-10 | reverse complement strand
GCGGCCGAATGTTACAAACAGCGTTTAGAGCGAGGCCTTACGTTTTTCGAACTAAACTACATGATAATGCAAAGCTATGATTTTCTTGTACTTAGTAGAAAATATAATTGTTTTCTGGAACTCGGTGGAGACGATCAATGGAGCAACATAATCGGCGGCGTAGAACTTATAAGAAAATGCGACCAAAAAGAAGCATACGGTTTAACATTTAAACTTTTAACAACAAGCGAAGGCAAAAAAATGGGCAAAACTGAAAAAGGCGCTCTATGGCTTGACGAAAACAAAACCTCGCCTTATGACTTTTTCCAATACTGGAGGAATGTAAACGATAGCGATGTTATCAAATGCCTAAAAATGCTTACATTCTTACCTATTGAAGAAATAAAAAAATATGAGAAATTTGAAGGGCAAGAATTAAACAAAGTAAAAGAATTGCTCGCTTTCGAGATAACCAAGCTTGTGCACGGCGAAGAAAAAGCTAAAAAAGCTTGGGAAACCGCAAGAAACTTATTTGGAAATAAAGACAACTGCGCTGATATACCAACTTATAATTTAGATAAAAACTTGCTTTTGAATAATGAAATAGATATTTTAGAACTACTCAAAATTTCGGGGCTTTCCCCTTCCAAAAGCGAATCAAGACGTCTTATCGAACAAGGTGGCGTAAATGTAAATAACCAAAAGATATCTGATATATATTTTAAAATATCTGAACAGGAACTCCAAAAAGGTATAGTAATAAAAAAAGGAAAAAAGACATACAAAAAAATTATATTAAAATAGCTTTGCGACGCCTAGTGTTGATAGTATGGCCAATACCTCCATAGCCACAGCAATACGTATACCAATTATGTAAATCGCAATTACTTGTTTTTCTAAAATGACATCATACACTCTATAGTAAACCGTTTACCATGATAGTTTTTTTCGATTTATATGGCCAACGACTCGGTTACTATTCTTTCTGTTACACCTGAATATTATCATTTGCACCAAAATTATAAATTTTTGTACCTCTCACACATATCGCCAAGCCGTCTACTCCATCGAAAAATCTATAAATCATTTTTACACAATACGTATACATAATCGAAGCTTATTCCTACTTTATCTTGTGCCTATTTCCTGCCATTTACATGAGCCTCTCAATATCGCTTCCATTTTCGACTTTTTATTTATAAAAAATATTTTGCTCTGTGTTTTGATGTAAAATCACATGATATTTATCGCCGTAATTCTTAAGTGGCAAACTATCCATATTATCTATCTTGGCCCCACTTTTAACGTATCTTTCTATAATTTTTAAAACAATATCACATTCTAAATATAAAGAGTCATTTATATCATCCTTACATCACATGAGCTCCTCCTAAACCACATTACTATCCTGTAGCTTTCTATATACAAAAAGGAAAAATCAATTCCTAACAATTATCAAACACAACAAAATCTTAAATACTCACATCCGAACGACACACGCCCTTCGATACCGATTCCGGTAAAACCGCATTTAAACTACCATTTCGCCCTTTCATTTTACTATATTGTCAATTAATTTTTAAACAAAAATAATAATCTTACCGTTTATCAATGGTATGTTACAAAAAAGAATTAAAAAAGCCCAACATCATTGAACACAAAAGAATTAATGTAGCTAAAATGTAACTGACAGACACTAAGACATAGAGAAAAACGATTGGGCTTTCTATTTTTAACAATAAGTTTAAAAATTATAAAATATAAAAGTACTCCTTACCTTTTCTACCCCAACGTTCACGTGCAATTTTATACATATATATCAAAAATATGAGGCCTAATCAGTTAATTCAGAATACGCCATTTTCGATAACGCTTTTAAACAATATACAAACAAAGTTTTAATTCTTAAGCATTATCAGTTGGCACACAATATGCGTAAACAGAAAACAACGTAAATAGATAGTATCGCAAAGTTATAGAACTATAGCTAATGTATTTTTTAAAATCTTCAACATAACTGAGTACTGAATATTCGTACAGTAAAGTTTATTGTTAAAAGTCTTGGTATTTTGCATATCATACCAAACCAATTGTTACTTTAAATTTTTAATTACAAACAATGATCTAGACTATAAACATTAAACATTTTAAAAAATCAACTTTACAATAAAAAATTTCAAGCATAATCCAATTTTATAAAACAATTTCCCTGCATAAGCAAGGAAATTGTTTAAAGCAATTAATCGCTTGTATAAGGAAGCAAAGCTAAATATCTCGCGCGTTTAATAGCTGTCGTCAATGCGCGTTGATGCCTTGCACAAGTACCCGTAACTCTACGAGGCAATATTTTAGCTCTTTCGGATATATAGCGCCTTAATTTCGTAGGTTCTTTATAATCAATACTCAAAGCTTTATCTGCACAAAAATTGCAAACTTTTTTTCTCATTTTACGCATATTTCTTTTTTCATTTTTTTCTGCCAAGTGTCTTACCTCCTTTTAGCTCATGTTTAAACTGAACAGTTCTAAAATGGCAAATCATCATCAGACTCTATCGTTTGAAAGTCGCTATCGCTACCGCTTGAATAAGAGTTCGAACCCGGTTCTTTTTCTTTATTTGCCGAATCAGAAGAGTCACCAGAACTAAAAGAAGACTCGGCTACACTGTCCCTCTTGGATTCCGCAAATTGTGCGTCTCTGGCAACAATTTCGAAAGTTTTGCGTTTGTTTCCATCTTTATCCTGGTATGAACCCGTTTGTATCGAACCTTCTACCGCTATAAGCTGACCCTTACTGAAGTATTTACAAATAAACTCCGCTGTATTTCTCCAGGCCACTATGTCAATAAAATCAGTTTGCCTTTCCTCTCCTGGGCGGGCAAATCTCCGATTTACAGCAATTGTAAACGACGTCACGGCTACATCGCTTGGCGTGTGTCTGAGCTCAGGATCAGCAACTAATCTTCCTGTCAATACTACAACATTCAACATTCAATAACACCTCTGCCTAAGCATCTTTTCTAATTATCATTGACCTCAAAACACCATCGGTAATCTTACTCACGCGATCGAGCTCCTCAGGGAATTCAGCACTGCTTGAAAACTCAAACAAAACGTATTCTCCTTCAGGCTCCTTGTTGATCAAGTAAGCAAATTTTTTCTTACCCCATCTGCTAATGTTCGGCACTTCCGCGTGGGATTCGATCAAATCTTTGAACTTATTTATAAGCTCTTCGGTTTTCTCCCCCACTTTAACAGAAACCACCAACACAAATTCGTAAGAATGTTTTACGTCTGCCACCTCATGGCACCTCCTTTTGGACTTATGATCTTATAACTGGTATAAGATAAGGAATTTGATTTTATAACAAAACCTACATTATTTTATCACTTTATGTTCTGATAGTCAACTGATAATCTATAACTCTTACATTTTAGTGCCCACTGTTTTAATTTATCGTTTATCTAACTTGAGTAGTAACCGCGGGTATGGCTGTTACAACTTAACTAACCACCTACCAAAGAAAAGGCTCATACATCTCCAGTAGGAAAAGCCAGAAAATCATCCACAAGAACATGCATCACAGCTATAATAGCAGGGAAACAGATTGACGCGCCACTTTATCAAAACACAGTGAACTAATTAAAGGTATCCAACAACGAATGCTCAGAAATCCAACATTACCAAATATCGCAACAATACTAGATGGTGGATCATATAGCCTTACCTCACGCGCTAACGGTTATGACTGTCATCACCTATTTTCTAAACACTTTTGCAAAAAACACCCGGAAATTGTCACTAAATATGGCGCCCCCTCAGTTTTGATACCAACATCGGTATACAAAAACACCGGAAGTTACGGCAATTCAAAAAGCGCACAACATTACCGACGCCTTGAAGAACAGGCATTTCAACAAGGAGGTTTGCACGAAGTAATGAAATTAGCTATTTTCGATCTTATAAATGCATTTTAAAAACCATAGCTCAACAGAATACTGTGGCAGCAGGAAAATACCGAAAAATACATGCACAAGATATCGCAACGCAAACTCTTGTCAAAAAAGTATTATCCATGTTACAAACTCATTCGCCAAATCGTCCCAAGCTCCAATTTACTGATTTTAATACCCCAACAAAGGCTACCCACTAAACATACTTATTCCACTTCGCTTATTACTGGATACCGCTGTTTTATAAAAACTCACCTATGTACAAAATCATTTTAATAAATCAGAACTTTTAAATACACTAATATCTTGCTATTAAATATATAATATAAACCACCGCATGAGAAAAATTACTCATGCGGCGGTTCATTTTTACATTACCTAAAAATATTTAAGATTTAAACTTTATACCAAACTTTTCAGAAAGATCTTTTACAAACTTCGATTCCACAGCCTCAATTTCTTCGGACGTTAAAGTTGCATTTTTACTACAATAATTTACTTCATAAAGTACAGCGTGTTCAGTATCGCTAAATGTTTTATCAGTGTAAATATCTCGAACAGTAATGTTCCTTACAATCTCATCAGCAGATTTTATAACATCTTCCACTTGCTTTGCTGAAATATCCTTTTTCTGAATAAAATTATAAAGTCTATTAACAGGCGGATATTTTGATTCAAAGCCTATCTTTTTAACTTTTTCCTCTATATCTTCAAGATAAAATTCGCAGTAAAAAATATCATCTTTAACAAGTTTTAAATTCTGAATCTTTCCAAGCTTCGATTTATTAATTTCACCTATGAATCCAATCTTTTCGCCATTTACAACAATATCATACCCAGAGCCTTCGGTTAAAAATTTAAAATCATTTGCAAAAAGCTTAAACTTTTGACCAAATCTATTCACTATAATTTTGAGATAACTAAGCAAATCATAATAATTATATTTTACGTCCTTACTAATGCCGAAGCCTCTTGGTATTCTAACGCCCGACATAATAAATCCGCAAGTATTTATTTCTCTACAACCCGTATCATATTTATCATCTTTAAAGTATACTTTGCCAAGCTCAAAAAGTCCCAAATTATTATTTGAAATGGAGTAGTTATATATCAAACAACTAAGAAGCGAATAGGTCATAAACGGCCTCATTAGAGAATACGCACCCGCAATTGGATTTTGGAGAGTTAGCTCGGAATAAAGCCTTTCTTCTTCGGATATACCAAAGGTTTTCATGGTATCACCGGGAATAAACGAATAATTTATAGTTTCATGAAATCCCAGTCCCGCCAAAACTTCCCTTAGTATATCTATATTTGACCATATATTATTTTTATTATAGCTTGTCATAATTGTCGGCATTACGGGCTCTATATTATCATAACCGTGAATTCTTGCCACTTCTTCAATTAAATCTACTTCTTGCTTTACATCAAGCCTATAATTCGGAATATTAACCTGAATTTTGTCTTCATCTTTTGCCAAACACTTAAAATTATACTTTTCAAGATATTTAATAACTGTTTTTTGGTCAAGATTTACACCAATCAGATTATTGCTATTTTTGACACTTAAATTTAAAAATTTTTCTTCGTTTTCTGCGCTGTTATAATCAAAAATACTCGCTTCGATTTTACCGCCACAAATTTTTGTTATCATCTCCGCACAGTTCATCAAAATATCAAGAGTAGAACGGGCGCTCACTCCTCTTTCAAATCTAAACGAAGATGGAGTTGAAATTTTTAGTCTTCTGGAAGTAAGTCTGACGCTAACATCGTCAAAAACAGCGGCTTCCAATATGATATCCTTAGTGTTTTCGCTAACGGCAGCAGCTTCGGTTCCTATAATTCCCGCAACGCACTTAATGCCGTTCGAATCCGAAATGACTATATCACCTGTTTTTATTTCTGAAGTTTCGCCCGAAAACGTTGTAATTTTTTCATCTTTTTCTGCTTTATGAATATTTAGTATTTTTCCCTTTAATTTGTCAAAATCATAAGCGTGTATCGGCTGGCCGACATCCAGCATAACATAATTTCCGATATCCACTACTGAATTAACTGCATTTATTCCAAGCGCACGAAGTCTTTCCTTTATGTATTCGGGCGTTTGCCGAGAAACATCTACGCCGCTTATTTTCACGGCGCAAAAACGTTTACACACATTTTTATCTACATTTATTTTAACGGGAAAAGAAGAATTATCAGACTTAATATCTTTATGCGCAACTTCCGGGATTTTTTCGCCATCGAATGCCTTTATCTCCCTTGCTATACCCATATGATAAAGCATATCAGGTCTGTTTGCTTTAACTTCAATGGCCGTTACAATATCGTCCTGCGCTTTTTGGCTACCCTGAAATTCAAAACCCTGAAGTTTCAGCTTTTGCATTATATCTTCGAATTTCATATCTTTTCCGCAATAATCACGAAGCCAATTTAAAGAAAATTTGAACATTTATTTTATCCCCTTTCCGCCCTATATTTGTTTCCAAAGACTAATATCGTTTTCGTAAAGTTTCCTTATTTCACCAAGTCCATAGTAAGCAAGCGCCAGACGATTAAGTCCCAAGCCAAATGCAAAACCTGTATATTTTTTGCTATCGTATCCAACACCCTCCAAAACATTTGGGTGAACCATACCAGAACCTAAAACAGTTATCCAGCCAGTACCCCCACATGTGCGACAGCCTTTTTTACCGCACTTTGTGCAAGACATACCAATTGCAGCGCTGGCCACAGTATATGGATCATAAGTAGGCCTAAACCTTACGTCGGTTTCGCTTCCGAAAACTTCTTTCAAAAACCTTATCAAAACAGCTTTAAGATTGGCAAACGATATATTTTCCGCAACCATAAGGCCCTCTACCTGATAAAACATAGGGGTATGCTGAGGGTCTATATCATCTACCCTATAAACCGTTCCGGGGGAAATAATCTGCACGGGTGGTTTCATTTTTTCCATGGTTCTGATTTGTACGGAAGAAGTATGCGACCTTAAAAGCACATTCGGCGCAGAAATATAGAACGTATCTTGCATATCTCTTGCGGGGTGGTGCGGCGGCAAATTAAGTTTTTCAAAGTTATATTTATCAAGCTCTATTTCCGGCCCTTGAACAACGGAAAATCCCATTCCGACAAATACTTCTTCTATCTTTTTATAAAGCTTAATTAAAGGATGTTTCGAACCAAAAGCAATATTATCTTTAAAAATGCTCACATCATACTTTGTGGCTGCTTTTTGGGATTTAAATTTTTCCTCAGCTTCTGCTATTTTTGCTTGCGCAAAGTTTTTAAATTCATTTATAACCTTCCCCAAAACCTTTTTTTCTTCGACCGATGCCGACTTTAATTCAGAATATAAAGATTTAACGTATTTTTTTAGATATTCAATTTTTATAGAATTAATATCTTTTATATCTTTTGCATTTGATAATGCTTTTTCCAGCAAATCTTTTTTACTGTTTATATCTTGTTCCAAACTCATATAATTTTTCCTCCCATTTATATACTTATATGCCAGCTATTTTTTTTATTTCGTCCACTTTATCGAGCTTTTCCCAACCAACATTTAAATCCTCTCTGCCCATATGTCCATACGATGCAAGGGGGAAATATATCGGGGCTCTTAAATTAAATTTTTCTATTATCGAAGAAGGTCTTAAATCAAAAACCTTACCTATAATTTCCTCGATTTTTTCATCATCAATGATAGCAGTGCCAAAGGTATCAACTCGAACCGAAACAGGATGCGAAACACCTATGGCGTAGGCCAGCTGGACTTCACACTTTTTGGCAATTCCCGCTCCTACTATATTTTTTGCAACATAACGAGCCGCATACGCTGCCGAACGGTCAACTTTTGTTGCGTCCTTACCCGAAAAAGCACCTCCGCCGTGGCGAGAATAACCGCCGTAAGTATCGACTATTATTTTTCTTCCGGTAAGCCCACTATCACCTGCGGGCCCACCGATGGTAAATCGTCCCGTTGGATTAATTAAAATTTTTGTCTTTTCATCTATCATATTTTTAGGAATAATTGGCTCTATAACATTTTTGAAAACATCTTCCGTAATAGTTTTAGTTTGCACATCTTCCCTATGCTGCGTTGAAATTAAAACAGTATCTATTCTTATGGGTTTATCATCTTCATATTCAACCGTAACTTGTGTTTTTCCATCAGGGCGAATATAATCAAGGATTTTTTCTTTTCTAACCTGCGCAAGCCTTTTGGCAAGTTTATGTGCAAGTGATATAGGCATCGGCATAAGCTCAGAAGTTTCATCGCACGCAAAACCAAACATCATGCCCTGGTCTCCCGCGCCGATTTCACTTTCTGCGTTTTTATCACCAAATTTTCTTTCAAGCGAACAATCGACCCCCATAGCAATATCCGGCGACTGCGAATTAATAGAGATTATAATTCCGCAAGTATTACCGTTAAAGCCACAAAGAGAATTATTATATCCAATTTTATTTATAACTTTTCTTGCTTCTTTTTCCATATCTATGTAGCAATTTGTAGTTATCTCGCCCATAATATGTATAAGCCCCGTGGTTGCGGTAACTTCGCAAGCAACGTGCGCCATAGGGTCTTTTGCTAAAATCGCATCTAAAATGGCATCGGAAATCTGGTCGCAAATCTTATCCGGATGGCCTTCCGTGACCGATTCCGATGTAAACAGTTTTCTTGACATAAAAATTTACTCCGTTTTCTAAATTACTCTTATATTATTAATTTTAAATCAATTGGACTACAAGGTCAATAAACCCGCAAAAATTAACATCGTCAATTACTTGAAAATAAAAATATTTTTGAGCAATTTAAAAGCCGCTCCCTAACAAGCGGCTTGGTAATTTACATTTTATAGCTTTTAATCTTATCCCCAACACATCATACAACTATGTCCTTTTAAGTTAAAGGCAAATCGACAACGGAGGATATCCACATATACCGTTTACTGCCCGCTTACACTGCTACACCTGTATTTAAGAATTCTTTATTCTTTCCATATCTGATAAATCTTTATCAAATGAATTCAGCTCTTTATCGAACTCTTTCTTCTTGTTATCGATCTGCTCCATTAAACCGTCGCATGACAATGAAGCGACCGTTAACGTAGTAGCGTTAAATGCATTTATTGTTTTTTCGGCTATAACAGGAACCCTGTAAGCAGGAAACACCTCGGTGATATTTTGAGACACATTCTCTTCCGATCCTACAACTCCATAACGTCCAGTAGCTGCGATGATCGTTATCATTTCATTAAATTTATTTTTTAAGTTGCTAGGCAAAAGCTTTTTCCAAAAATCTTTTTGGTTATCGTCGTTAGCATAATTTTTAAGTCTTTTAATACATTTATCCATATCATCTGCTGCATCATTAAAAACTTTAATAATATGTTCCAAATTCTTCTTAAGTTTTTTATTTTGATCATCATATTCCGTACGTAACCGCGTAAGCTCACGCTCCCACTTTGCTTTTTCTTTACGCCATAAATCAAGGCCATTTAATGCGGCATCCAGCGCATCAGCCAACTCTTTTTGGCTATAAGATGCTATTTTTTCATCATTTACGATCCAACCTCTTTCGGCATCTTGCTTCCAATATTGTTTTGAATCAAAAATATCCCACGCGCGTTTCATCTGTTGGTAAATATCATTTATTATCGAAGGCTTAGGATCAGGCATAACTTTATCTGAAAAATCAGCCTCTATCTTTTTTCTAATTTCAATAGTATCATTTAAACGATCTTTCAAATTGTCTTTAACTGTCACATCTTCCTCTTCCTCACCCCAATCTTCTTCCTCCGAGGATTTTGTCGATTTTTTATTATCAGATTTCGCCATTCTGGCTTTTTCGTCATAGTAGGATTTCAACGCGTCATCTAGTTCCGTTTTAAGCTTTTCAACTTCCTGCAAAGAGTTTAAACATTTTTCATTCGCATATGCCAAACCCCAATTATCCTTGTCCTTAAAAGTGCCATTATTGTAAGATTCAGTTATGATATTTAATGACTCTACTTCTGCTTCAAGTCGGTTAAAATAATCCCGTATATTGTTTTGTAAAATTTTCAAATCCCTATCATCATTTTCACCTGAGGCCCATTGCTCAAAAGCTTTTTTGGCACTTTCATAAATATTATGAACCGCCTGCAAATTTTTTTCCAAAGATTTAAGAAGCTCACGGTGTTCTTTTGCAGCAGCTTCTTTTGCTTTGTTATAGGATCGCAACGCTTGATTAAATGCTTTTTGATTAAACTTAAGTGTCTGCGAGACTTCATCACATCTGGAAACAGCACCTTCTAATTGTTCCAAATTTAATGCATTTATAGTCTTCTCATTTAAATCCAACTGTTCTTGGACACCAACCGATTCTTCGCTATCATCATCAGAACCACCCGGTGCATTATCAACTACTAATGCTGGATTATTAAAAAGCGGATTTAACGCGCCTCTTAATGCACCTAGACAATTTCTAAGGTCATCTGAAGAAACCTGTACACCGCTTTCTAACACCCTGTGAACAGCCGTAAAATATTCATCATATGCCGTATTATAAGTCTCTTTATAAGCTTTGATAATCGATGACAATTTTGCTTTCAAAGACGAAACACGACTATCGTCTGTCTTGTTAGTTTTTAAAACAAAGTCTTCTAATGCCTTAAGATCTGCTAAAATATTGTTATAATTTGTTTTTAAGCTAGGCAAACTATTTTGAATATTTTTTATATACTGTGTAAGTACTTCCATATCTAATTTATCTGGATCAGTTTCCGGCAAATTAAGGTTAGTGGTTCTGCGAAGCTTGACGTAAATCTCATTAAATTCATAAAAATAAACATCTATTGTATCCAGTTTGGCAGTAATACCCGGATAATGTAGTTCTTGATAATTGGTTCTCTTATATTCAAATGAACGCCTATTCTCATTTACACCCGAAACAAAAGATTTAAGCTCTACCAAAAGAGCGCGAAGTTCACTGCGAGCTTTTTCGATTTTGCCAAACTCTCCACCAAAATCTTTTAAAAGCTTCGCTTCATTTAAGAGTATAGTTTCACTTAACGCTTTTATCTTTTTCAGCGTTTCCGAGCAATACGATATTGCACCCTTTAATAAACCTAAATCTAAACGGTTCATCTGACCGGTTATTGTACCACTCTCATCAATTAGGTTATAAACAGTTGCAGAACTTTGTGGTTTATAAATTCTAACCGAATCATATTTATGATTCAATTTATACAGATTTTCATCTATCGAGTGCTTGGCCTCACTAAATTTTTGTTTCGTTTCTGCACTTGACCATGTTTCCACAAACACTGACAATTCTTGAATTTTCTCTTGCTTACCATAAGTAGACTTACAAACAGATATAATTTCTCCTAAAAGTTTACTAAATTCTAGGCGATATTTTTCTATCAAAGCAGATTCACTTTTATAAGTTTCAACCAACGATTTACTACGCATATCTATATCAGATTTTATTTTCTTCATCTCCGCAAGTTTACCAATACAATATGATATAACATCACTATATACCTTCGAAACCGACTCACGAGAATATACATCTGAGCCAAAAACATTAAAAGCATCATCATTTACTTTATTATCCTTTATAAGCAGCGCTTTTGTTTTATTCACTTGCCCGGGAATTGGCCACTCAACACTGCAAAATTCCCCGTAAGTTTTGGACAAGGCACCATACCTCTCTAAAATCTCATCTTTTGATTTTAAGTATCCGCCCTCTTTATTGCTAATATCTTTATCGCTCATAAAGTTAGACATATTTGCTATTTTATCAATATTTTGTTTCTGTTTAAAAGCTGTATTACAAAGACCTATCCCCTCGTTTAGAATCTTTGTTAAATATTTACGCTTTTCCGTAATTTCTGAAAGCCCTTTAGCTTCATCGGTACGCTTAGATTTGGAATTTTGAAATAAAGAAAATTTAGACAACACTGCTTTACTTTTGGATTTTTTTGTAGAAGGATTTTTCATTTCGAAAGCATCGTAATCTATCGAATCCGGATTAGTTTTAGGGTACAGAAAAGTATCTAATTTCGTCATCACACCGTCTATACATACCTTCATCGGCGTTAAAAAATCAAATAAAGCCCATCCGTCTATACGAACTAGTTTATTCTCCTCATTGTTCCCTACTCTACCGATATCTGTATCACCTATTATACTTTTTATATTATCATTATTAACCGCTTGATTAACAACTTCGTGTAGCTTTTGAAGGCACACCTTGATTGTCTGCTTAGCTTGAGCAATTTCTGCAACTGAAATTGCAGTTTTAGAAAAAATTTCCAAAGCCACTACATAATTATTTAACGCTTCTAGCATATTTTTAATACATTCCTGACAAGCACGCTTATATTGATCCAGATCATCGAGAGCATTAACGGGATAACCACTCAGAACCCTATTATAATTTTTAAAAATAACTATTAGGGAACGAGCTGTGCGTCTGCCAAGACGCTCTCCAAATACATATCTCTCAATAGGATCAAGAAATAAATTTAAAGCAGTCATACTGTGCCCAGTTTCCCTAGATAAATTACGATCACTAGTTACTTTTGATGATACTCGGTTTACCATACGTTTCAGAAAAAATTTAATATTGGCATATTTTCTAAATTTGCTTTGTATATCCACCATATTAAGTTGGTAATTATCTTCAAATAAAATTTTTCTTAATGCCTCTATATCTTTAGAATTATTGATTTCTCTATTGGTATTCTCAATACATGTATAAAGACCACTGGCAAAATCACCGATAAGGTATTCTTGAACCGTAATATTACTTTGCTTTTTACCATCTTTCTCACTAATAAATTGCTTCCAGACATCTCCAGTGAAACTGCGCACCTCTCGTTCCCCACACTTTTTTAAAAGCGCACTAAAACATTCCCCCAAGTCTTTCTTACGTGCGTCCAAATCTGTTGACTCAGCATTAAGACATTTTGACATAATACTTATAAGCTCTGGCAATAGTTTTAAAAGAGAATCTATGAATTTACCTGCTATCCTTTTATAATTATTAAAATAACTCGGCAACTTAGGCAATGATTTTTTTTGATTTTCCAAAGTATCTATGCATAGAGTACAAACGTCAAGGTCCAACACAGTATTTGAATCCGACAATTTAAGATCTTCTAATTTTTGTATAGTGACATTCGCCAATGCACTGGGTATAGTCTTGTCCCATGCACCTTTAAGCTTATCCGTTAAGTACCTTTTAATATCCATAAAAATTCACCCTAAATAAATTTTTTTAGCTCTAAATTTCAAATATCGCACTACTGTAATTAAACCATTACTTACTCACCTGGTATTAAATTAGCGCGACCATAATAAACTACTACTTAAGCGTTCATTATAAGACGCGCTATTAAATATGTCAACAATAAATTAAATTTTTTTATATATATTTTGTTTACAAATTATATTATATTATATAAAATCAGGTCTTATCTTTTGATTTTACAAACAATGCAGCAACATATCCGCAGAAAATTGCCGCAGCAATTCCAGCCGCCCCGGCGGTTAAGCCTCCCGAAATAGCGCCAAGTAATCCTTGATTTTTAACAGCTTCCATTGTACCTTTAGCCATTAAGTATCCAAAGCCCGAAAGCGGAACAGTTGCTCCCGCCCCTGCAAACTCGGCCAACGGCTCATATACACCGACTGCCGTTAAAAAAACTCCCGAAACAACCATGCCGACTAAAATTCTCGCCGGGGTTACTTTAGTTTTATCAATAATTATTTGGGCTATAACGCAAATAAGCCCTCCGACGACAAATGCTTTTAAATACTCCATTTTACATATCTCCTTTAATTTTCTTTTGAATTTGTAATATAATTAAAGACAAACTTTACATATTTTTATTATGTGACCGATTGAAAAATAAATTCATAATTTTGGAGATTTAAAATGGTTGGAATTATATGTGCAGAACCCGAGGAAATAACAGAAATCGCTCTTTATATGAAAAACATAAAAAAAACAAAAGTAAATTCTTTTGAATTTATAGAAGGAGAAATCCAAAAAGTAAATTGCGTTTTGGTACTAGGCGGAGTCGGGAAAGTAAATGCCGCCATGTGCACGCAAACGCTTATAATTAAATATAATCCCACGTTAATCATAAATATAGGAGTTGCGGGCGGAATTGATAATAACTTAAAAATAGGGGATATAGTCATCGGCGAAAATGTTATTCAGCACGATTTTGACGTTTCTGCATTTCCAAACAGAAAAAAAGGTCAAATTTCGGGATTTTCGGAAGTTAAAATTTCCTGCACGCCAAAAATCACCGAACTTTTAATAAAATGCGCAAATAAAATTCCGAGCATAAGAAAACACTCCGGTACTATCTTAACTGGAGACCAATTTATAAACTCACCCGACAAAATAGAAGCGATAAAAAAAGAATTTGGCGGAACTGCGTGTGAAATGGAAGCAGGAGCTATCGCACAGGTATGCCATATTAACAACATAGATTTCGGGGTTATAAAATCCATATCAGATTTAGCAGATAAAAATTCTCATATTGACTTTCGCTCATTTATAAAAGAGTCCTCTAAAAGCGCTGCACTGCTTCTTTCAGAATTTATAAAATCATATCGGGATTTATATCTACAAACATAGAAACATTCCTATAAAAACTATCCTTTGAAAAATTCGTTAACGATTCGGAAATAAGATTTCTAAAATCTTGATTATTCTTACACTTAATGAGCATACGATACCGGTATTTTCCCGAAACTTTTTTAATAATGGCCTCTGAAACCGGAAGTATTCGCAAAGGAATATTTCCGTATTTTTGTTTGGCTAAAAATTTGATATTTTTGAAAAATTCCATACCTGCATTATAAGCCTTTTTTTCACTTTCAGACGAAAATCCCACAACGCATATATCCGAAAATGGCGGATACAGCATAGCTTTTCTTATACTAATTTCGTGATTGAAAAACTCCTCATAATTTTGAGATTTTACAAATTTAAAAATCTCGCACTCGGGATTAAAAGTTTGAATTATTGCCGTGCCCGGAAATTTATCTCGCCCCGAACGACCCGAAACTTGAGTTAACAGCGAATATGTACGCTCATAGCTCTTAAAATCCGCACTATATAAATATTGATCAACCGATAAAACGCCGACCAACGTCACGCGCGAAAAATTAAAACCTTTAGATATCATTTGAGTACCGACAATAATGTCATATTTGCCGTTTGCAAAATCCTTAAGTAAATTATTTCCTTCTTTTTTAGTATCTTTTATATCCAAATCCATTCTCAGTATCTTGGCTTCAGGGACTATTTTATGTATCACTTCTTCTATTTTCTGAGTACCAAATCCAAAAAACCTAACGCTATTTTTTCGGCATTTAGGGCAATTTTCGGAAAAGTCTTTACTAAAACCGCAATAATGGCACATGAGCTTTCCATTTGATTTATGGTAATTTAAAGAAATACTGCAATTGGGGCAAGAAATCACTTCCCCGCACGAACTACATTTTGCAAGCGTATTGTATCCTCTTCGATTGATGAAAATTATGGATTGTTTTTTATCTTTAAAGTTATTCCTTAAAGCTTCGGCAAGTGCTTGGCTAAATTCAGAAGATATAGCGCTCAAGGGCGAGACATTCATATCGACTATCTTCATTTCGGGAAGTTTGGCACCGCTATAACGCTCTTTCATTTCAATTAGCTTATATTTACCAATTTTGGCACTATAATAACTTTCAACCGATGGTGTAGCAGATGACAAAACAAGTAAAGAATTATTTAATTTACACCTATATTTTGCAACATCTTTTGCGTTAAATCGTGGGCAACTTTCGGATTTATACGTAGATTCATGCTCCTCATCAACCACGATTAATCCTAAATTTTTAACAGGAGCAAATACGGCACTACGAGTCCCCAAAACAATCTTGCGCTTTCCTTCGTCTATAAGCTTCCAATTATTAAAACGTTCTTTATCCGATAGGGCACTATGTATCACTGCAACATCATTTGGATATCTTGATTTAAAAACATCTATAAACTGGGAAGTAAGCGCTATTTCGGGCATCATAAATATAACGCTTTTACCCGCAGATACCACTAAATCCACTAAATGTAGCAAAACTTCGGTTTTTCCGCTCCCTGTAATTCCGTAAAGCAACGATATATCAAATTTATTTTTTAAATACATTTCTTTGAGCGTATTAAAAGCTCGCTCTTGCGCGAATGTAAGCTCGGTAGTTTTATTTTTTTTATTAGAATTACTGTCAACACTTTCGGGCAAAATATATTCTATTTTTTCATCAATCAACAAAATACCTTTTACAAGAAGATTTCTAACAGTTGCGGAGCTCACGCCAGTAAAATAGCAAATTTCTTTCATATTAGCCATTTTATGGGCGTCAATATAATCGTAAATCTTTTTTTGTTTTTCGGTCAAACATGGCAAAGAATCTTTAATTTCACTATTAATTTTAAAATACTTATTAACTCTCTCACAAGCATTTTTGGGGTTGACAAATTCTTCTTCCAAAAATCCTTTGGTGATTAAAAAATTTAAAATTTTATTATAATTTTTTATTTTAAGCCCCAGTATATCTTTAAGCGTAAAAACTTTTTTTGAAAATCCGCCCAAAACCTCCAAAAAAGCTTTTTCAGGTTCGTTTAAATTATTTTCAAATTCTGAAACGTTCGCACTAATTCTGTATTTTATTCCGCTAAGGCTATCGCCAAGTCCATGCGGAAAAACAAGTTTGGCAGCATCAAAATAAGAGCAAAAACAGCGTTCTTTAAGCCATTTTATAACTTTTATCATATCCGGCGATATAGTAAAAGTTTCATCTAACACAGCATAAATTTTTTTAAGAGGCGTTTGAACTATACTTTCGCCTTCATCGGAAAATCCCATAACAAAACCAAGGCGTTTGGCACTGCCTTTCCCAAAAGGCACTATCACCCTACACCCTATCTTTATTTCGCCTATAAAATTTTCGGGAACTTCATAGCTATAAAGAATATCGTTTTCGAAGGAAAGTTTACTAACTGCTATTTTTGCAATGTACATAATAAAACCTACATTATTCTATCTAAGTAATTGACAACAACGTAAATGATAATTAGTTTTCAAATAATTATCAAGTTAGCGTTTATAGATATCAAACTCCAATAATTAAAAAATAAAAAAGCACATATAAAAACCAAATATCATAATATAAACGCATAAAGGAGTGATTTTATTTATGAAAGAACTTTGCACCGCAGATCAGTTTTTTCTTTCTGCAAACACGACGGAGGGATTCTATTCACTATATGACAACTTATATTATCCACTGGAAGATTGGTTTTGCTATATTATAAAGGGCGGTCCAGGTACGGGAAAATCAACACTTATGAAAAAGATTGCAAAAAAGGCCCTCGCAAAAGGCGAAAAAACCGAAATAATATGGTGTTCATCAGACCCCAATTCACTTGACGCTGTTATATTTCCAAACCTAAAAACAGCGATTGTTGACGGCACCGCTCCACACACAATGGATCCTATCTTTCCCGGAATTAGTGATACTGTTATAAATTTATGCGACTGTTGGAATGAAAACATTTTAAAAAATTCCAAAAAAGACATCATAAAGCTCTACGAAGAAAATGAAAGTTTACATAAAAAATCCCAAAACTATTTGAAAGCTTATAAAATAATTAGTAATCAAAATAAAATTATATTTAAAAACTCAATGGATCTTGAAGCACTTGATAAATATTGCAAAACATTGATGACAAAAATCTTTACAAAAAAATCATACACAGGATTAGGGAAACAATCTTTAAGATTTATTACATCCGTAACTCCAAAGGGCTTGCTATCCTTAAATCAAACTTTTGACTTAAAATCCTCGAGGATCTTCGTATTTGAAGACAACTATTCCATGGCCGGAGATTACGTTCTAAAAATGATAAAAGAGAAAGCTAACAATTTAAAATACAACACAATATCTTGTCCCTCACCATTTAACCCTAAAAATGAACTTGAAGCACTTTTTATACCAGAGCTCGATGTTTCGTTTATAACTAAAAACAACAAAGATTATGAGGAATTTAACGAATTTTTAAAATATAAATGCAAAAAAATACCATTGAAGAAATTTATAAACACAAAAACAATAAATAACCATAAAAATTTTATTAAATTAAATAGTAAAATATGCCATGAATTTTTAAACGAAAGCATAAAATGCCTAGAAAATGCACTGTCTATCCACGATGAGATTGAAAAATATTACAAATCTGCCATGGACTAT
>JAEEGL010348002.1_pt1 | contig 18234 bp, 7 predicted proteins | sample 9134231 | NCBI WGS metagenome assembly JAEEGL01 (sample SAMN16246548, study PRJNA631951) | gut metagenome | biome: gut microbiome; feature: rumen; material: fiber-attached | host: Bos | place: Iran: Karaj | collected 2018-10 | reverse complement strand
GGGCAAGGGATAAATTCATCAAAATTGGTTAATGGCGAAATAAAGTCCTCTATACTGAATTCAGGATCTTTATCAAGTTCATCACGATCAACTTCTTCAGGCATCAAAATATTCAGCAATATCCGCTGCTCATAGTCATTAAAGGCTTGCAGGTTCTGAAGAACTCTTGATGCAGGATCTTCACTCGGGTGGCGTAAATATGTCGTAGAAAAAGCAAACTTCATATTCTCATTGAAATCATTACTTTTTTTACTTAAATGGTAAAGGATTGCCGTTTCCATTGATGTAAAATATCCTGAAATAATTAAGTCAGGATTGCCATATTTCTCGACATTGCTGTCAAACGCATCCTCTTCATCGCCACTCAATGTGTTATAATATTCAGAATAGTCACCCTTAGCGTGCTCATCTGTCAAAAAAGCCCGCAGTGCAAGAGCATCCTTTATTTGTAATTCACTCGCACCAGCCTCTTCCATCTCCCCCTTTTTTTCAAACCTTGCATACATTAGGCACTTAATGTGGTCCGGTTTCCAGCGTTCGTTTGTGGTTGACTGAACCTGATCCGTATAAGTTTCGGGATATATTTTCATAAAAATTGGATAATAAAAGAAATTCGTACCGTTCGCAGCATTATAATCATCGACAATCTGCTTACAGTCCATTATCCCCATAAAGGCGACATCAAAATTGTCTTTTAGTTGCTCCGCCCATGCCAGGGTTGGGAGCCAGTGGCCCTGCTCCTTGTAAACATCGGGCCAAAAGACGATTCTCTTTTTTCTCTCTGACATAGCACACCTCTAATGTTTAGTTGTTTTTTATACAACGAATAGACAAGCCTTTTCTACGAAACATACTGAAAATTCCACTTGTTTTTTTCTGCTTTTGTTCCACCCAAGGATTCAATATCGAATCGCGGACCGCCAAAAGCATTTATGATATAAGTTTTTTGCTTTTCAAACACCGCAAGCAAGTCATAAACAAATACTTCGCTTGTAGGCGTTTCAACAGAAAGCCTAAATAAAAGCGATCGAGCAACCTTACAACAGGAGTCTTGTTTAAAACGACAACAAATCACAACCTACTCCGAGTCTTTTAGACAACGAATAGAAACTGCTGTAAAATCATCATCTATACTAAAACGAGGTTCATCTAAATTATATAATATTTGCAGCACACGTCTCTTGTCTTTTATCATAAAAAGCGCTATCTGTCCTAATGCGTTATATTTATTAACCCAATTTTTATATCCAGATGCATAAACGGAAAAACCTGTTTCGTTCGTCCCATCCGTTGGTTTTCCTTGCCATGTTCTCCAGCTGGAATCAGCTTTTAAGGATTCATTTAGTTTTTCTCCAATTAAGTTTTTCCATTCAACCGAATCAGGCAAATGCCATCCTTCTGGACATATTTGTACATTTTTTACATCGTATGCATAAAGTCGTCCATATAGATTGCAATATTTTGTCGAATCATTATAGCAAAAGCTATATGTTCCTGCCTTGTATTTATAATTCAGGTTCTCTGCCATCCAAATTTGTTCGCCAATGGTTACTGTTTTATAGACTTGATTATCACGTAAATCGGTTAAGGTGTTATTTTCTGCATCATAAATACTATTCAACGCAGACGAGCAAGAAATGCTTGAAGAACATTCTACATTAGATGAACTCTGAATCACCGAAGATGAGGATTGAACCTCACTCGAAGAACTTTCTACGTTAGACGAGCTCTGTATCACCGAAGATGAGGATTGAACCTCACTCGAAGAACTTTCTACTACTTTTTCACTACTGCTAGATTCTATAGGCTTTTCTGAACTAGATGATTCACCCTCTTGCGAACTAGACAGCACTTCTGAACTAGACGATTTAACCTCTTGCAAGCTTGATGATATTGATTCTGGAGAATCTAATGATGACGACGACAAAGAATCATCACCGCAAGCTATCAAGAATAAAGGGATTAAAGACCAAGAGTATTTATGTAGGTTGAACATCAGAACTCCTTATTGCCGTATAACTTACGAAAATAACAACTTTAGCATTTGCCTTATCTGTTATATTTTCCAAACCAGTTAATTTCAAATCCATTTCAAGACCGTTATCAATCAAAGTGCCATCAAATGGCGAATACCTATCATCAATAAATTTGAAATCAAATTTTCCCGCATCCTGCAAAGCCATACTTGTTGCAACAACAGTATTAAAAATAGAATTAGAAATAGAAAGTTCAGCATTAAGGCATTTGTATGATTCGCCTACATTATTAGAAATAACCTGCAATCGAATGTCTTTTAGGAGCCTATTACGATGATTTACAAAATCATTTTCAAATAAACTTCGAGAGACAACAATATGATATTCAAAAACATTAGCCTCTTTAGTAACTTCAATATGTTGTCCATCAGGGAAATCAAGTGAACTATATATAGTGTCATTTTCAGATGGATTGCACACGGGGGCATCTAAATTTTCAAACAACAAAATTGGTCTCAAAATTTCCATTTCATGCACATCGTTTTCAAGGTAAGCCTTCTCCATTCTTCTCAAGTCTAGAAGTATCCTTTCTGGAGCAAGAAGCCCCTTACGAAGACCTTCCCAATATGTCTTATTGATAAATTCAGGGGTTACACCAGTTTTTCCATCAATTTCAAAATGGTAGGCTTTTTCCGCCATCAAGGCGACATCGTTCAGCAGTTTCACATACTGTCTGTAAACCGCCCCAAGTTCTTTTTCTAGCCAATTATACAATTCATCGTTCGTAAACTTTTCACTCAAAACATCATACATCTGTTCCGAGCGAAGGACCTCCCTTTCAATACTTTGATGCTTCTTTTCTACCTGTTGGGCCTTAATTTCGTTTATGACTTCTTCCTTTTCGACGTCAACAACTTCGGCATCTGCAACCTCGTCTTCCAAAAGCCACTCTTTCTTGCGGCGCTCCAATTCTGCCTGAAGCTTTGTTTTAGCTGCGTCAAGTTGTCTTTGGGCAAACCTTGCGGCATAGCTTTCTGCTGCACTTACAAGATTTTCCGCAAGTTTCGTTCCGCCCAAAGATTCTATATCGAATCGCGGACCGCCGAAAGCATTTATGACAGAGCCGTATTTGAAATCAGGAATCTTAAACGTTGCAGAAGCTATGTTACGGACCTTCTCGACGGTTTCTTGAATTTTCGCAACCTTTTCCATCAGCTTCTGGTACTTTTTCTCCGCTACAGAAACCAGATGCATCGCCTTCTGCTTTTTCGAGGTATTTTGTTTAGCAGTCTTCTTTTCTTCAAGCCTAACTTTTTCGGCTTCCAGCGACTTGACTTCCATTTCATGGACAGCCTTACTCTCGGCAACCACAGCCTTGTCACATTTCGCCTTGAATACTTGCAACTGTTCGGCATCCTGTTTTTCGAGTATGCCAAGCAGATCACGGCCCATCTGGCAGGCATCCTTCGCCATGTCAACCGCCAACTTTACAATTACGCGGAACCGGTAAATCGGCAACTTGGCTTCGCTCGAACTCAAGATGGAATCTATCGAAAGTCCCATCGCCTGCGCCTTCACCATCAGCCCCGGGTCAATGGGCGGCGCAAACAGGGCGAGAGTGCGTTTTACCCCCTGGATATTGAGACTGTTGCGAATCTTGTATAACCTATCAGCAATCGTATCCCAATACGAGAACAAGGTATCGTTTCTCGGTACCGAGAAATAGAACATAGATTCCACGATATTGCCAGTACGCCTCGCCTTGGCATCCATCGCGCGTATAGACAGTGTTTTCGCCCTACTCTTGCCCACCAGCGCATAGTTTTCGTACTCAATAAAGGCATTACCCAAATCATCCGTCTTTGAAAGCAAATCATTTGCGGTCAAAGGCGATTCCGCTTCTGGCTCCGGCGCATCAGGATTTCTGGGACCGAGCAATTCTGCAGCGAGCACATAGAATTGTATCGCCAAGTTTACAGATTCTGTAGTGTCTTTTTCAAATTCCTGATCACCCCATCCAATGAGCACATCCAGATACTTCATTACCACATATTTCTGGTATGCTACATTGCGGTAACGGGCAATCAAATGTGGGTTGAATGGATCGTTTTTCCACTTATCTACAAGTGACGAAAGAGCCGATCGGTCCGGAAGTTTATCGCGCTTGGTAGGCAACCCCAACATTTCCAAAACAGACTTGTCGGCATCCTTGTTCGCAAAGAAGGGCAAGAACTTCCAGTAGCGCGCCCCCTTGGGCAAGGCATGGATGAAGTGTTTCGTCTTTTCGTAGGCAGAATACCTCTCCCTGGGGTCAAAAACCAGTTGCAACCACAAGAGAGCCTCCTCGTAACTCTGCTCCGCAATCATCTTTTCGGCTATAAGCATCGGGACATAGAAGAACAGTTCCCAGTTGTACATGGCATTCGCGCCACCCCATACGAAATCCACCATAGGGGCCGGATAGGGGCCATCTACATTCGCCTTGTTGGGCCAGTAGTTGTAACGGAAGATAGTCTGTCCCAGGTCCCACGCCTGCCAGTCGCCCGCCATGTAGTAGCCGAGATAGACGCTAAAATAGTAGTTATAATACGAATAAGAGTAATAGTAACTATCCGAAACGGGCAAAGCCTGCGTTTCGCGGGTGTAAAGCCACTTTGTCCCGCCGTCGCGGTAACGCTTGTAGAAGTCATCCACTAGCGAATGGGACAGCAACTCGAACCTGTAGTTCTTCTGGTCGGAATTCACATCGCCGTCCTTCGTGACAGCCTGCACAAAGAAGGTTCGACGATCGTCCATATAGAAGAACGGCAAATCTTCCACCTTGTCATTCTTGTCCAATTTCAACATCGAAAGGTTCGTCGCCACGATGCGGAAAAGGCCCGGCGTATAGTTCAGAACGGCATTGTCCTCTGGGTAGAGCAAGCCCTTGTTGCCGCAGGTAAATTCTGGAATTTCCACAAATACGCCGTGGACTAGTTGAGTTCGTTCCGGCGCAAAGTCATCTATCGGCTGGTAGTCGGAATCAAGGAATTCGAGAGTATCACTCCCATCATTATGGACCGTGATAGAAGCAAGACACCTGTAAAACTGCCTTGACTTATCGTAAACACGCTTCGTCACCTTGTTTATCTTGGTCGAGCCATCCATAATCTCGGTGGTCCCGACAACCTCTTCGTATTCCTGGTATTTGTACGCAGTCTTGACAACCGAGACCTTTACCCAATCCAGGGAAGATTCCGTTTTCAGACTGTAGCGGTCATCAATTGCCTCGTTGTCGCCGAGTGCAAAATCGAGCGGGTTATTGGAAGTGTCGTATAATGCATTGCAGGACATACGGGTCCCACTCCATTTTGCCCCCGTATAACTCGTCCAGCAAATACGAATCATCGCGTAGTATTCGATATTTTCCATGCCACCATCCGAGGCGGCCTCCATAGACCGTTGCCCCATTGTAATCTGAGGCCAAAGCAGGTAAAGACGCTGGTTGACAACGGCGGGAACCACCGTTTCGGATGGAATATCGACATCAAGGCGTTCCCACGGGGTCCATTCGCCCGAAAGAATTGCCTTTGCCTTGTACTTGCGATAGTAATAGGTATGCGGTTCACCGCGAGTCCGTCCAATAATATGCAACGTATAAAGGACACCGCCTTCATCGCCACCATCTTCCTTGGTCGCCCCGACAATTTCGATGCTCGAGACCTCCCGAACCTTTTCAAGGTATTCAAATAGGGCTTCCTCAAGATTCTTGTGATCGTCAGAAAATTCTTGGATACGATCCTCGAGTTCCTCGAAGAACGGGGTCTTGTCGTCGCGTAGGTCAGATGCAATCCAGTTTTCTGGGTAAAGGAAGACCTTGCGAGCAGCTTCCCATACGCGATAGTTCTTCATCCATTCCCATTCGCTGCGCTGTTCATCGGTCAGAACATTCTCGCCTTCCAGGCCTAGTTCCGCACGCTGCACAAACAGCTGAATAGATGCAGATGCCTGAACGATACGTGAGATGGTCATATCGGGTTCCATCTTCACATCCATTAGGTAATAAGCATAGATATCGTTCTCGTCCACGAACTTTTTCGGATAGCGGCTATCTGTTTTAAAATCCTTATCTGGAATAAGGCAAGAGTCCCAACAAATGTATGCAGCAAGGGCGTCACGTTTTCTCTTGCGCAAGTCATCGTTCATTTCTTGGGCGAATTTGAGCCACTCGGATTCCTTGGTATGCGACTTTACAGCATCTTCCAGTTTTTTTACCGAGGTGGCATAACTGGATACTGCTGCCTCGATGTCCTCGTCATAGTTATCCGAACCGGGGGCGAGGTCTATTTCGGACAGCAGGTCATCTAGGTCTATCGGCAGCAGATGGGTCTTCGCATACAGTTCGTAGTAGCGCGTAAATTTCAACCATCCGTCAAGCGACGTACAATCCGCAGGGTCTTCAAAGGAGGCCGCTTTTAAATCCACTATGACCCCCGAATCTACCGCTAACAAATCTTCAAGATTATCACCCTCTACCAGTTTATTGATATCAAAATCGCCCGAAAGCAATCTGTCCGTCACATAATTAGCGACAACCAGGGGACGTATTTTGTTGTACTTATCAGAATCTGCTAGATTGTCACCTAACAAATTGATTTCTTTCAAATTGATTCCCTGATTGCTGTTTTGCACAAAATTATAAACAGCAATTTTTCTCAAAAACTTTGCATACAACACATAAGATGCGGAAAGAAGTGTTGGGGGAACATCAGCAGGCGTTTCATTAGGCTCTTTGGGATTAACCTTATCATCATATTCTTTGGCGTCTTCATAGAACAATTCCCATTCTGTAAGATTATCGGGCAAAAGTTCATCACCACAATTTTCAACAATGCCAAATTCAGCGTAAATAAGAAGTCGTAAATTATCTTGCCATACATCAACATCTTCTGGAGGTTGAGGTTTACTACCCAAACCAGATGCGGCTAAATTCAAGGCAAATTCATTTGCCGCTTCTTTTTCGTCTTCGCCAATGGGTGCCAGCAAATCCAGGTAGAAATCCACATCAATGGAGGTCCCAGAAAGAATTCGCCACTCATCGGATAGTTCACGGATGGATTCAAGGGTATGGTCATCAGTCCATGCCCCATATTCTACGATTCTGCCCAAGTTAGGCACAGAAATGCCAAATGATTTCGCAATAAGGCTGTAACGGTAGCACTCGTAAAGCACCTGTAAAAGCGAATCATCGTCACCAACACTTATAGTGTCATAGATATTCTCAGAATCCTCTTCGGAAAGTCCCAGACCCTCTACCAACAGTTTAAGCGCTGTTCGACGATATTCACCGTCCCCGCTCATGCTCACCAGCAACCCCGGCAACCGATACACGGAATTGATGAATTCCGTCGTTGCCTCCTGCTTGCATCCCAAAACCATGGCGTCCTGGACCGATACATTATAACGGCCAACCAGTTCACAGACAACATCCAGTTCTTCAAGAGACAGGTTAAATGTCAAGAGAATGTCGGAAAGGGACCAGCCGAGAATGTTCTTCCGGTGGACCAAAACCGCCATCTTCCTAAAGAACGAATCCCAATCAACGTTAACCGGGACCTCCTCTTCATCGACAACAACCATCCTAGGTACAAACTCATAGCCATTGATGTTTGCCAACTGGTAGAATTCGGAATCCTTGGGCCTATAGCGGACACCATCAAAGTTTCCGTTATTCAAGATTTCGTTCAGGTCATGAATCGTGAACCCGGTCCTTTGCAGGAACACCGCGACCCGACGCAGGACGCCTATGTAATTCCCCGTTGTTGTGGAATTCTTGTCTGGAAGGATAATCTCGTTGCCATGCTCCTTCAACCCCCACATGTCCCAGGTACTGAACTGGCCACAGTCCAGGTTCGAGTCCATAAGGCATCGCTGGTTAAAGTCAAGCCTCAACTCCCTGCAGTCGCTAGTCGATTCCGCATTTGCATGCTGTAATTTGGGAATATCATAAAAATGCAGCGACAAGTTCGAAAGGATTTTTCTCGCCTTGTCCCTGCTGAAATTGGCAGGAAGCTGGAACGGGTAGATTTTCCTTGCCAACAGAAGGGCGGCAGCGTCATCGATCGATTTGTCCTCCCCGTCCTTAAACTCCAGAAGCTCCGCCCGCAGCACAGCCGCGGTCGCATCGACAGGATTGTTATTGGCGACAACACAGGCTTTCCCGTTTTTATCCAGGCCATCGTTTACCAGGCATTCCAGCAGTTCTATCCCTAGGTCTATCGTAGGCATCGGGATTTCAGCATTCGCCTTGGTCAACTGCAAACCGAGATAGTCCGGACGGCGCTTGGTAAATGCGCTATACGCCGTACTCTTCTTCAAAAACTTCAGTAGGTCAACATAGTATGCAGACGCACTGAGTATAGATTGCCCCTGGGTCGCCTTCGTGAAGTTGATGTTCCCGAATAGGCCAGCCCAGTTAATGGTATTGCGTGTAGCCTCGCGAACTCTCGCCGTATTCGTATTGAGTTCGGGGTCGGTTGCCCTCAACATCCGGGTCTTGGGCAGGGCACGCGGGATTGCGCGAAGCGTTACGTTTTGCTGACCATCCCGATTCTCCGGTACTGGGTATTCCTCCTCGGGTTCCTCGGCAGGTTCCTCGACAGAACTTGTTACATACGCCTGGATATTGAGCGAGGCCTCTGCCATGTAGTTCTGTGCAAGCCTATGGATTTGCCTTGCCTCTGCGACCTTGCCGATACCGTTACCATGCTTGGCGACAAACTCGTTCTCGCTCATTGTCGAAATTTGGTATGCGGACTTAAAACCGTGATTGATTAGATAGGCAATCGCCTCGGCGCTCTCGGTCAGGTGGTAAAGTCGCTGCAATTGCTGGATTTTTTCTTTTGCAGATACCGTACTATCACCGATATACTCGTTAAGGTCGGTATCGGAAAGAGAGAAATCCTCCCATGCCGGACTCATCAATAAATCACAAGTATCTCCCCATTCCTGGTCTTCGAGCCTATCTTTTAGGCCCCACAACAACGCTTGCTGCGGGAACCACGCTATAATCTGTTCCGAAAGTTTGCGGGCATAAATAACCTTTTTCAGTTCCACATTGTTGCCCGGAAACTCTGCAGGCAATGCACATGGAGGAATCGTTTCAGTCGTTTCAACAGGGGTGTTTTCAGGCTCATCATTATTTTGCGGAGTTTCACCAGAATTCGGCTCTTGTTCAGTCTGTTCATCATCCGCATTATCGTCATCATCATCTTCTTCGCTTTCATAGCAATAGAGAACATAATATTCTTCTGCTATAGCATTTACAATATTTTTCCAGTCCGTGTCAGCAAGACGCAACAGGTCCGAGAGTTTGCAAAAATCAAAGTTCTCTTTTCTCGTCACATAACGATAAGTGCAGACAATCCCAGGAGCAAACTTTTCAAAGAACTCGTTAAGGTCAAAAACGGCTTTTAATCTAGAAATTTCTTCCTGCGTCAATTGCGGAACAACGATTTCTTGTGGAAGGAGTATATTTTCATCCGATTCAATCTGAATGTCTAACTCTTCGTCATTCGAATCCGCTTCATTTTCCCCTGCATCGAGCTCAGAACTAGCATCACCTTCAGCCTGTTCGTTATTTTCAACCAAGGCATTTTCTTGCAGCAATTCAATGAACGCATCGACATCCGCCCCTACACTATAGTAAGCATCTAGCAGTTTTTCGTAAAGATTTTGTGCAGATTCAGGCTCCTGAGTTTCTTGCTGATTATCTTCTTCTAGCGGATTTTCATTATTATTTCCTTCGCCGTCATTATTCGGGTCTTCACCTTCGCTTGTGGAATCTTCGCTATCAAAATTTTCTACGGCAACATAATGCGGTAGTTCTTTTGCCTTTTCTTCGCTTTCCGAATCGTCTCCAGTGGAAGACTCGCTTTCCGTGCTGGGATATTCAATAGTTAAATCTTCTTTGATGTAGAGACTGAGCAACTGGCTTATGGTAAGAGCGTCATTTTTATCGTCGTCTTCTTCGCCCCGCAGGGTTCCGCCATTTACCAAAGTTTTCCAAAGGTTCAAAACAAGCGTCGTATCAGTTGGGCAAATCAGTCCATCGGACACCGCCCCAAACAACGTTTTCTGGATAATAGTCGGCTTTGCCTTAGTCAATTTGTAGAGCGTAGAAACGCTCTCTCTCAGAGCCAACGCAAAGAATATTTCAAGCCAACAGTTCTCCTCTTCAGCAGTGAAATTGCTATATCCATCAAGTTCGCGCTTTTGTAGTTGAAGGAGCATGCTGTATGCAGTAAAATAGGCGTGAACCTTGCTGTCAACTATACGCTCGCGGCCTGCAACGAGAGGGAACACCGTATTGGAGTTCAAGAAAGTGTTAATAGCATTGATTTTTTTCGTGTTATTTACCGGTGCTGTGCACCAAGAATCAACCGAATTCCTATACACGCGAAGCATGGAATCAAGCTTCGCATACTCACACTCAAAGCTTGCCTGCTGTGACTTTAGGGTGAAGTTTATTTCCTGTTCTGTTTTTCCGTTGAAAACAAGGTGTTCGGTCGATTTGTGATAATACTTTCCACCCTTTTTTTCATGGGCTTCTGCATACAGAGACACCTTGTCTTTACCGTAATCCTCCTTTGAATCAAGCAGAAGGCCTGCCGGCAACAATGTAGAACTGTAGCGGATTTCATACTGTCCATCGGAAGCAGAAGACATTTCTCCCAATATGATTTTTTCAAACGATCCCGATGGGTCTTCACCGTCAACAGATTTATCGACAAAATGCAGGCAATAGGCTATTATCTTTATATTCGCAAGGATATTTCCCTGCTCATTTTTTGCAGTTCCAAAAACACGGCAGTCGCCGTTCTGGTCAGGATGTTTCGAAATATCAATCGGTCCAACATTAAGCACAGCACTGGGCTCGTTATAAATATTAGATGTCCAGAGGGTATTCTGCTGGTAGTCTTCTACACGAATCCGGAGCGTAGGGTACTCGAGAGTCGTATCGCCGTTCTGAAACTGCGAACTCGAAAAGCCAAGCGTGAAGGAGCCATCGGAAGAAATACCCGTTTCCGCAATCGTTTGAAAAACGCCATTCTTCAGGTTATCGGCATACACCTTACCCTCGTAAAATGGGATGCCGTTTTTGTTGAACGTTCCGGAAACAATCCAATAGTTAGGTACGGGATAGGGCATTACGGCTCCTTTGTTATAGTCTTAAATCTATACAAGGATTACCGCCCAGTCAATATTTTTGATACAAAAATATCGATTTATTTATTTTTCGCCAATATTTTTTCGCAAAATTTTAAATTTCAAAAATTTGAATACGCTTTGAATACATCAAAAGAAAAATTTATATGCAGCCACAATTACATAACAAATTTATATCCAGCGTCATTTCATCTTCTTGTCTATGTATTTAAAAAACAGAAATTACCCTTATCTATCATAACAAGCCACTTTCTCCACCATGGGCAAAGATGCCAAACAATACCCACCAGCGCAGCCCAGTCTTTCCCATTTTTCCGGAGGACCATAAAATCCAAAACACCACCCCCTTGTAGAACTCGTATAACTATACCACTGTGCGGTATCCCGCTCTGCAATCACATTATAGTGATTCCCCGTGTAGAAGTTTATAACCGGTTCCACAATCTCAACATCATTATTCAAATAGACATGAAGTTTATCCTAAGGTTCGGGAAACATTCCGTACCATCGTAATCGCACCCCAAAAGGATACCGATCAGCATACAATAAAGGAGTCCAAGCACTTTTGTGGACTGGTTACGCTGCCTAAAAAAGGAAACAGGGTGAACAAATACCGTATGGAAAAATACACTTCAGTAAAAAAATATATATATTAACATAAGGCAGCAATGGAGATGACTAAACTTACCGTAAAAAACAATTACCTTCCAAGGCTAGCTTTTCGATAAAAATACAAAAAATCCGTTATTCAACTCACCGCACGTTCTGCCGTGCCGCCAAAAGCAGGGAGAGGCTTTGCAAAAATTTAGTCCTTGCAAATGTCCTCAAATTTAATTTCAATATTTCCACCCAACCTACGATATTCACTGTATAAATCTAATGCAGTTTCACAATCATCTTTTGACGGTTCGCGCCTACGTCTAAGATTGCCTAACGCAGAATAATAATACGCTTCGGGATATATAGATGCGTAAGGAAGCAATAAATTATACGGAAATAGAATCCAATTTTTTGAACCGCCTGCTATTGTTCCATTTTCAAGAGACAATTGATATATCAACATGCTAATAAAAAAATCAAAATCTCCCAATTCTACATTCGAGCGATAATAATCTTCCAAGGCTTTTAAAACGTCCTTGCCATTATCTTTAGCCACCATTTTTTTGAATCCATTTTCCATAACGTCAACGTGGGCTGTTTTGCAATTATTTAAGCGAAGAACCGTATTCGGATAAATCGAAATAAGTAAAGCCTCGACAAAGCACTGGATATCCATTTTTTGAACTTGAAGAGAATCGATCTTATTTTCCGCCACACTCGATATGCTTTTCGAGGGAGGCTGTAATGTAGTTTTTGAGGAATCGATGCTTACGTAATTTCCTAAAAGAAACCCGAATAAAAAAGTAACAACAATACTTATGGCAACAAACTTGTTCATTTTAATATACTCCTTTAGGTGATTTTGGCATTAATCCTTTTACTCCTTTCCAAAGACGAACTTGAGTCACAGTATATTTATGCTTATCCACATATCTGCCACGATTTATTGTGGGTAATGGTTTTTCAATTGCGCCTGTTTTTTCATTAACATCAAAATGTACTGAAGACGGAATACGCGAACTATTATCAAACCCTGAAAAGCCAACAACCTTTCCATCCTTAGCATCATAACTAGTCAAAACCAAAAAATGTCCTGTAACACCATAATCATTTATCAACTTTCCATTTTTGTCCTTTGCTATTTCTCCAATAGAAACACCGACAACGACAGGCAGCCCTTTATCAATTGAAGCTTTTATATAAGAGGACATATTTTTAGCAACAACCTTCCTTATTGAAAGGTTGCTATAATCTTTAGGAAGTTTTTTGGGAGCCCCTTGCCAAATATTGCCAATAGTATTCCCTCCTTTATCCTTTGCTCGGCCAACATGAACATCAGTGTACTTTAGGGAAGCAGCAGTTTCTGCTGCTGCAACAGCCAAATCAAAACAAACAGCCCCCCCATACCATCCAACCTTATTGATTATTTGAATCATCTCATCACTAATTGAATGGGGGCCATCAGTTGGTATATTTTTTTCCTCATCACTATCCCTATTTTTTTTCGATATTGACACTTGATTAACATTTCTTTGTTCTTGATCAACAACATTTTCTTCGTTGGTGCCATGAGGATCCACGCCGCTTACGGGGTTCCCGTGCACGTAGGCGTAGAGGTTGATGCCGTCGGCAAGCCATGTGGGGTCCGTGGAGACCCACCTTGATATATGGGCTGCGTAGTAGCGCTGCTCGCAGTAGTACAGCGAGGATTCCTCGTCCTTCTCCTTGCCGGTGTAGCGGTAGCGCTTCCGGCTCACTTCGCTCGCGTTCCTGCCCGCTCGGTAGCTGGTGTCGCCGTAGGGGTAGTATTCCTCGTAGCTGATGACGTTCGCCGACCCGTCAAGTTCTAGAGACGCGGAACCAAGGTGGTTGTCAAGCTGGTAGCGTAAAACGGGTGCGGGGTTCGCGACCGCAACGGAATTTTCCACGGTCAGCGTCTCCGCCAACGCAATGCGCTTTTGATCGTCCATGACGTGCAGTGTCTCGCGTTCGGTCTCGAGCGTCCCGTTCACGGTCTTCCGCCATATCTCGAAGCCGCCGAGGTACAGCCTCGTCTCCACGGTGCCGTTCTTCTCGACAACCTTTCTCGTGCGTATCCCGTTGCCGTCGTAGCTGTAGTACGCCTCCGTCGTGCCGCGCGTGATGTGGTACAGTTTTTCGGCGAAGTCCCAGTCCATCACGGAGAGGTGCGGCATGGAGGCCATGCTGCCATGGGCGTTGTAGGAGAAGCTCGCGGAGGCGCTCCCGACCGTGGAACTTGTCAGGCGGTTGCTGTCCGTGGCGTAGGCGTTCGTGCGGGTCCACGCGTTGCCGTTTGCCTGGTGGATTATGGACAGGAGGTTCCCGACGCTGTCGTATTCCCATTCGCGGGCGTAGTTCCGCATGGCGGTGCCGTCCTGCGGGCTTATCTGGGCGGCATCCCAGTTTTCGCAGAGAAATCCCAACTCAAGCAACTGCGTTTCTAAATCAGAAGATTCCTCCTGAAATTTGGGAAGTTTTCTCTATAACGAAGCGCAGGGCATAAAGTTAATATAGGATTATTTTTTCCAGCCAGCAAATAGCTAGAAATTTACAAATTCTTACGAATGATGAGTTTTCCGGTTTCGTTCAAAGGTGCTAAAGGGACTTTCACAAAGTCATCAAGGAATGATTTTTCTTCAGGTGTAAGGACACGTTTATCAATGGCTATCCAAGGTTTTGAATCATCGCATGACAAAGGATCTCTTCCAAATTTGATAAACAAAAATTTTGAATTAAGTTTCATTAGATAATCAATGCAAGCTGTTGAACCCTTATTTTGGGGAACCATACTAACATAGCGAAATAAGGAATCTATATTCAATGAGTCAGAACCCAATACAGCCATTTTCAAGAGTTCGTTATTAACCACCAACAATCCATCTCGAGTGATTCTCTTCGGAGGAGGATATTTTTTCGATACACCATCCAATGTTTTTGCTGAATCCAAATACTGTATAATTTTCTCGTAAAATTCTTTTTCCAACCGCATTGCCTTATTGACATATGCGGGCCTTTTATTGAAGAAATCCCGCACAAGAGAATCCGTATTCAAGTTTTCATGACTAGAGACGACATTTTTCAAAAAAAGATTTATTTCCGTTGCTCCCTTTGACAAAAGGTATAGTTGCGACCATTCGGCTACAGGTTTTCGTAAAATAAATTTTTTTTCTTTTGACTTTTTGACTTCATCCAACTCGAGAGGACTCGACCAATTTTTTGTTATCGTGTGGATGAAATCATGATCTATAGATCGAAAACTTTCTATACTTTCAGTATCGAAATCCGTCCGTATAAACGTATCATAGATGGCTTCGAAATACCGACCTAATATATATTCTTTCGAGATTCTTGAAAAAAGAATTCGATTCCACCAAAAAGAGATTGCCTCGGATTCCTTGATTTGACAAGGTGTAAACCCGCATCGAATACTTTCACCTCCTGCAAAAACAGAAAAATAGCAAAGTAGCAGAAGCAAGACAATTCTTTTCATCATGGCGTTTTCTCTAGTTTTTTCAAAAAATTAATCTCTTCTTTCCCAAACTCATTTAAAGGAAAACCGACCCAATTCTTGCAGATAAAATTTCGATGTACCTTCATTTTCTTATTCGTAATTAGAAGATTTTCATTATAAAACTTTTTGTAATAAGAATCAGATTTCACAAGAAAATATTGCGCCGATAATTTTTTTAGGAAAGAATTGCAATCATAGGGATGATCAGAACGTTTAATAAAGTCCCTTACCTGAACATAAATTAAGCTTCCATCCAATCCAAAAAAAGTCTCATAATCCGTGCAGAAACCATCCTTTCGTTCACATGAATCCCCTATATCATAAACTAAAGAAACTGAATCAATGTAATACAACCTCGATACATTTTTTTCATCTGCAAGCAATTGTCCATATTCTTTTGTTTCTACAAACATGGATAGCGTATCTATGAGAACAGGCGTTTTCCCATAAAAAATTCTATCCATGATAGATTTTTCTAAAGGAGCTTTTATTTCTATAAATTTTGATGAAACAAACAAGACCGAATCTTGACGAGAATAACGAGATTCATCGTTTGCAGCAAACACCGTATAAGCGTATACATCAATAAAGCCAATCATCCAAAAGAGCATAAACTTAAACAACCACATAGTAATCAGCGATAATAGAGTTTGTCATTTTATTATTGGTTTCATTTGTATTTCTTTTCTAAAAAGAACAGGAGCGCACTTATCAACATTAATGTTAAAAGTATCCAGCGGGACAGATTTCATTCTTCTGAAAATATTTTCTAATTCTTTTTCACTAGCATGAATTTCATAAAAATAAGTTCCATCTTCTTTTTTTTGTACCTTGATACCAATCCATATTTGAATACTCGAAGAATCCATATTTAAGTGGTCTCCAGGAGAAAACATAGAAGGATCCTGAATTTTAGAATCAGATGGATCGGGAGCAGACACAGGATGTAAGTGAAATACAAACATTGATTTTCCAGAATTCATTTTATTTTGTTTAAATGACTCTGTAGAGTCCTTTAAAATATTTCCAAACTCCTGTCCCATTGTATGTCTTTTTCTTCCTTCATCATAATATCCAATATAAATTTTATTCAAATCATTTCCTATTGCGGATATTTCTTTATGTTCTTTGGGATCGCTGTTTTTTAAAACCATCTCAAGATGACGGCATGTTAATCTATCTGTATAAGCCTTAAAATTTTTCAAACTTCCAAACTTCTTTATTATTTCTTTTTTATAATGACTTTGAAGGATTTGAGGCATTTTAGCATTAATCAATTCAATTTCTTCAGCCGATGCATTCAATTGAGATTCGTTTTTCACAGACATTTGTTTTTCTTTTTCTCCTTCAGTCCGTCGGTTTCCATTACGAAAAACCATAGGCTGATTATCAACTTCATCCGGCTTCGGATAAGCCTCATACCTATAATTCAAATTCTCCGTCTCTGTTCCGCTCGGGTCCACGCCGCTTACGGGGTTGCCGTTGACATAAGCGTAGAGGTTGATGCCGTCGGCAAGCCATGTGGGGTCCGTGGAGATCCACCTTGAGATGTGGGCGGCGTAGTAGCGCTGCTCGCAGTAGTACAGCGAGGATTCCTCGTCCTTCTCCTTGCCGGTGTAGCGGTAGCGTTTCTGGCTGACTTCGCTCGCGTTCCTGCCCGCGCGGTAGCTGGTGTCGCCGTAGGGGTAGTATTCCTCGTAGCTGATGACGTTCGCCGACCCGTCCAGCTCCAGCGATGCCGAGCCGAGGTGGTTGTCAAGCTGGTAGCGTTGCACGGGCGCGGGGGCCGCGACATGGTTCCCGTTTTCCACCGTCAAAGTTTCAACTATTGCAATGCGCTTTTGGTCGTCCATGACGTGCAGGGTCTCGCGTTCGGTCTCGAGCGTCCCGTTCACGGTCTTGCGCCATATCTCGAAGCCGCCGAGGTACAGCCTCGTCTCCACGGTGCCGTTCTTCTCGACCACCTTCCTCGTGCGGATGCCGTTGCCGTCGTAGCTGTAGTACGCCTCCGTCGTGCCGCGCGTGACGTGGCGCAGCTTTTCGGCGAAGTCCCAGTCCATCGCGGAGAGGTGCGGCATGGAGGCCGTGCTGCCGTGGGCGTTGTAGGCGAAGCTCGCCGTAGTCTGCCCGACCGTAGTGCCGGTCAGGCGGTTGCTGTCCGCGGCGTAGGAGTTCGTGCGTGTCCACGCGTTGCCGTTTGCCCGGTGGATTATGGACAGGATGTTCCCGACGCTGTCGTATCGCCATTCGCGGGCGTAGTTCCGCATGGCTGTGCCGTCCTGCGGGCTTATCTGCGCGGCATTGTAGCCTTCGGCCTCGGGTTCGCCGTCCGCGTTCACGGAGACGTGCTCGCGGCCGGTAGCCTTTACCAGCCTGTACATAGCGTCGTATTCAAACTTCTGGCTCGGGCTGACGACGCTTCCGTTAAAGAAAATAGCCTGCTGAGCGTTGTCGTCGATCTGCGTGACATTGCCCACGGCATCGTAAGTGTAGTTGAGGTCCTGCAAAACGTCCGCGCCGTTGTTGCGGGTTGTCAGGAGGCGCTTCAGGCGGAAGGTTTTATCGTCATACGTGTATCCGGTCGTGGAGCCGTTGCCGTACCGGATGCGCTCGCGCCGGCCCTTCGCGTCGTAGTCGATGTTCTGGACAAAGTTCGTGGCGGTACTTGAGCCGCGCAACTTCACATCGACCTTCTCGAGCAGCGAGGCCTCGTTGTAGCCCGGCAGTATCTCGCTCGCGGGGATGTCCGCGTTGTGCGAGGTCCTGATGCTCGTCGCGCGGTTCAGCGCGTCGTAGGCGGTAACCGTCGTGAACGTCTCCGGTTCCAGCAGGGCGTCCGGGTCGGCGACGTTCCAGTCTATGGTCGCATTATAGGTTCTCGTGAACCGCCTTGCGCTCTCCAGCAGGTTGCCCTTGAAG
>JAEEGL012465916.1_pt1 | contig 18235 bp, 12 predicted proteins | sample 9134231 | NCBI WGS metagenome assembly JAEEGL01 (sample SAMN16246548, study PRJNA631951) | gut metagenome | biome: gut microbiome; feature: rumen; material: fiber-attached | host: Bos | place: Iran: Karaj | collected 2018-10 | reverse complement strand
TCTACAACGACGGTTCTGACGCTACAAAGGCATACAAGGATGCCATCGCAGGCGTTATCGACGGCGCAGGTCTTAACAGCGAAGGTCTTGAGCTTGCAAAGGCTGACGGAAACTTCGATAAGTACGCTTACGTTTCTGATACAGATGCTACTTCCTACATGGCATTCTTCAACCTCAACAGACAGGCGTTCGTAAATATCAACGACGAAACTGCAAACGTTTCTCCCAAGAATGCGGAAGAGCAGAAGAGAGCAAAGCAGGCTATGCTCAACAACCACTTCAGAGCAGCCCTTTCGATGTCTCTCGACCGTGCTTCCTACAACGCACAGTCTGTAGGTGAAGAGCTTAAGCTCACATCCTTAAGAAACTCCTACACACCTTTCAACTTCGTTACACTTGCCGAAGATGTTACTATCGGTATCAACGGAACCGAGAAGACCTTCAAGGCAGGAACATATTACGGACAGATCATGCAGGCACAGATCGACGCTGACGGCTTTGCTATCCAGGTTTACAATCCTCAGGCAGACGGCGGCAACGGTTCCGGTGACGGCTATGACGGATGGTTCAATCCCGCAGGCGCAGCAGCAGAGCTTGAGAAGGCTATTGCTCAGCTTGCTAACCAGGGTATCGAAGTAAGCGCTTCCAAGCCTATCTACATCGATTATCCTACAAACCTTGCTTCTTCTGTAAGAGCTCAGAGAGCACAGGTTGTTAAGCAGTCCATCGAGGCAGCTTTGAATGGTAAGGTTGTCGTAAACATCGTTGACGGTAAGACCAATGCAAACTACTACTATGCAGGTTATTACACAGACTACGGTTACGAAGCTAACTACGATATTTACGATCTTTCCGGTTGGGGTCCTGACTACGGTGATCCTCAGACCTACCTTGACACTTTCCTTCCTGATTTCGCAGGATACATGGTTAAGTGCATCGGTATTTTCTAAAATAAAAAAGTATTAAATAAAATACAATTTTACGCACAAGGAGATGGGCTTTCATCGCCTGTCCCCTTGTGTATTTTTATGAGTGGACGATCATGACAAAATACCTTATAAATCGAATATTACGCGGAATCGCATCAATCGTTGTGGTTATAGGCATCGTAATGCTGCTTGTATATAATCTCATGGACCGTAACCAGATCTTTGCGGGAGATTCCGTTTACTCGCATAAATCAAACAACCAAAAGACTACGTACAAATACCAGAAATGGGAAGAGTACGGTTACCTGGATTACGTAACATACGCAGACTGGCTTATCGGGCTTCGCGAAGCGGGGGAGATAACCGAAGAGAAGCGAGAGGCTGTTGTTGCATTTGCAAGAAAGGCAGAGAACGACAGCAAGGAAGTTGCGGAGTATGTTGCGAAATTCACCGATTACTATGAAGATCGCGGCTATACCGTTGTAAGAATGGATGCTGTTATGCAGGGAAAGAACAAAGTTCAGACCGGCGGACAACAGCAGCTTTTTGCGTACAGGGACGTTCCCATCCTTACCCGTATGCTCTCTTATTTCGGTAAGCTTTTTGATATAGACAGCATAAGATTTGTTAAGGAGGATATCGGAAAGCGCGGACTTACGTTCACGATGCACGATCCCATCTATAACGGCAAGCTTTCTCCTGCCATCATGGGTATGGGAACCAAGCACAAATATCTTCTTTACATGGATTCGAGATTCCCGTTTGTTCATCAGAACCTTCTGACCATTAACCTCGGTAAATCTTATTCTGTAAACCAGGGTATCGACGCCTTTATTACCATGACCCAGTCACAGGGTTCATTCGTAAAGAAGGATATCGTTTATCCTTCGGGACTTGTTGAGTACAGTGCGGACGATCTTCATTCCGCAACCTATGCCGCAGGTTCCCTTGAAGTAAGCAAGACCATGTACTCGACTTCTTACTTCATTGATGATTATACAAACGTTATCACCTGTAAGAACAACATGTCCAAGATGGGCTTCTCGTTCATTATAGGTATTCTTTCTTCGCTTATTGCGTACTTTGTAGGTATTCCTCTCGGAATCCTTATGGCACGTAAGAAGGACAAGATCTGGGACAAGCTCGGAACTGCTTACATCGTATTCGTTATCGCGGTTCCCTCCCTCGCCCTTATCTTCATGGTAAAGGGTCTCGGCGGAGCATTCGGCCTGCCCACCACCTTCCTCATGGATAACGGAACATGGCTCATGTATGTTCTTCCCATCGTAGCGCTTTCTTTACCCGCTATCGGTGTGAGAATGAAGTGGATGAGACGATTCATGATCGATCAGGTAAACTCGGATTATGTTAAGTTTGCCCGTTCCGGCGGTCTTACCGAAAGAGAGATCTTCTCCAAGCATATTATGAAGAACGCCATCATCCCCATCGTTCACGGTATTCCCGGAACCATCCTCGGAGCAATGACCGGTGCGTTCTACACAGAAAAAGTTTTCGTTGTTCCCGGCATGGGTAACCTGATGATCAAGGCTATCGGTCTCTATGATAACGGAGTTATCGTAGGTGTAGCTTTGTTCTATGCGGTTATCTCGGTTATGTCAATGATTTTGGGCGACGTGCTCATGGCAGTTGTGGATCCCAGAATTTCATTCTCTTCAAAGGCAAGGTAGCAGATCATGAAAAAGAATACAGAATACAATTTATCAGCGACCGGTCTTTCCAATGAAGAGCTTTTCTCAATGGTAGACCACAACGACCTGGAGTCCGAGAAGATCACGGCTCCCCGTTACTCATACTGGCGCTCTGTTTTCAGAGTGTTCTTCAACAAAAGGATAAACATTGTTATCCTTTCACTTTTGGGACTTGTTATTCTAATGGCATACGTATATCCTACCGTATTCGGTTTCGATCAGTACGGAAACGTATTGGATCCCACAACCAAGCATCTTACGCCTTCCATGGCATTCGAGCGCTTCGGCTTCTCGATACACTGGCTCTTCGGTGCCGGTAAAGCGGGCGAGCCCACATTCGATGCTATCTGGTTCGGTTCGAGAATATCCATTTCCCTTGCACTTGTCTGCGCCGGCATCAACATGACGGTGGGTGTTATCGTAGGTGCTATCTGGGGCTTCTCGAAGAAGGTTGATGCCGTAATGAACGAAGTTATGAACATCGTCGGCAACATCCCCGGAACCCTTTTCCTTGCCGTAATGGTAATGATACTTAAAGCAAGCTTCTGGACACTTGTATTTGCACTTACGATCACAGACTGGATCTTCGTCGCTTATGCCATCAGAACGCAGGTTGTCATCATCCGTGACAGAGAGTACAATCTCGCTTCCAAGTGCCTCGGAACATCGACCTTCAAGATCACGATGAAGAACATCCTTCCTTTCATGACGTCCTACATCGTTACACTGCTTGCTTCTGAGATTCCTTCATACATCAACGCCGAGATCTTCATTTCCATCATCGGTCTCGGACTTAAGGACGTTACACTCGGTCGACTTCTTTATGAAGCCGAGAACTCAATGATGGTCAACGGATGGGGCTGGGAATTCTGGTCACCCGTATTTGTTGCGGCTATCATTTCGGTCGTTCTCTATGTTGCGGGTCAGAACTTAGGTGATGCATCCGATCCCAGAACACATATGTAAAAGAGGCAGGATATGGCAGACAGGAAAACATTATTATCAATTGAAAATCTTGACGTTAAGTTCAAGGTGCGCGGCAGGATCCTTACCGCGATCCGCGGTATCTCCCTCGACATTAAAGAGGGCGAATCCATCGCCATAGTAGGTGAGTCCGGTTCGGGTAAGTCCGTTTTCACAAAGACATTCGCCGGCATGCTTGACAGCAACGGTTTTATAGACAACGGTAAGATCATCTTCAACGACGATGAACTTGCCGACACAAGAGTTAAGCTTGACAAGCTTGCGTTAAAGACCATCGATGCCCTTATCAAAAAGCTTGATCAGGTTTCCAGACTCGAGCTCGGCGGAAACACCGAGAAGCAGATCCGCATCCTTGAGAAGAAGAAGCTGGATGCCCTTGCAGGCGATTCCTCCGATATCACAAGGATAAAGACAGAACTTAAGGCTCTTACGGACGAGAGAGTAGATCTCGAAAACGAGAAGCAGATCCTTGACCGTAAGAAGGATAAGGACAGGATTTTAGAGATCAACGCACGTGTTGCCGAGATCGTTTCCATGGAAAAGGAAAAGACCGCTCTTGTAAAGAAATACGAGAAGCGGATCTCGGAACTTGCCACAAAGAAACTTCCCGAAGAGAAGGAATTCGACGACAAGCTTGCTGCTCTTAAGGAACAGTACAAGAAAGAGATTGCCGGAGAGATTTCCCAGAAGACAAAGGAAAGAAACGTTATCCTTGCAAAGGAGATCTATCTTTCCGTAGGAAGATACGACTTTTTCAAGAGAATGTCTCTTATTTCAGGGCTTTTAAAGGTCATTACCGAAGCCATGAAGGAAGGACAGGATATCAATAACGACGATGTACGTAACGAAGTATTCGATAAGGTTGCCTTCAGAGTACGTTACATCGATGAGACTGCAGACGAGCTTCACGGCATCTGCATCCTTAACCTTGCAAGCATCAAGTACTACAAGGACTGGTGCCAGATCAGAGGTAAGAAGATCGCTACCGTATTCCAGGATCCCATGACCTCACTCAACCCCATCATTACCATCGGTAAGCAGATCACTTCCGTCATCATGAAGCATCAGGATGTCAGCGAAGCAGAGGCAAGACTTAAGGCTATCGAGCTCATGAAGAAGGTAGGCATTCCCAATGCCGAGAACCGTTTTGACGACTATCCGTTCCAGTATTCCGGCGGTATGAGACAGAGAATAGTTATCGCTATCGCTCTTTCCTGCCAGCCCAAGATCCTTATCTGCGATGAGCCTACAACCGCGCTTGACGTTACCATTCAGGCACAGATCCTTAAGCTCATCAAGGATCTTCAGAAGGAATTCGGCTATACCATCGTATTCATCACCCATGACCTCGGCGTCGTTGCAAACGTTGCCGACAGAGTTGCCGTGCTTTATGCCGGTCAGATCGTTGAGGTAGGCAAGGTCGAAGAAGTATTCTACGATCCCCGCCATCCTTATACATGGGCCCTTCTTTCTTCGCTGCCTCAGCTGGCACAGAAGAATACGAAGCTTTACTCCATCACGGGTACACCGCCTTCACTTTACAATAAGATCATCGGTGACGCATTTGCACCGAGAAATCCTTATTGCATGAAGATAGATACTCTTCTTGAGCCGCCTCTTTTCAAGGTTACCGATACCCACTATGCGAAGACATGGCTTTTGGAAGAGAATGCTCCCGAGGTTAAGAAACCCGAGATCATCGAGAATATCCATGAGAAGCTTATCAAAGCTTTCAATATTTAGAGAGGGGAACATGTATGGCAAACAAAGATAAAGAGATACGTGTTGAACATTTGCCGGAACACGGTCCCATAGATGAAAACGGCAGAGAGGTTCTGCTGTCACTTAAAAATGTAGACATTACCTTCGGAAAGGGCGACAAGGCTGTTAAGGCCGTTACGGACGCAAGCTTCGATATCTATAAGGGTGAGACCTTCTCCCTCGTAGGTGAGTCCGGCTCCGGTAAGACCACCGTCGGACGTGCTGTCATCCGTGTCAACCCCCTTGCTGGCGGTGAGATCGATTACAAGGGCGTAAGGATATCCGGTAAGATACCGCGCTCCCTGGACCGTGAAGTTATCAGAAACATCCAGATGGTATTCCAGGATCCCGCAGCTTCCCTTAACGAGAGAGCTACGGTCGATTATATCGTTTCCGAAGGACTTTATAACTTCCATCTGTTTGAGAACGAAGCAGACAGGGTACATAAGGTAGAGAAGATGATCGAAGAAGTTGGTCTTCTTCCCGAGCACCTTACCCGTTATCCTCACGAGTTCTCCGGCGGACAGAGACAGAGGATCGGCCTTGCGAGAGCAATGGTAATGGAACCCGAACTTGTTGTTGCGGACGAACCCATTTCGGCACTTGACGTTTCCATCCGTGCGCAGGTTCTGAACCTTTTAAAGAAATTCCAGCTTGAAAAGGGCATCACCTATCTTTTCATCGCTCATGACCTTTCCATCGTTCGTTTCATTTCGGACAGGATCGGTGTTATCTACAAAGGAAGGATCGTAGAGATCGCAGATGCGGAAGAGCTTTTCAACTTCCCTATGCATCCTTACACACATTCCCTCATCTCGGCTATCCCTATTCCGGATCCCGAGCTTGAGAAGAACAAGATCCTTTACATTTACGATCCTTCGATGCACGATTATTCCGTAGACAAGCCCGAACTTGTGGATATCGGACACAATCATCTTGTGTACGGTAACAAGAAGGAGATCGAGCAGTACAAGGCACTTCGTGAAAAGAATGAGCCCATTAAGACCGTAACCATCGCAGATGTGAACGACAACAGCGGCATCAGACCCGAGGATGTCGAGATCATCCGCGAAGAGGATATCACACTTCCTCCTCTTCATGATTCGGGAAGCGGACTGTACACATTCCTTTCGTTCTTCTTAATGATCATCGGCTTTATTGTTGCGCATATCTTTAAGAAGCACAATTATATCAAGAATTACAGGGTTTGCAGAAAGGGTGCGTTTGTCGGACTTTGGACAAGGGTTGTTCTTGTCGGTCTGTTCCTCATAATGCTGCTTATATCCGTTGTGTAGCCTTTATGAGTCTCATCCATAGGGATGAGGTCGAAAGAGGTAGTTCTTTTGAGCAGAACCGTAAGAGAAAAAAAAGTATATATTAAGCCGGTTCAAAAGATCGAGCTTGATGAGAGCAATGTTAAGTTGCGCATATTTGCTGTGGTTGCGATGATCCTTATCGCAGCCACTGCTTTTGGTTTCGGGATAAGTATGCTTGTTAAGGGCAATACCGAGTGGGTAAATGCCGAGTGCATCATGTCCGATGCCAATTGTTCCGGAGATTTTCAGTTCGGTTTCTTTGCAACGGGAAGAAGGATGAAAACGTCGGTGGAAGCGCAGTACAGTAAAGCCTGCGTCGATGCCTACGCCATCTTTTCGGCGAAGGAGAGAGTGACCGACGTGAATAATCTCTGGAAGCTTAACAATGAGCCGAATGTTCCGGTTGTCCTCGCGGAAGAGCTTTATGAAGCGCTTCTTAAGGTATATGAGAGCGGAACGCCCTACTATTACCTGGGACCTATATTTAACGAATATGAGGCGCTCTGCCTTTCCGAAAGCGATGAGGAGGCTGCGGGCTTCGATCCCTTAAGGAATGAGGAAGAGAGAAACTTTCACGAAAGAGTTGTGGGATTTGTCGGCTCCGGACATGATATAGAGCTTAAGTTCCTCGGAAACAATACCGTCGAACTCGATGTTTCCGAAGAATATGCCGCCTTTCGCGAAGAGAACGGGCGTTTCCCGTACATCGATCTCGGCTGGATGAAAAACGCCTTCGTGACCGACTACATCGCAAAAAAGCTTCAAGATTCGGGACTCAACATTGTGGGCATACTCGACTGCAATGACGGCTTCAGACACTATTTTGCGGACGGTGAAGTCGAGATAAAGAATAACAGTAAAGAGACGTATCTTTACAATAATATCAAAGAGATAGGAAGCGGGAAGGTTGTTCTCTATCACGACACTCCTTCCGAGGATCCCGTAAGTGACAGGGAACGCATACGCTATTACAGATATGCGGACGGCACTGTGATACATCCCTATGTAAGTTGGCCAAAGGGGACGCTTCAAAACGGTTGCGGATCGGCATCCTGTTCGTCGGATGTGCTGGACTGCGCAGAGATCATGCTGAAAACGGTTGACATGTATATCGCGGGCGATGACCTGAGCAAGGTTTCACCGGATATATATGTGGTAAGATAAGACAAAAAAGGAGAAAAAGACATGGAAATGGATTACAAATGGTTATCCGATCCTACGGTGTTTAACGTAAACAGGGTAGAGGCTCATTCCAGCCACGATTTCGGCGGCTGCGTTCAGAGCCTTAACGGCAGCTGGAAGATGCATCATGCAAAGAATCTTTCTCTTGCTCCCGCAGAATTTTGGAAGAAGGATTTTGACATCACCGGCTTTGATGATGTTACCGTGCCGCTGTCGATCCAGATGCAGGGCTACGGAAACCCCGCGTACAACAATGTTATGTACCCTTGGGACGGACACGAGAGCGTTAAGAGCGGCGATGTGCCCAAAATGTTCAATCCCACCGCAAGCTATGTAAAGGAATTCATTCCCGATGCGGCAATGGAAGGAAAGCGTGTTTTCGTACGTTTCTGCGGCGCCGAGAGCGGTATGGCACTCTGGGTGAACGGCACGTTCATCGGCTATTCCGAGGATTCCTTCACTCCTCATGATTTTGACATTACCGACGTGGTGGTTTTTAATGAGATCAACCGCCTCGCCGTTCAGGTATACCGTTTCACGTCATCCAGCTGGCTCGAGGATCAGGATTTCTTCAGATTCTCCGGCCTTTTCAGGGATGTCCTTCTTTATGCTACGCCCAAGCTTCATGTATTTGACGTGTTTGCCAAGGGCAGGCTTGAAAAGGACAATGTGAACGGCACTCTCGACCTTGAGTTCACACTGGAGAACAAGGACAACGAGAAGGTGAACGCCGAGATCATCGTAGGAAGCCTTGAGGAAGAGATAGCAAGAAAGCAGATAGAAGTCGTTGCAGGCAAGAATCATGTTGACTTTGCGGTGGGCGAGATCCTTCCCTGGAGCGCCGAGGCACCCAACCTCTATGAGCTTAAGATCGTTCTTAAGAATGCAAAGGGCGAGGTTGTGGAAACATCTTCCGTAAACATCGGATTCAGACGTTTTGAGCTTGTGGACGGTATCCTTAAGCTTAACGGCAAACGTATCATTTTTAACGGCGTAAACCGCCACGAGATGAGCTGCGAGACGGGACGTACCGTTTCCTATGAGGACACTGTCCGTGACATCATCAACATGAAGCGTAACAATATAAATGCCATCCGTACCTGTCACTATCCCGATCAAACATTTGTTTACGATCTTTGCGACAAATACGGTCTCTATGTGATCGATGAGTGCAACCTGGAGACTCACGGCACATGGTCCGTTACGGGCAAGCCCGACGAGAATACGCTTCCCGGAAGCACGGAGAGATGGAAGGAAGTATGCCTTGACAGAGCAAAGTCCATGCAGGAAAGAGACAAGAACCATCCCTGCATCCTTTTCTGGTCATGCGGTAACGAGTCCTGCGGAGGAAAGAATATCTGGCTCATGTCACAGCTCTTCAAGAAGAGAGACGACACGAGACTCGTTCACTATGAAGGACTCAGCCACGACAGAACATACAGCGACACATCCGACGTTGAGAGCCAGATGTACACAAAGCCCTGGGATATTAAGAAATTCCTTGAGGAGCATCCCGAGAAGCCTTTCGTAAGCTGCGAATATATGCATGCCATGGGTAACTCCCTCGGTGCCATGGACGAGTATACGGACATGACGCATGAAGTTGAGCGCTATCAGGGCGGCTTTATCTGGGACTACATCGATCAGGCGTTCAGAAAGCAGAATCGCTACGGCGAGGACTACATGGGCTACGGCGGTGATTTTGACGACAGACCCAATGATTACAATTTCTGCGGCGACGGTATCGTGTTTGCTGACCGTACCAACAGCCCCAAGATGCAGGATGTTAAATACAATTACCAGAACATCGGCATCTCCTTTGACAACAACAAGGCGATAATAAAGAACTACTATCTGTTCACCGACTTAAGGGAATTTGACTGCACTCTGATCCTTTCGGCAAACGGCGAAGAGATCTTAAGAGAAGGCAGAAATGTGAAGGCGGCTCCCGGTGAAACGGTTGAATTGCCTTTGTTTGACAGAACCTCCGAAATTTTCGCGGAGAAGAAAGAATACACTGTGACGGTTTCCTTCACGCTTCGTGAGGATACCGACTGGGCGGAGAGCGGCTACGAGATCGCCTTCGGTCAGACGACGTTCAATGTGGGAACCGAGAACGCAGGCCTTGACATGCTGAATGCAAAAACGGAAAAGCATGTCCGCAAGTTACAGATCATCGACTGCGATTATAACTACACCTTCCGCGGCGAGAACTTTGAGTACATGTTCTCCAAGCGTATGGCGGGCTTCACTTCCATGAAAGTGAACGGAAAAGAATTCTTCACCCTTGCTCCGAAGCCGAATTTCTGGAGAGCGCCCACGGATAACGATATGGGCAACCGAATGGTCCTCCGCATGGGACAGTGGGAATTGTCCAGCCGTTACAACGTTGTTGTAGATTTCAAGGCAGAAGGGAACACTGTTGTTTTCACCCATCTTTTGGGCGGACATCAGAATGTTTTCATGCAGTCATCTTACACCGTGTTTGATGACGGAAGTGTTAAGATATCCATGGATTTCCCGGGAATCGAGAACGGACAGGACATGCCCGTGTTCGGAATGATGTTCACGCTGCCTGCCGATTACGGCAATGTAAAGTATTACGGAGAAGGACCCGACGAATGCATGTCGGACAGAAGAGCGGGAGCAAAGCTCGGACTTTATGAATTCAAGGCTTCGGAGAATTTCACTCCCTACCTTATGCCTCAGGAATGCGGCAACCGCACGGGAGTACGTTTTGCAAGCGTTACGGACGACAGAGGCCACGGCGTTATGCTTGCATCGAAGAACATGGAGCTTTCGGTGCTTCCTTACACTCCTTTCGAGGTTGAGAACGCGCTTCACATCCATGAGCTTCCCGACATCCATCACACCGTTATCCGCGCAAATCTCATGCAGATGGGCGTTGGCGGCGATGATTCATGGGGTGCGGAAACTCATGAACAGTACACCTTAAAGAGTGACAAGCCTTTACATTTTGAATTCTATATTGCCGGCATCTGATGCTGCCGTAAGATGAACGGCTGCCAATCAGGCCCTCATATCAAAAGAAAAACGATTTACTAAAGACGGAGAATGCGCTTCGAGAAACTGAGTAAGAAGAGGCGTGTTCTCCTCTTTGTTTTCTGAGACGTTCACCTCGCAGTTTAGGGAATAACCTTTCTTCTGAAGAGCTTCGGAAAGGGCGGGTATCTCCGAATCGAACACTTCCTTTGCTTCGTCGGAAGCGGCGGAAACGGTTATGGCGGCATTCTGCCCCGTGAGCTTTATAAGTATGTCCGTGTCACCCAGATTGTCGAGGGACAAGTGAAGGAGAGCACTGACTGTGTCACCGCTCTTAAAGGCTCTTTTCTTTTCATATACGTAGAGGTCCCCACGGGCGTTTTCTTCCTTAAGTTTTACCGGAAGCTGAACATAGGGGAAGATATTGTTTACGGAATCCATGAACTTAAGCGTTGAAGACAGTCTTGCCGTATGGGTCTGGGGCTGCCTGTCGGGTGCATTGTTTTGGCTTCCGTTCTTTATGCTGTTTATCTTTTCCTCGAGCTTCTTAAGTTTTTCTGCGGCAGTTTCAAGCTTTTCATAGAGCTTCTTTACTTTCGCCGGGTCGGCAAACTCTCTGGGAGGAAGGTGAAGAGCACCACGCAGCCTGCGGGACGGATGAGAGGACGCTTTTGCGGCGGTTTCGCCGTCGGGGGCTGAAGTGTTGCCTGCGGTTTTGGACTCCGTATCAGGTGCGGTTTTGAGTTCCGTATCAGATGTGGTATCGGGTTCCGTATCAGATACGGTATTGGGCTCTGTATCAGGTGAGGTATCGGGCTCATCGGTATTTGATACGGGAGAAGGTGCCGAGGGTTCAGGGGTATCGGAGGGGGGGACGGGAATGCTCCCGGTGATCATGTCTGTAATAATATTTTTAAGCTCTTTTACGCATTCGTTTTTTTCAGTGCTTTCGGGCATGCTTTCGAGGCTTTCGGTGAGTTCCGCCACTGCCTCGGCGAATTCCGCCACAGGCTCGGAATTCCCGAAATCTCTGTATATCTGTATATTTTCTTTGGTCACGGGTATCTTTGCGATATCCATGAGTATGATCTCACGGACGGGGACATCCGGATTCTTTGCCGAAAGTGCAAGGAATCTCTTTATGTTCGCTTCGTTTATGGGCTGTGAGTGGAGCATTAGTTCGCGGGTGACGGTTTCGGAACGCTCCGTGGGCGTGATACCTGCGTTTTCGAGGGCTCGTGTGATGGTTTTCTGAAGCTGTGCGTCCTTTGGAGTGTCCTGTTTCGCGAGCTTCAGCATTATGGTTTTTCCGTCGTTGGAGGACACGATAAATTCCGCCGTATCTCCGATGGAGAGCGGGAGAGGATTTTCTGTTCTCGCGTTCAGCTTTTCGCCGTCGGTGGTCTGCAAAAGGACGGAACCCTGACGAAGGTCGAGGACTTTGCCCTTGATCACGGCTGCTTCTCCGGGGTTAAGGACTTCCAGAAGCTTCATTGCAGCGTCCGCTTTCAGAGCTTTAAGCATGGCATTGGGATCCCGAGCCTCTTTTTGGATGCTCCGGTCATTGTTACCATATATGTTTTGCATTATGTTTTCCAGAATAGTCATGTGATGCTCCGTTCATAAGGGTTTTCGTGCGTGCGCGACAGGTCACACACTGTATTTATCGGCTTCAAAAATAACTAATTTTATTATTGTTAAACTATTTTAAGTGTGATAAAATGTTCACATAAGTCGCAGGCGTGGTTTATCGGTAGAATTTTGGCTTCCCAAGCCGACGGGACGGGTTCGACTCCCGCCGCCTGCTCTTTTAAACAGCGGATCTTGCATCTTTGGCATTGCGTCGGGAAGTGCGGATATCCGCTTTATTCTTATACCTTGAGAAAGGAGGACATTTATGGAAAGCACACAGACCATCATAATAATGGCATGTACAAGTGCTTTGTTCGTTTTTGTCCTTTTCACCTATAATCTGTTTAAGTATGATAAGCATGATAAAGCGGATTATTTTTTCTCATTGCTCTGTTCGGTCATCATCGTTCAGCTTCTCTCCATCGGCCCCTTTTACTCATGTTCGGGTCTGAAAGAACCCTGGTATCCTTATATACTTAAGGCAACCGTTCTTGTGCAGTTCCTGACGGGAGGAACCATTTCTCTCATATACACGAACTATCTCTGCTGTTATCTTAAGATCGATCAGGGAAAACGGCGAAAGATCAGGATGGCTATGTTTGAGTACGGTGCGCTGTATGAGGTGATCGTGCTCTTAAACTTACGCTTCGGATATTATTATACCATAGATGAGGCGAATATCTATCATCGAGGTGATATTTGGTTCGCTGCGCAGATACTTTCTTTCATTCCGATGATCTACGATCTTTTCCTTTTTGCAAGATACAGAAGGAACGTATATAAGAGTGCATGGATCGGGACCATCATTTATCTCGGACTACCTCTTGTGGGAGCTTTCCTGCATTTTAAGACCGGTACGCCGGTTACCTTCGTATTTGCGGCTGTCGGAATATACATTATTTTTTTCAATATCAAATCCGAGCAGTCCTTCATTTTGGAAAGACAGCAGAAGGAACTGGCGGAGAGCAAGATATCCATCATGCTGAGCCAGATACAGCCACATTTCATGTACAATTCCCTTACTACCATAGCGGTGCTCTGCGACAAGAATCCGGCTGAGGCGAAGCGTGCTACCCTCAATTTCTCGAGATACTTGAGAAAAAACATCGATTCGGTCAACAAACGCATGCCCGTGCCCTTTGACAGCGAGCTTGAGCATGTCACCACCTATCTTGAACTGGAAAAACTCCGTTTCGGTAACAGACTGAACGTAGTAATGGATATACAGAGCAATGATTTCCTTATTCCGCCCCTTACCGTGCAGCCTCTTGTGGAGAATGCCGTTAAGCACGGTATCTGCAACAAGGTTTCCGGAGGAGGTACGGTCTTGATAGCGAGCCGCGAGAAGGAAGACTGCTTTGAGATAACGATCTCCGATGACGGCGTCGGCTTTGAAACGGATCAGCATCAGGATGACGGCAAGGTCCACATCGGACTTGAAAATGTCCGCGACAGACTGAGCGCCATGTCCAATGCCACCATGAAGGTTGAAAGCACGGTGGGGGTCGGAACGGTCATTACCGTCAGCATTCCCAAAACAACAGCCAAGAAGGCTCTTGATCAATGCATATAGTGAAAGAAACGCTAAAAAGAACATTTTTTAGAAAAAGAACTCTGATACTGCTGCTGGCCGTTATAGGCGAAATCTGCCTTAAGATAGCGGAAAACAGCAGTTTTTTTGCGGAAGAGATATTCGGAAGGCATATATTTAAATGGTTTTCCGTGGGTCTTTCGAGTATCACGGGGATCTTCCCTTTTTCCGTTGCGGAAGTTATGATCATCCTTGCGCCTTTTCTGGTGATAGCGCTGATAGCGGGTTTTATCGTGAAGATCGTTAAGAATCCTAAGGACACGCTTCACCTCATCCTGACATTTTTCTTGAATGCCGCATGCATGTTTTCGGTCGTATGGTTCTTTTATTGCTTCGGATGCGGCATAAATTACTACCGTTATCCCGTGACCGAATGTTTTGATCTTAAGGTCAGGGATTCTTCCAAGGAAGAACTGGCGGCACTCCTGGGCGAGCTTGCCGACATAGCTAACGAAGAGAGAGCATGCCTCACGACCTTCGATGAGAACGGCGTCTATATCCTGCCGGATTCCCCTCGCGCTCTTGCGAAGGAAGCGAAGCAGGCCTATACGGATTTCGGAAAGGTCTATCCTCTGTTCGAAGGCCGTTATCCCGCACCCAAATGTGTAATGCTTTCGCATCTCATGTCATATACCGAGATCATCGGACTCTACACCTGCTGGACCATGGAAGCCAATGTGGATGTGGACATAACGGATTACGGAATCGGATCCACCATGTGCCACGAGCTGGCGCATTTGCACGGCTTTATCAGAGAGGATGAAGCGAATTTCATTTCATATCTTGTCTGCATGAATTCCGACAGCCACGATCTTCGCTATTCGGGCGCTATGCACGCCTTTGTTTATACGGCAAATGCCCTTTCGGGCAAGGATCCCGATCTTTATTACGAGGTCATAAATGCGCATTATGAACCGGGGCTCTGGAAGGATCTTGCCGCAAACAACGAATATTGGAAGCAGTTCGAGAAGGCGAAGGTTGTTTCCGAAGTCACCAACGAACTTAACGATTCCTACCTCAAGGCAAACGATCAGGAAGACGGTGTCGAAAGTTACGGAAGAGTAGTGGATCTGCTGCTTGCAAACTACCGAAAAGAGCACGGTACGGACTGATTTATCCTCAATAAAGGCTTTAGGGCTTGAATTTTGGAACGCTATGATTTAAAATAATAAAGTTAAAGACATAAGGATGACGTTTCATACCAATAATCGGAGGATGAAAATGGGATTATTCTCAGGACTTGAAGAATTAGGAATGGGCGGACTTAAGGACGTCAAGATATTCGAGGACGAAAAGGCAAAGCTTGCCGCAGCCCAGAAGAAAACAAAAGAACCTGTAGAACTCAAGGAAGTTGATTTTATTTTTGACAAGACTTACACTTGCCCTGTTTGCGATAAAGAATTCAAAGCAAGGACCGTCAGGACCGGTAAGGTTAAGCTGGTCGGCTCCGACAGCGACCTGCGCCCGCGCTATCAGTTCGATACACTTAAATACGATGCACTGACATGCCCCAATTGCGGTTATTCCGTGCTTACAAGATATTTCAATGTAAATCCCACATCGGGGCAGCTTAAGCTCATTCGTGACAATATCTGCAAATCTTTCAAGGGCATTAAGGAGCCCGGAGAGATCATGACATACGATGATGCTCTTACGAGACACAAGCTTGCGCTTTTCTGCTCCATCGTTAAGCGCGGAAAGGCAAGCGAGAAGGCTTATACCTGCCTTAAGATGGCTTGGCTTTTAAGAGGCAAGGGAGAGACACTGCCCAAGGATACCCCCAATTACGATCAGGTAAGGAAGGATCTGCAGGATCAGGAGCTCGAGGCCATCACCAATGCTTACGAAGGCTTCTCCGAAGCGTTCTCCAAAGAGAACTTCCCTATGTGCGGTATGGATGAAACGACCGTAACCTATCTTTCCGCAGAACTTGCCAGAAAGATAGGCAAATACGACGATGCTCTCAGACTCTGCGCGAGAGTTATCACCGGAAAGAACGTAAACGACAGGATCAAGGAAAAAGCAAGAGACATGAAAGAGCGCATCTATGCGGCTACCGGCAGGAAGGAAAGCTGAGGATGAAGGAACAGCTCTACACCATACCCGTGAACGAAGCTTTTGATGAGAAGACCGAATGCCCCGTTTGTTCCATGTATCATTCGATAGAGGAGGGCGCATTGGAGTTCACCCTCGGACCGAGCTACATGGAAGATGATGTAAGGATGGTCACCGACAGAATGGGTTTCTGCGAAAGACATGTGGCGAAGCTCTATGAACGCGGCAATCGGCTGGGACTCGCTCTCATGCTTAAGACTCATGCCGACAGGATGATAGGAGAGGTCGAGAAGAAGCAGAAGAGTTTAAAAGGTGTTAAGAAGTCCTCGTTTTTTAAGAAGGATACGGAAAGCACCAATGAAGTTTCCGCTTATCTTGACGAGCTGGAAGAGAGCTGCTTCGTCTGCTCGAAGATCAATGATGTTTTTGACAGATATATAGACACGATGTTCTGGCTTTACAAGACGGACTCGGATTTCAGAAAACGTTTCGGGGACTCCAAGGGGTTCTGCAATAAGCATTACAGCCTTCTCCTTAAGAAATGCCCATCGGCCTTAAGTGCTTCCGAAGCTGCGGATTTTACCGCCGTATGCTCGGACATCTATCTTAAGAACATTAAACGTGTACGGGACGATCTTTCGTGGTTCATCGACAAGTTTGACTACAGATATACGAACGAGCCCTGGAAGGACTCGAAGGACGCACTGCAGCGTTCCATGATGAAGGAAAACTCGATATATTACAAAGCCGACACTGAACAGTGACGGCTTTATTTATTTTTTATACAAAACCTTGTTGACTTTTTCGGGTTTTGTGTTAGTATATGTAAGGTGTTTAGCACTCATATTGAATGAGTGCTAATAACAAATAAAAAGATCAACTCTAAGGAGGAATCATAATATGAAGTTGGTACCATTGGGCGATAAGGTGGTTTTACAGCAGCTTAAGGCTGAAGAGACAACAAAGTCGGGAATCGTTCTTCCCGGACAGGCACAGGAGAAGCCTCAGCAGGCTGAGGTTATTGCAGTGGGCCCCGGCGGAATGGTTGACGGTAAGGAAGTTGCCATGCAGGTCAAGGTCGGCGATAAGGTTATCTATTCCAAATATTCCGGAACGGAAGTCAAGCTCGGCAATGAAGAGTTCGTAGTTGTAAGACAGAACGATATCGTTGCCATCGTAACAGACTGATCGTTGTTTAATACAGTATAAAGATATATTTCAGGAGGCATTAAAATGGCTAAGGATTTGAAATTCGGATCGGACGCTCGCGTCGCTCTCGAAGCAGGCGTAAACAAGCTTGCGGATACAGTTAAGGTAACTCTCGGACCTAAGGGAAGAAACGTTGTTCTCGACAAGTCCTTTGGTGCACCCCTCATCACAAACGACGGTGTTACCATCGCAAAGGAGATCGAGCTTGAGGACGCTTTTGAGAACATGGGCGCTCAGCTCGTTAAGGAAGTTGCAACAAAGACAAACGACGTTGCCGGTGACGGTACAACAACAGCTACAGTACTTGCTCAGGCAATGATCAACGAAGGCATGAAGAACCTCGCTGCAGGCGCTAACCCGATCATCTTAAGAAAGGGTATGAAGAAGGCTTGCGATGTTGCTGTTGAAGCTATCGGAGCAATGAGCAGCAAAGTAAACGGCAAGGATCAGATCGCTAAGGTCGCTGCCATCTCCGCAGGTGACGAGCAGGTCGGTGAGATGGTTGCCGATGCAATGGAAAAGGTTTCCAACGACGGCGTTATCACCATCGAAGAGTCCAAGACAATGAAGACTGAACTCGATGTTGTTCGCGGTATGCAGTTTGACAGAGGATATGTTTCTTCTTACATGGTAACCGATACCGATAAGATGGAAGCAAACCTTGAGAACCCTTACATTCTCATCACAGATAAGAAGATCTCTAACATCCAGGAGATCCTTCCTCTTCTTGAGCAGATCGTACAGTCCGGTTCAAGACTTCTCATCATCGCTGAGGACGTTGAGGGCGAGGCTCTTACAACAATTATCCTTAATAATCTCCGTGGCACATTCAAGGTTGCTGCTGTTAAGGCTCCGGGCTTTGGC
>JAEEGL011838033.1_pt1 | contig 18236 bp, 11 predicted proteins | sample 9134231 | NCBI WGS metagenome assembly JAEEGL01 (sample SAMN16246548, study PRJNA631951) | gut metagenome | biome: gut microbiome; feature: rumen; material: fiber-attached | host: Bos | place: Iran: Karaj | collected 2018-10 | reverse complement strand
CATATTCAAGATTAACCAAAAAACCCTGACTGCATCTGAAAAACATTTTTTCGTCCAGCTGTTTCTCTATCTTTTTAAGCGCACCTCTGACCTTTATGGGGGCCTCTTTGTTCTTCAGGCAAAAAAGAAGTTCATGGTCCACCACTTCAATATACTTAAGATTATGAAGATCTATCTTGTAGGTAAAGCCCGGTCCTGAAAGTAAAAAATACTTACTCTCTTTTTTTCTGATCCTCTTGATCGCCCTGTCCAGTGTCTGAGAAAAAGCGAAGTAATTGATGGGTTTAAGGATATACTCAAGAGCATCCACTTCATAGCCGTATATGGCATACTGAGGTGCATTGGTGATAAAAATGATCTGGACGCCTGAGTCATGTTTTCTTATGATCCCTGCTGTCTCCATGCCATTCATAAATTTCATTTCCACGTCCAAAAGGATGATGTCATAGCCTGAATCCGGCTTGTAGGAAAACTCCGTGGTGAGATCGCTTCCATCGGAAAACTCCTTTATAAAAAGTCTGTTTCCCGATTCCGCATCAAATTTTTTCAGATATTGAACAAGAATCTCTCTGTAGTTTTTTTCATCATCAACAACAGCTATATTGATCATATCTTTCCTTCTTCAGCACAAATATGAGCGAACATAAATGTTTGTTTTCGTCTGCGTCGTAATTCATATAGATTCAACTGACTTTTGACCTCTACATCATATATTTTGTGCTGATAACTGAATTGGAACATTACACCTACATTCTTTATATATAATAACTGATTTCGGTTGACCATAGGTAGTTTTTTTTAGATAATTAAACCATGAATGCAAATCTTAAAAAAGTGAGTATTACAGCCATTTTCGCGGCTCTCATATTATCTTCCTTCGGCTTTTTCGGAAGTTTGACACCCAAAATCGCTGATACCACTATCCACAGACAAGGTCGTTGATGCAGATGTACGCCTTGCCTTTAATGCCGGCTACCTTTTCCTGCAGCGAGACGTCAGGATTGAAGCTCACTTCCTTACCTGCTTCATAGCACTTATGATCTACAGGATACTTGAAAAGAAGCTTAGAGATAAATATACCTGTGAAGAGATAATAAGAACTCTCAGAGAAATGGATATGAGAAAAGTTGGGGAACACGGATATATCCCAAACTATACAAGGACACAACTGACAGACTCCCTTCATGAAAATGCAGGATTCAGGACTGACTAACAGTACATTTGCTTCTAATACCAATACACTATTGGCTCGCTTTTTAACCCCCATTCTCTGATAATATATGATGACGTATAGTTTTCTCCCTCCATCCTATAGGCTGCAGGTCCCACCCATAAAAAATCTTCGTTGGCATTATGAAGCGGACCAAAACCATTGTGACGGTTTCCATAAAGCTTAACCGTAATAGTATGCTGCCCCTTTTGTATATGTCCAAGTGGCAGTCTATGAGGGGAAAAGGCGATATTTCCCACTTCCTTGCCATCAACATATACTGACGTGACAGGAGCGCTTAAATCCAACAATTGTAATGTATACTCCTTGTCAGAAAAAGATTCAAACAAAAAGGAATAGTTAAGGTTTCCCGTATAAAAAGAAAGTCCCTGTCTTGTTACATCTCCAAGTCCTTTGGCTTCTTCTGAGGTTAAAACTCCTTTATTTCCAATCAGCTTCACTCCAAAATTGCCCAAAAGATATATCGGCTCAAGGCTGCTTTTCTGATTATATAATACTTTGATCACAAGCCTATTTATCCCTTTGTTTAAGGGGGTTATTGGTGTTATCCTTATGCACTCGTCCACATAATAGCCCTGATCTATAAAAGGTATTTCATTGTCGTTTAATAAGATGGTAGCCATTTCCGGATGCTCTAAGGCCAAGCTTACATCATTAAGATCAGCTTCAGATTCAAATAAATACTCAAGTGTAACTTCATGCGTCTCCTTTTCATCTAAAAACCATGGCTGCTCAACCTCATCGCCATGAGGCGTAAAGCCAATTTTTCGCCTTATCTTGTTGTCGAGCCTTAGTATGTCGTCTTCTTCAAACTCAAGTTCACTGTCGACCAGGACCTTAGCCCTATCAAGTAAAAGCATGTTGGGCTCATCTCTGGTCACAGATATGAGTTTTTTTAGAACGGTTACATTCGCCTGTTCTAAAGCATTGTTTAAGAGAAGCTCATGCTCCTTATCTATAAAAGTTTGACTTTCATCTTTAACCTCAGGTATACCTTTCCTTAGCCTAAGCAACAATGAATCCTCGCCGTAACACTCCCATTCAAAAGAAGTCTCTGCGTCATTATAGGAAAGCATAAAATCCGATATTTTCCCACTTAGCGCATCATATCTTTGGGCGCATAATAATCCTTTTATTTTGACTGTATAATGCTCCGCCTTAGTGCAGTCGCTCTTCTTGGGATACACATGGGATAAGAAAAGCCACATACATTCCCCATCTTCTCTTAACTGGTAAAAGATATTCTCAGGCAAAAGACCATCCGCATTCCTGATCATAATATCTCTATAAATACTTAACGAATCAATCAGATCAATGTCGCAAAAAACATTTTCACATTTACAGATATCTGTCAGATATAAAATAGCTTGTCTGTCAAGATGCTCGTCAGGTGTTTTTCCATTAATAAGCCTCGGTTTTTGCCCAAGAATAATTACTTTACCGCCGTTTTTCAAAAATGCATCCAGGCATTTCAAGGTGGTACTTCTTATAGTCAACATTCTTGGAAGAATAATGGCTTCATAATCCGATAAAATCTGCGTATTATCAGCCAGAATAGATTCTGAAATAAGGTCATAATCAATAGTCGCTTTAAGAAGTGTGCTCACTGTCTCTGAAAAGGCGTTATCATAGCTTTTTAGCTTATCTCCAAGTATATCTCCAGCTCCCATGTAAAGCCATGCGCTTTCAACCGGATGAATCATGCCAACTCTTACAATGGCTTTCCCCCTGGATAAACATAAGTTTAATCTCCCAAAATAATCCTCGATAATACTAAACTTTTTATACCAGGGTGACTGATAAAAGATAGATCCAGGCCAGTCTCTTTTAGCTTCCCCCTCCATTGACATCCATGAAAGATGAGGGACTCTAAAGGTCACTCCAAGAGCCGCCTGCCAGTCTCCCTGCAATTTAAAGGTCTTAAAGCTGCAATCCCACTGAGTTACTCCATAGAGCTCGCTCACAACACCTTCTTTGCCAAGTTGCCTTTGCACACTTACAGCCTGCTTTACTGCGAGAAAATTCCTATCATCCACAAGGACGTCAATTCCTGGAATATCCATTTTCCTATAGGCTCTCATACATTCACCCAAGGCATATATCTGAGATGTAAGGCTATCCTCAGAAAGTACATGTCCAGTCATTGCAATTCCGTTTTCTTTGCACCAGTCTGCAATATTGTCCATAAATGCTCTGGTAAAGCATTCCGAAAGGGCATCTTGATATCTGTATCTAAAAGTAGAAGGTCTGCCACTTTGGTCGTCCCATACGTATTCAGGCAGCATATCAAAAATATCCTCTTTGTACTTAGATTTATAGAAATCAGCAACACTTTCCGAATATGGAATCAGGATATCTTCCGCAGAAAATGCACTGGAAATGCGAAGGTTCTTTTTCCTTGGCGCCATCCTTGGTTCATCTGTAAAAATAGCCGGAGAAGAAGTGTTAAACAGTTCTCCCATTTTTACTTTGTATTTCTTATGGGTACTGCCTATAAAATCATCCACAGCATCTTTGTTCAAGGTATCTAAATAAGTCTGCCCCTCAAACCATCTCTCTTCGTCAAGAAGCTTTACAAGAGCTGCTCTTATCTGTGAGTTCTTAGAAAGTGTTATATCATCTGAGTCAGTAATTCTTTTGTATTCCGATAGATTACCCGAATCAGAAAGCTTCACATAGTAGACGATGTCATAATTTTTTACCTGTTCCAGGGAAATACTGTGAAGAACAAGATATCTTCCGCGGTTTTTTATTTCCCTGGTCACAATTCCACCCGCTGCCCCAGAAGGAAATCTGTCATCATCATATAACCAGCAATATAGCCCCATCTCCCCACATTTTAGAGAAGCATACTTTGTAAGCTCAATGTATTCATCTCCAAGGTACTCTGTATCAAGGCCTGTGCGTGGATGAATTACCACTCCACCAAAACCCATTTCCTTAAAGATAACCAGCTGTTTATCAATCAGCTTTTTTGTCACTTTGCAGTTCCATGACCAAAATGGCAGTCCCCGGTATACTGATGAAGGATTTCTAAAATCTTCCTCACTCAGCTCATTAGTATTTTTTATGTCAAAAATCATTGTTTCTTTCCTCAATCAATAGTTAACGTAACGTTAACCTCTTTTATAAACTCAGGGCAGCTGCCTTTTTCATTTGCCTGAACACAAATATCAGACAGTGCAAATCTTTTTATATCAAAATCTTCACCAAGCTCTGACATGCTGTAGAGCCTCTTGCACTTCACATCGCAGTAGGAAATATCAAAATCATTTGCTTTAGAATAAGAAGGGTTTTCTATGGTGTCCCTTTCTGCAAATTGTTTCCATCTATACACGTTAAGGAAGTTATCCGTCTGGCCGTCAACCTCGCAAACCTTACAAAACTCATAATGCTGAGGCGTATCAGGTCTGAATTTAAGCCATATCAGATTAAAACCTGAATCCACACGTATTCGTCTCATAATAATATTTCTGTCATGAACTGACTCTGAGCCAAATGTAAGGCAGCTATGACAAAAACCATACTTACAGTCTTCAATCACGATTCTCTGATTGGACCCATTTTCAGGAAGCAAATTCGCCATTTTCCCTTTGCCCCCTTTAAGTGCAACAGCATCGTCATTTACAGACATATAGCATCCCTTAATAAGTACATCCGTGCAAACATCTATATCAATTGCATCCGTACTCGGCGCCTTAATTGGCTCTTTAGGTGATAAAATCTTTAAATCCAAAAACTTCACGTATTGGCACTTGTAAATATGATTCGTCCAATAGTGGGAATTCTGCATGGTAATGCCTGATATGACAACATTAGTGCAGCCAGAAAGATATAATAACCTCGGCCTTTGCTCATCCTTATTGGTGCAATCAGGATTCCATTTTCGTCTTATCCAGAAAGCCTGCCACGATTTTATTCCATTTCCATCGATAGTTCCATTTCCTCCAATTTTAAGTCCATCAACAGAATCAGCATTTATCAGAGCAGGGAAATAGAGGCAAGTCTCTCCCTCTATTCTGGTCTCACAAACCGGGTAATCCGAAATATCATCACTTCCAAGAAGCGTACCGCCCTCTTCAATAAAAAGGTTCACTCCCTGTTTAAGATGCAAAGCTCCGGTCTTGTAAATGCCTTTGGGAATAACTATGCATCCGCCTCCGTTTAAATGTATCTTATCAATCAACTCCTGGATTTTCTTGGTATGTACTTCGTTATCATTTTTAATCCCATAATCCGTTATGACATATCTTTTACCGTACTCATGCAAAAGAGGAATACTACCATCATAGAAAAAATCTGCAATTTCAGTTCCATCTGGAAAAAAATCATTAGTCATATAATCAGCCTTTCACGCTACCAACAGTGAGTCCTGTGGTGAAATATTTCTGTAAAAACGGGTAGATAAGCATCAGGGGAATGATTGAAATAAAGATCATCGCCGACTGCATATTTGTCTCATTAACATTCATCATATCAAGCATACGATCGACATCCATATCCTCAAGTGAAAAAGAAGTGGATGTTACCAGCGTCTGCAAATAAGACTGCATAGGATAATTCTCCGTATGATTGGAATATATAAGTCCATCGAACCAGGAATTCCAATGATTTATCAGGGCAAATAATGTGACCGTAGCTATTGATGGCTTTGATATAGGCAGATATATCTTTAAAAGTATCTGGAACTGATTAGCGCCATCAAGCAAGGCAGATTCTTCAAGTTCTTCAGGGACTCCCCTAAAGAAATTCATCAGTACAATGCATGAAAACACTGGCACTGCCCCCGGAAGAATCAATGATGCCAAAGTATCAATAAGTCCTGTCTTGGAGATAATAAAATAAGTAGGCATCATTCCACCCGAAAAGAGCATAACGCATAGCATAAATGCCACATAGTACTTGCGGGCATGAAATTTGTGATCAGGTTTGGATAAGGGGTATGCCACCAGCATGATCATTATGACATTTACAATAACTCCAAATACTACCCTAAGTACTGTTACCTTCATTGATGTCCAAAATCTTGCATTACTGAGCACATATTTATATGCCTGAAGTGTAAAATCCTGAGGAATTATCGATACACGGTTTTCGATAATTGCCTGTGAAGAACTAAAAGAGTATGCCAGAATATTGATTATTGGCACAATACAACTGATAGTAAGAAAGGCAATAATAATAAAATTTATAACCTCAAACAGTATTCTTCCCTTAGATTTTTTGATTTTCATTTCCATAAGTTTCCTCCTTACCATACCCTATAGCCTGCAAATTTATCAGCAAGCTTATAACTTGTAAGAACAAGGATGCATGAAACAATGGATTTTAACAGACCAACCGCCGCTGAAAGAGAGAACTGCTTATTTACTAATCCCAGTCTGTAAACCAATGTATCAATAATATCACCTGTCTCATATACAGCAGGATTGTACATATTAAAAATCTGATCAAAACCTGCACTTAACACATTTCCTATAGCCAGTACAGTCATAAGAACAATGAAAGGTGCAATACCGGGAATGGTTATGTGAACAGTCTGCCTCCATCTTCCGGCTCCATCAACTGCTGATGCTTCATACAGAGTCGGATCTATTCCTGTAAGCGCCGCAAGATAGACGATAGTGTTATAGCCAAAATTTTTCCAAACATCACTCACTACCATAGTCTGTCTGAAAGTTGAATTGGTCCCAAGAAAATAAACCGCCTCTTTTATTATTCCCAGTTTTAATAGAATCGTATTAAAGAGTCCCGGACTTGTAGCGGCTGAGCCTGGGGACAAAAATTTTATCAAAATACCTGAAAGTATTACCCAGGATAAAAAGTAGGGCAGATAAGTAACTGTCTGAACAGTTCTTTTTAACCACTTAACACGTACTTCGTTAAGAAGAAGTGCAAATCCTACCGGAATGACAATGTTACAAGCTATCTTTTCAATAGCAATTATCAGCGTATTTCTAAGTGCCGGTAAAGTATCGGGTAAAAGAAACAACTTTTTAAAATTATCAAATCCTACAAATTTAGATCCAAAAAAGCCTTTCCCTGGCTGAAAGTTTTCAAATGACATGAGTATGCCTGCTGGAATAGGCAGAAAATGATATATAAAAAGAAACAACACCGGCAAAAACAACATTCCATGAAAAAACAACTGGTCTGTGCTTCTCTTTTTTCTATTTAATTTAATCTTGCTCATATACTTCGTTCCTCTTTAGTTAAAATGCGAGAGGCTTAAACCTCTCGCATCTTCTTAATCGTAGTGCTTACTTTGCTGCATTTGCCTCATCCATCGCGTCCTGGCCCCCCATTGCATACCAGGTATCAACAAAGGAATCATAACTGTCCACATCCTGAGCTTTTGTAACTATCTTTACAATAGTTTCCACGAGAAGCTTCTGCAGGGTTGCTGATTCGCTTGAAACCGTATCAGAAGGTATTCCATTATAAGCCGCAAGAACATAGTCATCATCAGCAATCATCTTGTGAAGCACTGACCAGGCACTCTTTTCATCTGCATGAACTGTATAGAGAGCAAGACCTCTCTGATGTGTGGGATCTGTAGGATCAAACGTTCCATCAGCCACAGCATCAATATAAGTTTTTATAGCAGTATAGTTTTCAAGTTGTTTCGAAGTAAGAGTAGAATCATCCCCTGATTCCAAGGCAGCCAAAATAGCCTTGTTTGTGGAACGCCCATTTGGAGCCTCTCCTCCAATTATAGAAGTCTTCCATCCGGTGAAATTTACGCTATCTCCAAAATACATCTTGTATTCTTCTGCTGTGCAAAGATCTGCATTTTGATACTTGACGCTGAGGTTAAAAAGCTTTATAAGGACCTCCGGATTTTCGCACTGGCTGCTTACACAATAAATTGTTCCGGCACTGGAAGCAGCATAGGCCTTTGTTGCTGAACCTGTTCCTAAAGGAACAGCAGCTGCTACCATATGACAATTAATATCATTCTGAGTAGCCCCTGCTGAAGGCTGCATTGCTCCCCAGTTAGGCCCAAACCAGATTCCACAGTTACCTGCACCGGTTTCATTAAATACACTCTCAGAATCCATAGTAATAAAATCCTTAGCAAGACTTCCGTCAGAATATACCTCCTGAAGCCAGGAAAGTGCAGCCTTCATAGCTTCTGTATCAGCTCCGCCCCATACTATTTCTCCATCTTGTTCTATGTATGTAAGGCCATTCGTTCCAAGATAGGCTCCAAAAGCTTCAAAAACAGGCTCTGTATTTCCGACTGAGCTGCTAAGAACATTAATACCATCAAGAACCAACCCATAGGTGTCATCCTTGCCGTTCCCATCCGGATCATCATAAGTAAAAGCATGCGCAACCTCTTTTAACTCCTCCATTGTTGTAGGAATCTCAAGTCCCAGATTATCAAGCCAGTCCTGTCTGATCCACATCACATGTGCACTTGCCTTAGCATCTGATACTTTAGGAAGCCCATAAAGCTTTCCATCAATGTATAAGCTCTCAAGAGCCATTCCATCATCATATCCCGTCATATATTCCTTAAGCTCATCGCTTGCGTATTTTTCATATGCTTCTGTAATATCCGCAGCTACCTCTGAATCTACATAATTCTGATACTCGGCCCCTGTAGATGTAAACACATCAGGATAATCTCCCGACATGATTGCTGTGGATAGTTTAGTATCAGCCTGAGAAGGATCAACTTCATAGAGAATCTCCGGAAATATATTATTCTCATGATATAAGTCCATCCAGGCGTTATTCTCTACAGTTTCCCCTCCATAAAAAGTAAAGTCTGCTGCTGATGCATAGCTTACTCCAATCTTGATATCTACTTGCTCATCAAAACCGTAGTAGTTAATTGTTTCTTCAGGCACCGCTTCTGTACTATCCGATGCCTCTGTGCTCTCACTCTGAGCTGAGGCTGAAGCATCACTTATCTGGCCTGTTTCATTTTTTCTTGCGCTTTCCCCACAAGCTACTAATGATAGTGCCATTGCTGCCGATAATAATATGGCAACTGCTTTTTTCTTCATGATAACCCTCCTATGACCTTTGTTGTGAATTATAAACATCTATGTTTTTTGACAAGGTCATTATATCTTTGGAAAGCTTTCAAAATAAATGTGCATGTTTTTACATTGGTCGCATTAGATTACTACTTTTGTTCCATTCTCATTTCTCTGTATTCGGTCGGAGATAATCCTGTTGCCATCTTAAATGCTCTGGTAAAAGAATGCGGTGAAATATACCCTGTTTTTTCTGCCACAGCCTGTATTTTTATTCCGGGGGTTTCAAGAAGATTCTTTGCCAAAGCTATCCTCTTATCAAGTATATAATCGCTAAGTGTTCTTTGCATTTCCTGCTTAAAGAGCCTTGAAAGGTAACTTGAATTGAAGCCTCCTACCTCTGCCAAAGCAGTTAATGACAGCTCATCAGATAAATGCTCATCTATATAATCTATAACTCTCTTAAGAGCCCTGTCAGAGATAGAACTGTCATTATCTGTTAAAAGCGTAAATACTGCTTTTGATATTTCTTCAAGGTAGTCTGCTGCATCCTTCCAGGATTCATGAGCTTGGGCCATAGTAAGCTTATACGGTGCTGATTTAAAAGCAATTGCTTCATTCAGATTATTGGAGTTTATGAACTGCAAAAGAAAAACAGATATCCCGTAATATATCTGGAGCGAATAAGGATCATGCATGCTTTGAGCCTTTATCATATAATCTGATATCTCATCAAGTATTTCAAAATACTTTTCTTTTTTGCGCAGCTCAAGATAGTTTCGCATACGCATTGTATATGAATATACATCCGGACCAAATAATTCAGATCCCCTATCCTCCAAAGCATCACTATTACCGACAAGCTGCGGCAGAAGTATAGCGCCCCTGGCTCTTCCCAGAAATCCTGCCAGATGGCTCTTCAATATTTTAAGCTCTGCCCACAGTTTATCAAAGTTCTGAGCCGTCCTTGGAACAACAATAGAAAAAGATCCTTGACCGGTGGCCAAAAAACGTTCCTGGACATACTCCAAGGTCCCCTGGATAATGTATGAATCCATCTGCCATTCCTCGTCGCTTTTCCGCTTGTTACTGGGCTGAACCATCAAAAGCATAAGATCATTCTCCAGATCATGAACATAAAATGCAAATCTATCAGATATACTTGTTCTAAGCTCATCAGAAAAAATGCCTTCTTTTAAAAGCTTGAAGGAATAGAAATTTTCGTTTTCTTCATCCCTTTCCAATCTGATAAGAAAAGAGAGCACTTTATCATCTCTTAGAGGTGAGCCAAGCCTTTTTAGTTTCTCATGTATGTTTTCTATTCTTTCCCCACGCAGCAGTCTGTCAAAAAAATCTTTAAGCATAAGCCTGGCAGATTCTTCAAGAAGCTTATCCAAAGCATCCTGATTCTGAAGCTTTAAAACTTCTTCTTTAGCTTCAGTTAATGAAGCCTCTACCTGTCTTTTTATCACCTCATCATCTTCGCTTTTAAGCACGTACTTAACACCAGGGGTATTTATGACACTGTATATGTCCTCAAAATTTCTATACCCGGTAAGGAACACTGTCCTGCATCTTGGCCAGTTTTCTTTAACATGCTTAAACAAGGTAATTCCATCCATTCCAGGCATCTTTATATCTGTAAGAACGACGTCAAATCGAATTTTAGATAAAAGCTTTATAGCCTCTAAAGCTGAGGAAGCTGTGTAAACAGACAACTCCTCAGGATGTTCGAATCTGAACATTTCTTCAAGCCAGGACAATATTTCTCTTTCATCATCAACTATTAATAGATTCTGCACCATAGTCTATTTCCTTTGGAATAACAAGCATTACCTTTAGTCCACCAAGAGAGCTTCTCTTTACTCTAATTCCATAATCCTCTCCAAAATAAATTTTCAACCTTCTGTGAATGTTTATAAGCCCGGTAACTTCCTTTGTTTCATTATTATTTAGCTGTTCATTCAGTCTATTGAGTGAAGCCTGGGTTACAGCTTCTCCATTATCCTCCACGATAATAGCAAAGGTATTTTCTACATATGCAAAAGATACCTTTAGAAGAGCGTTTTCAGCTTTATCCTCAAGGCCATGCTCAAATGCATTCTCTAAAATAGGCTGCAGTATCAGTCTTGGAACTAACCTTTTTCCCTGCTCATTAGGGAGTTCTGCAAATTCCGCCGTAAATCTTCCACTAAAGCGCTCCTGCTGAATTGCTACATAGCTTCTTGCATGCACAACCTCCTGATAAAGCAGAATGTAGTCAGCTCCGTCTCTTGTAAGATACTTGAAATAATTGCTAAGATGAATTGAAAGTTTCTCCGCTCCTTCAATGTCTTCTCTCTTTATTCTTCTGGATAAAATAAAAAAGCTATTATACAGAAAGTGGGGATTAATCTGAGCCTGAAGTTGTTTCATTTGAGCCTTCTGCGCCAGGTTTTTTTGGACATACACCTCATCAATAAGTTTATTTAGCTTATCCTCTGTATCATTGAAAGCCTCATAAATATAAGAGAATTCATCTTTGGAACTATGATGGATTCTACTATCTAAATTACCTTTTTTCATCTCATTAAATGCATCCATAAGCACCATGATCGGTTTGTGTACTATCTTATGAATATATGCAATAAATAAAACAGACATAACGATCAGTGCTATGAAGAAAAAAACATAATATATAAGCATTGTTCTTAAGCTTTTTTTTACAACAGACTCTTTTATATACTGAACATATACTCCAAGCTCACCGGGACTACTGACAGTGACAAAGTATTTTTCACCGGCAATTATTATCTTTTGCTTTTCTAAACTGTCGAGCTTGTTATTATCTACATTAAATCGTCCCAATATCTCTTTTCCTATTTCTGAGGAATTATCATCCGATATGAGTACATTTCTTTGAGAATTATATATAAAGCTCCCTTTTTCTCCATCATACGTATCATTTAGATAATTACGAATCTTTTCTGTAGAGAAAAATAGCACGAAAACAAATTGTGCATCCTCTGTATACAGGTTTCCTTTCTGTCCTGTCCTAACTGAATAAAAATCCTGTCCATCATGCTGAAGTCCGCTGCTATCAACACTCAGGTAGTTAAGCATATTATTAACATCATCAGCATTCATTCTTCTTATTTCACTGTCGGATATGTAATAGTCAGTTCCTGGAATGTAAAGAATCCCCTTGGATACGAACTTACTGGAGTCAACAATAGTCAATATTCGTTCCTGAACACTAAGTGCATCTTCTCTCTCCTCATATGCATTTTTTTCCATGTTAGGAATAGCAAGAAATGGAAGTTTTCTATTGTTAAAAAAATCTATTTGCAAATCTAAAATGCTTTGAATATCCCAATTCAACGCGTCATTAAAATACGCTCCCTCCTGTTCCATTTTTTCATAAGCATTTGCCTCAAGACTCTTAGAATTCTCTATATACAAAGAAATAGTAATCAGCATAATTACAGCGATTACTACGGAAAATGCCATGGCAAGCTTGGATTGCAATGAGTTTTTAATTCCAAACATACAAAAGCCTCCCTGATGTTTAGCATAAATATACACTAATCATACACCAGGGAGACTGATATTTGTTTATATAGTTTAGGTACTATTTTTTACATATAGGACACAATTTTACATTATAAGCAAAACGGAAGTTTGACACCCAAAATCGCTGATACCACTATGCACAGACAAGGTGGCTTTTTAGGTGTCAAAGATGGGTTTATATATAATAACTGATTTTGGTTGACCATAGGTAGTATTTTTTAGATAATTAAACTATGAATGCAAATCTTAAAAAAGTGAGTATTACAACCATTTTCACGGCTCTCATATTATCTTCCTGCGGCTTTTTGGACAATGTAAAGAAGCCTTCACAGGATACTGCAAAATTCCCTGTAAATATCGTCATAGAAGATAACAATGACTTAAACCTGTCTCAGAACATTTATGAAGTCACTTATGGAGATGACCTGGATCTGTCTTTGTCTGCCAAAGAAGGCTATCGCATTACAGGCTGCGACTATAAGGACTATGACCTTAGTAAAAGCGGTGACAGCTATCTTCTGACACTTAAAGATATCAAATACTCATCGGTGGTTACTATAGAAACTGTAAAAAGTGATGTTAAGATAGAATACGTTTTTAAAGCCGGAGATAATTTTCCCGAAAGCTTTGCGGAATATCCCGCTGATACTCATCTTAAGTACAACTCAGCAATCTGGTCCGGCAATCTTGATGTACCTGGGTACACTCTCACAGGCTGGAATACAGACCCTTTGGGAGAGGGAGAAAGTATCTGCCTTGGAGGAAGATTTTGGCCCTTTGGTCTTACTAAATCCGGAAAGCTCTATGGAGAATGGAAAAAATGGACTGATCCATCCTTTTTTACCTATGAAGAAAACCAAAATCTTATCACCATCACAGGTTATGACAAGAGCCTTACAAATCTTATAATGGACTGCGAACTTGTTATTCCCGGTGAAATTCATGGAAAGAAAGTCACCGCAATTTCGGATAACGCCTTTAAGGCTCTTCCCGCAGATATTGATGAAGTCGTCCTTTCTCCCAATATAAAAAGCGTTGGAGGCGCTGCCTTTTTGGGGTGTTCTCTTAAAGGACTTACAGTATATGACACTTTGGAAAATATCAGCGACTACTCCTTTGAAAACTGCACTAATCTTAAGAGTCTTAGAATAAATGCAGCCACAGAACCTGTTTACTGCGGAACCTATTATGCCACCTTTGCTGATAAGATGGACTATTTAGAGAGCCTATACAACAATTACAAGGATAGTCCTGTTCTTGTTCTGTTCTCAGGTTCTTCTTCGCGTTTTGGCTATGACAGCCCCATGATAGAAGAAGCTTTCCCGAAAATGAAAGTGGCCAATATGGGGGTTTTTGCCTACACCAATGCTTCGCAGCAGCTGGATCTTATCATGAACTTTATGAAAAAAGGGGACATCCTTTTGGACTCCCCTGAGTTTGATGCATCCCGCCGCCAGTTCTGCGTCCTTAACAAATTTGACGATAAGTTTTTTAACCTGCTAGAAGAAAACTACAGTCTTATGGAACTTTTGGATCTCAGGGAGTATTCGGGAGTCTTTTCAGCCTTTAATGAATATCTGCATATCAGAAGAGGCATGGATAAAAGAAGCTACGACTTATCCCCCTCTGACTACGACGAAAACTTTAATCCTGTCAGGGAAAAAAGCTACAACATTCAGGGAGATTATTGCCTGCTACGACCAAATGCCAAGGATGATGATCCCGTATTTGATCTTCCTGTAGATTACACAGTCTCAGCATTTCCCCAAAGCTACATTGATGCCCTGAACAGGAAAGCAATTCAATTTACCGATAAAGGAATCGTCTTTTTATTTACCTATGCCCCCAGAAATGAAAAGGCCATTTCCTCTGAGAGTACCCTGGAAAACAGAAAAGCTCTTGATGCTTATTTCAGGGAAAACTTCGACTTTCCCATTATCTCTGATATTGAAGACTCACTTTATCCGGGGCGCTATCTGTTTGAAACAGACAACCATTTATCTTCAGAGGGCGTGACCATAAGGACACAGCAGATCATAAAAGATTTAAAAAGGACGCTTAAATGAACTTTTTATCACTTGTTTTTATCACGGCACTTCCTGTAATCGTGCTATTATATCGTGTATTTCCAAAAAGGATAAGGCCGGCTCTTTTACTTATCTCCAGTTGGCTTTTTTACCTGTATGCAAGTCACGACTCATATTGGATACTTATATCCATAACTGTCATAGCCTTCGCTGCAGGACTTATCCTTTCATCCAAAACGGTTACCAAAAGTCCCGCTGCATCAAAAGTAGCTCTATTAATTGCCCTGACTTTGATACTGTCATTTCTTTTTGCATATAAGTACCTTGGCATTTCAAAACTCCTTCCCATAGGCATTTCCTTTTACACCTTCCAGGCTATGTCTTATCTGATAGATGTGTATAGGGGTCGATGCAAGGCTGAAAAGAATTTCTTTGATTTCTCACTGTTTGTAGCCTTTTTCCCGCAGCTGGTGGCAGGTCCCATTGAGAGGCCATCGGATCTTTTGCCGCAGCTTCAAAAAGCAGAAACTCCTTCCAAAGCTGACTTTTCAGACGGCTCTGTCCTTCTTATAACCGGATACTTTAAAAAGATTGTTGTAGCAGATTACCTGGCGCCTTTCGTTGACAGGATTTTTGCTTCTCCCGGTGAATCCCGGGGCCTTATTGTACTTCTTGGCGCTTTTTTATTTGCACTTCAGATATATGCCGACTTTTCCGGCTACAGCGATATCGCCAGGGGATGCGCAAGGATCCTTGGAATAGAACTTAAGATCAATTTCCGGCACCCTTACCTGTCAGACAACATACGAGATTTCTGGCGAAGATGGCACATTACCCTGACCGGCTGGTTTACCGACTATGTCTACATTCCCCTTGGGGGCAATAAAAAAGGATCCTTAAAAAAGGCTTTAAATACCCTTATTGTTTTTGCTCTTAGCGGAATCTGGCACGGGGCAGGCCTTAAGTTTGTGCTATGGGGCTTTGGCCATGGTCTTTTGATACTTTTGGAAGATCTGGCAGTGGTAAAAAAGATCAGATCTCATTTTCCAAAGCCGGTTAATATTATCATAAACTTTGTTCTGGTGAGCCTTTTGTGGATCTTCTTCAGAGCAGGTTCCCTTATGACTTCGTTGGAACTTATGCATGATCTGTTTGTAAACATTACTGAGATCGGTGCATTTACAATGTTTACCTATAATGAATATCTGCTTATGGGCATCTTATCTATTGTGGTTTACCTTGTTCCGAAATATACAGAGAGTAAAAATCCCAAAAGCTTTTTGATAATGTATCTTCTTTCTCTTGTCATCATCGCATCCAAGATAAACCAGATACAATCAGGCATACAGAATTCTTTTATATACTTTAGATTCTAACAAATACAGGACCTTAAAATGAAAAAAACAGTTATCCGATCAGCTGCAATCTTAATATTACCGGTGCTTATACTTATCAGCTTATTGCTGATCCCCTCGCAATATGACAAGACCTTTATGGGAGAGCTTAAGTATAAATATCAGCGCCTTAACGAAATAAAAGCCCCCAAAATAGTAATAGTTGGCGGAAGTGCCATGGCATTTGGAGTTGACAGTGATCTCATTGATCATAACTTTCGTGGCTATGATGTAGTCAACATGGGAATGTACGCTGCCCTTGGAAGCCGCGCAGTTCTGGATCTGTCTCTATCCGGGATCCATAGTGGTGACATTGTGATATTTGCTCCTGAGCAGGATCCCCAGACTCTGTCACTTTATTTTGGCGCCGACTATTGTCTTCAGAGCTGCGATGGTGCTTTCTATATGCTGCCGCGTTTTTTTACATCAGAAGATACCGCAGCCAAAATCCTTGCTGCTATTCCGGGATTTGCCTATAATAAAGCCGTTTTCTTTTTTAAAGGTCAGACTCCCGATCCAGACAGTGTCTACAAAAGATCATCCTTTAATGAATACGGAGATGTAGAGGTGCTACTGACAGACAACGTAATGCCAAACGGCTATGACATCAATACCCCCATAAACTACACCCGTGACATTGCCAATAAAGATTTCTTTGACTATCTGAACCGCTTTTCCAAAAAGGTACAGGAAAAAGGGGCTACTTTTTTATTTGCTTACGCTCCCGCCAATAAAAGTGCAGTTGACGGCGGAAATCCTGATGACTATCATCTGTATCTTTCAGAAAATCTTGAATTTCCAATCATTGGTGATCCGGGAGACTCTGTCCTTGATCCCAAGTGGTTCTATGATACTAATTTCCACTTAAACAGCTATGGCAAAACCCTTTATACAAGGCAGCTCATCAGAGATCTTAAAGCTTTTTGCCTGGATTCATCCGTTACTGATATCCAGATTCCCGATATTAAGGAGTTAGATACTGATACCATAAGAAAAGGAACCGTTCTTAAGGTATCTGAATATGCGGGCAATACTGATGTTACAGGTATCACCATTGATGAAAGTACCGAACTTATTGAAGACTTCGCCTTTGATGGCTGCACTTCTCTTAAAGAAATACACATAAAAAATACTGACCCATCCAAAATTCAGATAGGTCAGCATCTTCTTGATGGAACTAATGCCAATATTTATGTTCCGGCTTCATCTGTATCCGCCTACAAAACAGATTATCGCTTTTCTGTCTATGCCGGCAGGATCTTCCCTGAAAGCTTTGATTGACATTACTCTCCTTTTCTTACTTCCAAATAAGCATTTACGATTCCAACAATTCCTCCAAGGATGATTGCTGCAATAGCAACAACTGCACTGGAGAGATCAGACATGGTCTGAGCGTTGTTAGTGAAGGTCATGATAGCTGCAATGCCGTTTATTCTGGTATTAAGAAGTGTAATACCTCCGAATATAAGGCATGCCGGTGCAATTACAGGAAGGATATCTGTCCATGCAGGTGACTCTTTGCCAAGAACAATAAAGGCGCACAATGCCAGAATGGCAATAACCAGTGAACAAATTACTATAGGGTTTTTACCCAGATTTGAGAAATAAGCTGTACCAGCATTAACCAGATATGCTACAAGTCCAACAACTCCAAGGATAAGAGTGATGACTGTGCTTATCATGCCTGCTCCGATTTTTTTATTCATATAAGCCTCCTATCAGTCTTCTTTTTTGCGTGCTGCATTTACATACATTCCGATGCCGCATACTGTAATAATTGCAAAGATCACATTAAGAGCTGTCAGCAGGTTGTCATACCATGTCTTTACACTCTCAAGTCTGGAATTGGAAATCATTCCATCCATAGCATTGGAATTGGCAATTGCGTAATTCTGCATCTTCATGGCATCCTTAAGAGCCTGCATAAGTGTTGCATCCTTGGAAACATTCTCTACTGTCCAGTAAGGATATTTCTCGGATACTGCAGCAATTGTGTTGTCACCTGTGTTACAGGACATTGTTACTCCGCACATTACTGCTT
>JAEEGL011567795.1_pt1 | contig 18236 bp, 18 predicted proteins | sample 9134231 | NCBI WGS metagenome assembly JAEEGL01 (sample SAMN16246548, study PRJNA631951) | gut metagenome | biome: gut microbiome; feature: rumen; material: fiber-attached | host: Bos | place: Iran: Karaj | collected 2018-10 | reverse complement strand
CAATTGCTCCCTATCTATGATAAACCGATGGTTTATTATCCTATCAGCGCATTGATGCTGGCGGGAATACGTGACATCTTGATTATCTCTACGCCTTACGACCTCCCGGGCTTCAAGCGCCTGCTTGGCGATGGCTCCGATTATGGAGTACATTTTGAATATGCAGAGCAGCCGTCACCAGATGGCCTGGCCCAGGCTTTCATCATTGGCGAGAAGTTTATTGGTGATGATTCCGCCTGTCTGGTTCTTGGAGATAACATATTCTATGGAGCAGGCTTCACGAAATTGCTGAAGAATGCAGTGGAAGATGCTGATAAGAATGTCAAGGCCACTGTGTTTGGATATTGGGTATCAGATCCTGAACGCTATGGCGTAGCAGAATTTGACCGTGAAGGAAACTGTCTTTCGATTGAGGAAAAACCTAAAGAACCTAAGAGCAATTACGCCGTTGTTGGGTTATATTTTTACCCCAATAAGGTGGTAGATGTAGCAAAGCATATTAAGCCCTCTGCTAGAGGTGAATTAGAAATTACCACTGTGAACCAAGAGTTCCTCAAGGATGGAGAACTGAAAGTTCAGGTTTTTGGCCGTGGCTTCGCTTGGTTAGATACAGGTACGCATGATTCATTGGCTGAAGCAAGTACCTTTGTTGAGGTAATTGAGAAACGCCAAGGTCTTAAGGTAGCTTGTTTGGAAGGAATTGCCTATCGTAATGGATGGATTAGTGAGGAGCGTATGCGCGAGATCGCCAAGCCAATGCTCAAGAATCAGTATGGTCAGTACCTTTTGAAGGTAATTGACGAAATGAAGGAGGATATAAATTCCAATACTTTCACTCATCCAGAAATGTCAAACAACAAGAAGTAAATAATACAAGGTGAAAAAGAAATTAGCTGTAATAGGAGCCAGTTATCTACAAATGCCTCTTGTGCGCAAGGCACAGGAGATGGGCTTGGAGGTTCATTGCTTTGCATGGGCTGATGGTGCTGTATGTAAGGATGTGGCCGATTATTTCTATCCTATTGACGTAAAGGAAAAGGAACTGATATTAAAGAAATGTCAGGAAATTGGCATAGATGGTATAACAACGATTGCCGCTGATCTGCCTGTGTCCACGATTAATTATGTTGCAAGCAAAATGGGGCTTGTTTCAAATCCCGATGAGTTCTCGGCTACGACTACGAATAAATATCTGATGCGTCAGTGCTTTATGGAAAATGGCGTACCTTCGCCTAAGTTCTCTTTGGTAAAGGCAGATGGTAATTATGACAATATCAGAGGATTTGAATTCCCGTTGATAGTGAAGCCTACCGACCGTTCTGGTAGCAAAGGTGTGGAGAAGGTGCTTGACCCCGTGCAACTTGAAACAGCGGTTAAACGAGCTCAGGAGGTTTCGTTTAAGAAAGAGGCAATCATTGAGGAGTTTGTTACAGGAAGAGAGATAAGTGTTGAGTCCATTTCTTATGAAGGTAAGCACTATATACTTCAGATAACAGATAAGGTAACAACAGGTGCACCATATTTCGTAGAGTTGGAACACCACCAGCCATCATCATTGCCTGCAGAGATTCAGGATCGAGTGAAAACCATAGTGCTTAAGGCTCTTGATGCACTCCATATCAGATATGGCGCATCCCATTCAGAATTGAAAATAACAGAGAATGGTGACATCAAGGTCATTGAAATTGGAGCACGTATGGGCGGTGATTTTATAGGATCTGATTTGGTGAAGTTATCAACAGGATATGATTTCTTAAAGGGTGTAATAGAAGTAGCGTTAGGAACATTTGAGGAACCTAAGCTGACAGAGCATAAGCATTCAGGTGTTTATTTCTTGTGCAAGGAGACTGAATCAATACTTCAAATTATTCAGAATGCAGACAAGTATTCTGAGATTGTAAAAGCAGAAGTGACAGATACAACTTTAAGAAATATTGAGTGCAGTGGTGATAGAAGTGGATATTTAATATATGAAACAAGTGATAAACGTTTTTTGATATGAAGAGACTTGCATTAATTGGATCAAAAGAATTTGCAGAGCAGATACAAGGTTTTGCAGAGGCGACTGGTGATTACAAAGTTGTTGGTTTTTTTGATGATTTCGAACCCAAAGGAAAACTAATTCGCTCATTACCTGTTCTAGGAAGCATTAATGAAGCTGTAGAAGAGTATAAAAAAGGTGTGTTTGATTGTATTTTTTTAGCAGCAGGATATAATAACTTTAATTTTAGAGAAGATGTTTTCGCAAGGCTGTCAGGTGATGTACCATTTGCAAATATAATAATGAAGACATCTAAAATAGCCCCAAGTGTAAAAATGGGTCAAGGAGTTTTTATAGGGGGATCTACAACAATTGGAGAGAATTCAATTATTGAAGACAATGTTTTTATACATGGAGGAACAACGATTAGCCATGATAATCATATTGGTTCTCATACTTATATTTCTGGACGTTTTAATACAGCGGGTTTTTGTACAATTGGAAAGAGATGTTTTTTTGGTATTTGTTCTTGCGTTTCAGATCATATAACAATATGTGATGATGTATGGATAGGATTGGCTTGTGTCGTTATCAAGAATATCAAAGATCCAGGAAAATATATGTCGCCAGCAGCAAAACTATATAAGATAGAATAAGTCACTTTAGTATTAATATTTAAAGTTAATTTTTCATGAAAAGTTTAGATGAATTCGTAGCTCTCTTTGCAGAGCAGTTTGATGACACTGATGCAAGTGAAATCACCGCAACAACCGTTTTCCACGATTTGGATGAATGGTCTAGCCTTATTGGCTTGAGTGTAATTGCTATGGTTGATGAGGAGTTTGACGTAGCCCTGAAGGGTGACGATGTTAAAGGCTCTGTGACCGTAGAAGATTTGTACAACAAAGTAATTGCTAAACTCTAATGGCATTTATAGAATTTAAGAACGTCAGGATCGCCGGTATTGCTGCCGGCGTTCCTGAAAACGTTGTAAGTAATTACACGTTAAAACCAGGCGAAGATATATCAATAGATTACACGGCAGAAGCTTTTGTCGATACAACTGGTGTTAAAGAGCGTCGTTGCTCGGAAACATTAACCACATCTGATCTCTGCTTTGCAGCAGCAGAAAAGCTTATTGCTGAGCTGGGCTGGGATAAAAAGGAAATAGATGCTTTAATATTTGTTTCACAAACAACAGATTATTTCTTGCCAGCGACAGCATGTATCTTACAGGATCGCCTTGGTCTTTCAAGAGAATGTTTTGCTGAAGATGTAGCTCTCGGCTGTTCTGGCTGGGTATACGGTTTAAGCACTGTGGCTTCACTTGTTGCAACAGGGTCCATTAAAAAGGCACTTCTACTTGCAGGAGACGCTAAAAAGCGTTCAAAGATGAAGCGCGACCCGCTGTTTGGAGATGCCGGTACAGCTACAGCAATAGAATTCGTTGAAGGAGCAAAGGGCTTCCAGTTCCATTTTGGAACTGATGGAAGTGGTTTCGATGCCATCATTGTTCCTGACGGAGGTAGCCGTAATCAGGTTTCACCGCAATCTTTTGAGTTGCATGAATATGAAGGCAAAATGATGCACAACCTTCAGACTCACATGAAGGGTATGGATGTATTCTCTTTTGGTATCACTACCGCCCCCAAGTCTGTTAAAAAGTTAGCAGAACGTTTTGGCTTTGATTATCTTGATGCAGACTATGTTATCTTCCATCAGGCCAATATGAAGATGAACAACCAGATTGTGAAGAAACTGAAACTGGATCCGGAGAGAGTACCTTCTTGTATGTACCATTTTGGTAACACATCTTCTGCAAGTATTCCGTTGACCATTGTCGGAGAACTCAAAGGAAAGTTTGAAAATAAACCTACTAAGTTCATCTGCTGTGGCTTTGGAGTTGGACTTTCATGGGGTACTGTTGCTATTGAAACGGAAAAAATAGTGATACCAGAAATAGTAAACGTCAAAGACGAAGAACATAATTATGGATACAAACTATAATCCTTTCTCTTTACAAGGTAAAACGGTTTTAATTACTGGCGCATCTTCAGGAATAGGGCAGGAAACTGCTATTCAGTGTTCAAAAATGGGAGCCAAGGTAATTATAACAGCACGTAACGAAGAGAGGCTTAAAGAAACCCTTTCACAAATGGTAGGTGAAGGACACCAAATGATACTCGCAGAACTTACAAATCAAGAAGATGTTGAGCACCTTGTTGGAGAGGTTTCTGGGCTACATGGTCTTGTCCTCTGTGCAGGAAAAGGTATGACTTTACCATTCCCATTCTCAACGAAGGATAAGTATGATGATATTTTTAAAGTTAATTTTTTTTCACCAGTTGAATTATTAAGACAGTTGGTTAAAAAGAAGAAACTTGAAAAAGAATCCTCTGTGGTATTTGTGTCTTCTATCGGTGGAGTGGAGTCTTTCTCCCTTGGCAATGGCGTATATGGTGCCTCAAAAGCAGCCATTAACTCTACAATGAAATTTTGTGCTAGAGAACTTGCATCAAAGAAGATAAGAGTGAATACTGTGAACCCTGGCATGGTTAATACCAAATTGATTCAAGGTGGTGCTATTTCTGAAGATCAGCATAAACTTGATATGGAAAAGTACCCATTGAAACGGTATGGTGAACCTGAAGACATTGCCTATGGCATTATTTATTTGTTGTCTGATGCATCATCATGGGTAACAGGTCATTCTCTAATTATTGATGGAGGCGTTACAATTTGATTGAGATGAAACTCTTAGAGAATAAAGTCGCGCTAATCACAGGCGCAGGTCGTGGCATTGGCAAAGTCATAGCAGAGCAGTTTGTGACAGACGGAGCCATTGTTTATGTGAACGATTTAAATGAACCTGAAGTAGAAGGTGCAAAACCCATTTGTTTTGATGTGACAGATTCGAATGCTTTGAAAGCAGGATTGATGTCAATTTACAAGACAGAGGGGCGGATTGATGTTGTGGTGAATAATGCTGCCATTATCCAGAATCAAAAATTGGGTATGGTGACAAAACCGCTGTTGGAAAAAATGTATGCGGTCAACGTGTTTGCTGTAATTGATATGATACAGATAGCATCACGTTTGATGGCTCGTAATGGAGGTGGCTGTTTTGTAAATATGGCTTCCGTGACGGGTGTTGTAGGTTCACCAGGCCAGGTTGCATACTCTGCTTCTAAAGGAGCTGTAATAGCTCTCACCAAGTCATCAGCAAAAGAATTGGCGTCCCAGGGGATTCGTGTTAATGCAGTGGCTCCTGGTATCATTAAGACGGAACGTTTTGAAGAACTCTACGAGGCAAGTGGTAATAAAATTGATCAGCGAATAGGGCGTATAGCCTTAGGTAGATTGGGGACACCTCAAGATATAGCCTACGCAGTATCATTTTTGGCTTCAGACCGTGCTTCCTACATCAGCGGCCACGTACTAGGAGTGGATGGTTGCGCAAGTATCTAATTATTTCAGATAGCAATAGTGTTTTTAGATTTAGATAAGAAAGAACGGACTAGGATAGCTGCTGTTGATGACAGTGGGCAGTCCGTGACTTATGGCGATCTGTGTGATTTCTCACAAGAGTTTGCCAAACAGTTACCTTCAAGGTCACTGATATTCATCCTTTCAGAGAATCGTATTGGCTCATTGTTGGGCTACGTTGCTTCATTATCCAATCGGGTTGTGCCACTTATCCTGAGTGCCGCAACTGAAGAAGGCTTGTATAATAACCTTTACGAGAAGTACAAGCCCGAGTATCTCTGGATGCCATTAAAGAAAGCAGAAGAGAATGGCTTTGAACCAATCTTTGTGGCTTGGGACTTTTGCTTAGTGAAGACTGGCAATCCAAAGGTTGAGTTGTACGATGAGTTATCACTCTTGTTACCTACATCAGGATCAACTGGTAGCCCAAAGTTAGTTCGTCACAGTTACCGTAACATTGAGGCCAACGCTGACAATGTCCGTAGGCTGTTCAAACTTGACGAAACAGAAAAGGCAATGGCTATTCTGCCCATGCATTACACGATGGGACTATCTGTGATAGCATCGCATTTGTTGGCAGGAGCAACACTTTTGCTTTCGGCGCGTTCACTGCTTGATAAAGGATTTTGGGCAATGCTTAAGGAGGCCACAAGTTTTACTGGTGTTCCATATAGCTATGACATTCTTATCAAAATGCGTTTTATACGAATGGATTTACCCAACCTGAAGGTAATAACTCAAGGAGGTGGTAAATTGACAGAAGCGATGTGGAACACGCTTGCACAATATGCAGCAGATAAGGGCAAACAGTTCATTGCCACTTATGGTCAATCGGAGTGTACAGCCCGTATGGCCTATCTACCTGCAGAGTTAGCACTCGAAAAAGTTTGTAGTATTGGTGTAGCAGAACCAGGCGGTCAACTTTCATTGATAGGTGATGACGGAAAAGAAACCTTTGAAGGCGAGGCACAAGGAGAAATGGTGTATCGTGGCGAGAATGTCACATTAGGTTATGCTACCTGTCGCGAAGATTTGATGAAAGGTGATGAGAATCATGGCGTAATGCATACCGGAGATTTGGCTCGTCGTGATGCTGATGGATGTTACTATATTGTAGGCCGCCTGAAAAGATTTTTGAAAATTTTCGGATTGAGAATTGGCCTGGACGAGGTCGAGCAGATGATTAAAGCAGAATACGAAACCGACTGCTACTGCAAAGGTAATGATGAAAAATTGATTATTCTGTTGACTAATCCGCAACTGAAAGAAGATATACCCCTCTTTATTGAGGAGAAAACGCATCTCTTCCATAAGAATATAGAAGTTCAAATTGTGAATGAGATATTGAGAAATGAAGCTGGAAAAGTCATAAATCAATAGTTCATTGTTATGAATAACGGTAAGCGTGTGATCTTGCATCTCATTTTTGATGGCATTTTGTTTGATCGAGTTTATCCTAGATTTGAACAAATGCAAGAATATGAAAATATATATTTAATGGATGCCCTGAAGCTTGATTATGATTTCGTATATATAAAGAACAAAGAAAAAATAAAATTAGCTAATTCTTTAGAAGAATGGGGAAAAATAGTCAATGATGAAAAGATTGATATTATTTATCTCCATGGATTATGGCCTAGTTATTTGAACGCTATTGATTATGTTAGAGAACACGTTAAGGTAATGTGGTGGTGTTACGGAATGGAGATATACGAGAATTGCTTTGGATATGCTCCATTAATGCAGATGAAAATTTTTAAGCCGCTCACCTTTAAATATGTATTAAGTAATTGTAGAAACTTTCGTTCGCGCTTGGGCACATATTTGATGTATAGTCATCCAAGATTCTCCGATTCAATTAGGAACATAAAAAACATTGCGCTTGGACGACCAAATAGGATGAAGCAGATGCTTTCACGAATCGACTATGCATTCACACCACTCCCCATGGAATTGGACGAACTAAAGAAAATACACAAATACATAAAAGCCCAGCCGTTTAGGCTTCAAAGTCTTATTACAAAGACCCCTATGGTACCCTATAAAAATATAGGACATGTTCTCTTGGAACATTCGGCAAATATCTCCAATAATCATTTAGATGTTATAAAAGCTATGAAGAGTGTAGATCTTAGTAGTAGGACTATACATGTACCACTGAATTATGGTCCAGAAAACATGAAGGAGATTGTCAAGGCGAATGCAAAGTTCGAAAATGCAGATGTGGATATTATAGAGAATGTACTGCCTCTCGAAAATTATAAAAAGCTTATATCGGAATGCTCACATGCTGTTTTTGGTATGATGCGACAATCCGGTTTGGGAAATGTCTATATGTGCTTATTAAATGGAGTAAAAATGTTCTTTTTCAAGGAAAGTATGCTCTATAAGCATTTTAAGTCTCAAGGATACTATGTATGTTCCATAGAGGAAGATATGACAGATGAAGCTATTAAGACGCCTTTGACAAAAGAAGAAATTATTCACAATTATGAATTATTTGACAAAATAAATCCAGATGTAAATATCTTATATGATCAACAGTTTAATAAAATATTAGGAATAAATGAGTAATTTAGACAAATTTAATCAGATTTTCTGTGAAGTGTTCTCGGTTAGCGAGGGAGCATTGAATAGTAATTTTAATAAGGATACGGTTGAAGGATGGGATTCCGTACATCAACTTAGTCTGACATCAACTATTGAGGATGAATTTGACATTATGTTGGATGCAGAGGATATTCTTGAATTTACCTCATACGATAATGCCAAGGCAGTTTTGGCTAAATATGAAATAGAACTCTAATGGCACATTGGGATATTAAGAATGTGGCCCTACGCGGTGTAACAGGTACGGTGCCGAATAATCCTGTCAAATCCTCTGATTTTGATTTCTTCTCCAAAGAAGATGCAGAGACCTTTGACAATACTGTCGGCATTAAGAACCGTTATATAGCATCCGACGATATTTGCACATCTGACTTGTGCCTTGATGCTGCGGAAAGGCTTATTGAAGGTTTAGGATGGGAGAAGGAGAGTATTGATATACTCGTCTTTGCATCCGTAACAGGCGACTATAAGACCCCACCGACATCGGGAATTCTTCAGGATCGTTTGGGTTTGCCCACTTCTACTTTTGTTGTAGATTTGCCGATGGGATGCTGTGGTACCCTTTATGCTATTAATGTAGCAGGGAACCTTATATCAGCGGGAACCGCTAAGCGTGCATTATTACTGGTAGGCGACACAGCAACCCGAATGGGGTCTCCAAAGGATAAGAGCCGTGTGCCGCTTTTCGGTGATGCGGGCATGGCAATCGCATTGGAGTATGATGAAAGTGCAGAAGATATTGTTATTGAGATGAACACTCTCGGCTCAGGGTACAAGGCCCTCATGACACCTCACGGCGGTTATCGTTACCCCATTACGAAAGAAAAGTCTTTTGAATATGAGGATTTTGGTAACGGAATCATCCGAGCCCCCAAAGATGCACTTATCAACGGAATGGATGTGTTCTCATTTGCTATTACCAAGCCACCAGTGAGTATTAAGAAAATGTTGGAGGAGCAACATCTAGACAAGGACAGCGATGTGGACTATTTCTTGATTCATCAGGCAAATAAGCTGATTGTGGATAGAATTGTTAAAAAATTAAAGCTGCCAGTGGAAAAAGTACCATACGATTTACAAGAATTTGGAAACCTAGGTGGTGCTTCCATTCCCATGCTGATGACCTTTAATCTTACTGAAGAGCTGCAGACAAAACCTTTGACTTTGGTATGCTCCGCTTTTGGCTTAGGATTAACATGGGGTACGATGGTGTTAAAGACCAATAGAATACTTGTATTGCCAGTGAATAAGGTCGATAGCACTATGACAAATTTGTGAAATGCATCAAAAGATATATAGATGGATACAAGGTATACCATTAAAGATTGCATTTTAGTTGATATTCCTACGTTCACAGATGAACGCGGTTCTATCAGTGTGATGGATAAAGAACTTCCGTTTGAAGTGAAACGGGTGTTTTGGCTGCACCATATTAAAGAGGGGAAAGACAGAGGAGCTCATGCGCTACTGGATAGCGCAGAGATAATGGTTGCCATACATGGTTCTTTTGAGGTGGATTTGGATGATACTGAGACAAAGACAAGTATATTATTAGATGACCCGAGTAAAGGCTTGATGATTCAACCTGGGATTTGGTTTAGAACACATTCCTATAATAATGATGGTGTGTCTTTAATACTGGCTTCTGAAGAATACGCTAGAGATAAGTACACTTACGACTACGAAGAGTATAAACGATTACGCAACAAACAATAGATTATATGATACATTCCCTGCTTACAACAGATAATCCTATCAATAGTACTGAGTCATTGCGCCAGTGGATAGAGCAACGCAACCGTGAGGTGCAGGTTGACGTGAAACTTATTCCGTTTAAGGAGATGACTGGTTGGTACGTTGATGAGGATGGTAGTCTGAGACATAACTCTGGACGATTCTTTTCTATTCAAGGTATTCATGTAGAAACCGACTATGGCAATAATCATAGTTGGGATCAACCCATCATTAACCAACCAGAGATTGGTTATTTGGGAATCCTCACTAAAGAGATTAATGGTACGCTCTATTTTTTGATGCAGGCTAAGATTGAGCCAGGGAATGTAAACTGTGTTCAAATAAGCCCCACTTTACAGGCTACAAAGAGCAATTATTCTCAGGTTCATAGGGGTAAGAAACCGGCATATCTGGATTATTTTGTTAATGTGAAGCCTGACCATGTGCTGCTTGACCAATTGCAGAGTGAACAGGGTGCCCGTTTCCTGCGTAAGCGAAATCGTAATATTATTATCAAGGTTGATGAAGAAGTCGAGGTACTGCCAGATTTCCGTTGGATGACACTTGGTCAGATCAAAGAGTTCATGCATACGGACAATATGGTTAATATGGATACCCGTACCGTTTTGTCTGGTATTGAATATATTGACTATATAACGCCATTGACAGATTTGAGTAATCTTTCAGACTTTGGCCGTGATATGTTGAAGTCAGCTCGAACCCCTGAGGGCATTCACCATATGGGACAGATTTTGTCTTGGCTTTCTGGCTTAAAGTCACGATACGATTTGTTTGTAAGCAACAAACCTATTGATAAGCTAGAGGGATGGCACAGGTCTGAAAATGAGATAGCCAACAACGATGGTAAGTATTTCCGGATCATTGGTGTTAATGTGAGTATTTCAAATCGCGAAGTAACCAGCTGGTGTCAACCTTTGGTGCAGCCACTTCAGCAAGGACTGTGTGCTTTTATAGTACGTAAAATCGGAGGCATCTATCATTTCCTCGTTCAAGCAAAATTAGAGTGCGGTAACTATGACGTGATGGAATTGGCTCCATCGGTTCAGTGTTTAACGGGAAAAATTCCTGATAATCCGAAGTTGCGTCCAGCCTTTTATGATTATGTGATGAATGCATCAAAAGACCAGATTCTTTATGATGTTTTACAGAGTGAAGAAGGAGGACGTTTCTTCCGCGAACAGAACCGCAACATGATTGTTGAGGCCGGTAAAGACCTACCTCAGGAATTGCCTGAGCATTATACCTGGATGACGCTTCACCAAATCAACCACTTCTTGAAGTTCAACAATTACCTGAATATTCAGGCTCGCAGTATTCTTTCAGCATTAAAGTATAGTAAGTAATGAAAAGAATAGGTATTATTTGTCCATCTGAGATTGCCTTCCGTCGTTTTCTTCCTGCATTGAAGGAAGCTGGATGTTTTGTGTATGCAGGTGTAGCAATAGCAAGTAAAGAAGAATTCGTTGGTGCAACAGATGAGATTTTGGCTAAGGAGAGAGCCAAAGCTCAAACTTTTGTTGATAACTATGGCGGAAAGATATATGAGGGTTATAAGAATCTGATTAATTCAGAAGATGTAGATGCAATTTACCTGCCTCTGCCTCCCGGCCTGCATTATAAGTGGGCTAAAGAAGCTGTTGCCGCTGGTAAGCATATCTTGGTAGAGAAACCTTGTACTATAGCATTGAGCACAACTGAAGACTTGTTGAATGATGCTAAAGCAAAGGGGGTGGCCGCCCATGAAAACTATATGTTTGCTTTCCATGACCAGTTAGAGGCAGTTAATGATATAGTGAAGTCTGGAGAGATAGGCGATGTGCGCCTATATAGAATCTCATTCGGGTTCCCATTGAGAGCCCAGAACGATTTCCGTTATAACAAGTCTTTGGGTGGTGGCGCCTTGCTTGATTGTGGTGGCTATACCTTCAAATATGCATCCTTACTGTTAGGACCTACAGCTAAGATGAAATACGCCCAGTCAAACAACATTGATGGTTTCAATGTGGATATGTATGGTTCCGCTGCCTTGGTGAATGATGAGGGCATGACTGCACAAGTTGCCTTTGGCATGGATCATAATTATAAGTGTGAACTGGAGGTGTGGGGGAGTAAAGGAACTATTTATACAAACCGTATTCTTACAGCACCCGCAGGTTTTACTCCAGAAGCGACCATACGTAAGGGTAATGAAGAAGAAAAGAGAAACCTCCCAGCAGACGATGCATTCAAGAAATCCATTCTTCATTTCAGTGAGTGTATTGAAGATAAGGAGGCTCGTGAAGCCAATTATCAGACTTTACTGAGACAGGCTTCTTTAGTGGAGCAGTTCAAAGAATTATCAGGCTTAGACTCATAAGCCTTTAAACAATTAAGCAAATAAACAAAATATATATGAGAAAACCGATATACGTTACGATGCCTACTTTGGCACCGCTTGAAGAAGTTAATGAACTGATGAAGGGCATCTGGGAAAGTGGTATCATGACCCATAATGGCCCGCTTGTTCAGCGTTTTGAAAAAGATGTGTGTGAATATCTGAAAGTGCCCCAGATGGTAAGTTGCTGTAATGGAACCCTTGCGCTCCAGATGGCCATCAAGGCACTTGGCAAACAAGGTGAGATTATCACAACACCTTTTACATTTATTGCCACAGTCAGTTCAATTATGTGGGAGCATTGTACTCCCGTTTTTGTTGATATTGATCCAGAGACATTGGACATTGATGCCTCAAAGATTGAAGAGAAGATAACTTGCCATACCGTTGCTATCATGCCAGTGCATGTTTTTGGCAATAACTGTGATTTTGAAGCTATAGATGCTGTTGCCAAGGCACATAATCTTCCGATTATTTATGATGCATGTCATTCTGTAGGAGCTACCTATAAAGGAGAGAGTGTATTTAAGCAGGGCGATATCTCTGTTACCAGTTTCCATGCTACTAAGATGCTGAATACAGCAGAAGGCGGTGGCGTGTTTACTCTGGATAAGGAGATAGATGAGAAGTTGCGTAGGATTCGTTTCTTTGGCTTTGAGAATCATGCTGATATTGTTGAGGATGGTTTCAATGGCAAGATGACCGAGGTTCATGCTGCAGTTGGTCTTGCAAATCTGCGCTATCTCGATGCTGCCCTTGCTGACCGTAAAAATAAGTATGCTCGATATAAGGAGATTCTGAGCCAGAATCCTGAAATCACTTTCCAGAAGATTACTACAGGTTGTAACTATAGTTATTTCCCTGCTATCTTCAAGGATGAAGAAACAGCTTTGAAGGTGATTGCGGCTCTGAATGCTGAGAACATCTTCCCACGTAGGTATTTCTATCCATCTGTAAATACCTTCACCAAGTTGGTACCTTATGTTGCTATGCCAAAGAGTGAGGATATTGCCAGCCGTATTCTCTGTCTGCCTTTGTATAAGGATTTGAAGATGGAGGATGTTGAACTTATCAGTGATATTACGCTTAAAACAACGAGGTAATGGATAAAGAGATTTATGTTCTGGGTATAGGAATTGCTTCAATGGTCTATCTTGAACATGCTGAAGCATGTGGCTATAAGATAGCAGGATTGTATCATTATAATGAGGAAAGAACAGGTGAAGTAATATGCGGGCATAAAATAATTGGTTCATTCAGTGATATGTTTGCAGCTGGAGTAAAAGGGAAGAGTTTTCTGTTAACTCAGGGAAAGATGTCTTTGCGAAAGGAACTCACTGAGAAAATTCTTGCAGAAGGTGGTATTATCCCCACTATAATACATCCATTAGCTTCTGTATCCAAGTATACAGATATTGGAGAGGGTTGCTTAATAGGGCCCTATACAGTCATTCAAGCTCAATGTAAGATTAATAATGGCGTTATAGTTCGTGATCAAGCCCTAATATGTCATGGAACAACTGTAGATGATTATGTTTTTGTAGGGCCAAAGGCACTTGTTGGTGCTATGCTTCACGTTAAGGAACAGGCATTCATTGGTCAGGGTTCTATACTTATATCATCTAAAGCAACAGAAATAGGAGAGAATGTATTAATAGGTGCAGGTTCCCTTGTGACAAAACCTGTGCCTGATAATGTTGTTGCCGTTGGTAGCCCGGCAAAAATTCTGGCCAAATAGTTAATTATGCTACGGAAATCATCGTAGGAGTAGTTGATAGTAAATATTGTTGTTTTAGTTGACTTTATTCAATGGTAAAATATTTATTTGGAGTTGCTAGAAAATGAAAAAATCATTTGTATTCCCTGGTCAGGGAGCCCAGTTTGTAGGAATGGGCAAAGACCTTTACGAGAGTAACGAGAGAGCAAAGCTCTTCTTCGATAAGGCCAACGAGGTGCTTGGATATAATATCACGGATATTATGTTCAATGGAACCGATGATGACCTGAAACAGACCAAGGTAACACAGCCTGCAGTGTTCCTGCACTCAGTGATAACAGCCTTCTGTATGGATGATTTCAATCCTGATATGGTGGCAGGTCATTCTTTGGGTGAGTTCTCAGCACTGGTTGCCGCAGGTGCATTGACTTTTGAAGATGGTTTACGCTTGGTGTATGCACGCGCCATGGCAATGCAGAAGGCTTGTGAAGCTGCACCATCAACGATGGCGGCTATCATTGGTATGCCAGATGAGACCATTGAACATGTCTGCGCTGAGATTAGCAAGGACGGGAATATGGTCGTGCCAGCAAACTATAATAGCCCAGGACAGGTAGTAATATCCGGTAATGTGGAGGCAGTGAAAGAGGCTTGCGCTAAGTTGAAAGAGGCAGGAGCAAAACGTGCATTGCCACTGGCAGTAGGTGGCGCTTTCCATTCTCCATTGATGGAAATGGCACGAGTAGAACTGGCAGCTGCAATTGAGAAAGCACCTGTGAGTGCACCGCAGTGCCCTATCTATCAGAATGTAGATGCCAAACCACATATTGATCCAAAGGGAATTAAGGAAAATCTGTTGAAGCAGTTGACATCACCTGTGCGATGGACGCAGAGTGTTAAGAACATGATTGGTGATGGTATGACAGAGTTTGTGGAGTGTGGGCCTGGCCAGGTTCTGACAGGACTGATTGGGCGCATTCAGAAATCGATGCAATAAGAAACTCTATTTTGACACAATTAGACCTGCATTCTGATACTTTTCTCGCGAGAAAAGAAAATGGAATGCAGGTTATATGAAAAACGATGATACAAGAGCCAGAGAGCAATACATATACAGAGGAAATGCTGCAGAAGAATACTGTAGCAGAACTTCGGGAAATTGCCAAAGATAGGGGCCTGAAAGCTACATCCAAGATGAGAAAAGCAGAATTGATTACGCTCATCTTGGGTCAGAATGATGGCATTATTCTTGATGATGCAACAAAGAAACTGACAGATCGTATAAAGAAAGAACTGGATGAAGCCAATAAGAACTTGAAGGTTCCTGTTGAGGTTTATCCAGCCATTACCAAAAATCCTCCAAGATTGCTGGAGGATGATATGCTTATCAATTCAAAGTTGATACGACCCGGACTGATTGAAGCTGTATTTCCTTTGGCAGAGGATCTGTATATGGTGAGTTACTTCATCATGCAAAAGGATTGTATCATTGCCTGTTGTTGTTTGGACGATTTGCTTGACTTTGTAAAGAATGGTATTGAGCATAGAGGAAAAGAGGCTATTTTAAAGAAGCACTTTAGGAAGAAGTATCCTTATTTAGCTTCGCTGTATGATGTGAAACCTGATAACACGGGTAAATGGCCCTTTACGCCTTACTTGATGACAATAGCGTGGGAGAGCGAAAAGCCCAGATGGTATCTGACGCAAAAGATATACGATGGCGATTTCCCCAGTATGGTGTATTATGGTATAGTGAATGACCAGAAATCGTTGGAGGTGCTTTTTCTGTTCAGAGAGGCACTTGATAAGATATGGAAGGAACTGGAGAATAGCGATGCCAAGGGGCCTAAAGCAAGGATGAAGGAACTCTTTGGTATTGAGAAGTTTGAAATGGAAAAATAAGAATAATGGCGGAAAAAAGCTTAAAAGAAAAGACGGTAAAAGGGGTTGCCTGGAGTGGTGTTGACAATGTAGTACAGTATGGAGTGTCGTTTGTAGTCAGCATCGTTCTTGCTCGCATATTATCACCTGATGATTACGGATTATTGGGTATCATCGCTATATTTACGGCAGTTTGCTCAGCCTTGATAGGCGGTGGCTTTGGATCTGCTATTATAAGGAAGAAAGATGCAACAGAAGATGATTATAATACTGCCTTTATTGTTAATTTGGGAATGAGTCTGTTGTTGTATGTCATTGTTTACTTCTGCTCACCATTTATAGCTCATTTCTTTGATCGAGATGAACTTACTCTTTTGACGCGTGTGTCGTCATTAGGGTTAATCATAACGGCACTGGCAATGGTACAACAGACACGACTGACCCAAAAAATAGACTTTAAAACACAAACCAAAATCACATTGATAGCTTCAATTGTGAGCGGAACAATCGGCATCGCGATGGCGCTGTTAGGCTATGGCGTTTGGTCTCTAGTTGCCCATGGTATTTCTTTACAGCTAATTCGTACCGTTTTACTTTGGCTTTATAACCATTGGATGCCTCAGTTACGTTTCTCAAAGAAAAGTTTCTATGAATTGTTCGGTTTTGGTTGGAAAATAGTTATGGTAAGTTTGATAGACACAACATGGAAGGAATTATATCAAGTTGTTGTCGCTAAGTTCTATAGCCCTGCCACTTTAGGCCAATATACTCGAGCAAAATCTTTCTCTCAATTATTTTCAAGTAATTTGACCAACGTGATACAACGCGTAACCTATCCGGTGTTGAGTAATATTCAAGATGATAGGTGTCGCATGGTTGCTGGTTATCGGAAGATCATCAAGACTACTATGTTTATTACCGCAATTAGTATGTTTTTTCTCGGTGCAATTTCAGAGCCACTGCTATATTGCCTTATAGGGCCTAAATGGCATGAAGCAGCGACATACTTACCTTTAATATGTATAGCAGGGTCTCTTTATCCATTGCATGCCATTAATTTAAATATGTTACAAATTCAAGGTCGTAGTGATTTGTTTCTTATTTTGGAAATAATTAAGAAAACCGTTAGTCTTGCACCGCTGTTAGTTGGTGCCTTTGTCGGTATTATGCCGATGCTCTATGTAAATATTATTACCGGCATGATCGCTTATTTCTTAAATAGCTACTATTCAGGTAAGTATTTGGGCTATTCATCATGGATGCAACTTAAAGATGTTGCGCCTAGTTATGGAATAGCGCTTCTTGTTGCAGTATCGGTTTATTTTTTAAAATATTTACCATTAAGTAATTGGGTAATATTACCGCTTCAAGTTATTATTGGAGTCTTCGCTTTCTATACTGTATGTCAAAAACTAAAGCTCAAAGAGTTTGAAGAAACGAAGCAACTGATAAGCCCAATAGCTTTAAGAGTGTTATCCATAATGAGAATTACAAATAGATAAATTTAATAAAGAAATGATTCAATTTAATAAACCATTTTTGACGGGCAAGGAAGCCCATTACATGTATCAGGCGGTTTATTCCATGAAACTGTCTGGAAATGGTATGTTTACGAAGAAGTGCCAACAGTTTTTTGAGGGGAAATATGGCTTCAAGAAAGCAGTAATGACCACCTCGGGTACTGACGCTCTTGAAATGGCAGCAATACTTTGTGATGTGAAGCCTGGTGATGAAGTTATTGTACCTTCATATACCTTTGTGTCTTCGGCATTGGCTTTTGTTCGTCAGGGGGCAAGAATTATTTTTGCTGACAGTTGTAAGGATAATCCTAATATTGACCCGGACAAGATTGAGGCCTTGATTACGGATAAGACAAAAGTGATTGTCCCTGTTCATTACGCCGGTGTAGCATGTGACATGGATAAAATTATGGAAATTGCGAACCGACACAATATCCTTGTCGTGGAAGATGCAGCTCAGGCTATCGACTCTTATTACAAAGGTAAGCCTCTTGGAGGAATTGGTCACTTGGGATGTTTCTCTTTCCATGAAACCAAAAATGTAACAGCAGGTGGAGAGGGTGGATTGTTGACAGTTAATGATGAGCGCTTTATCCGCCGTGCAGAAATCATTTGGGAGAAAGGTACCAACCGTGCAGAATTCTTCCGCGGAATGGTGAATAAATACGGATGGGTGGATACAGGTTCTTCTTTCCTGCCCGCAGAGATTAACAGCGCGTTCCTTTGGGCACAGCTTGAAAGTTTGGATGTAATCCAGGCTCGACGTAAAGCAATTTGGAATATGTATCACGAGGGCCTGAAGGATTTGGAAGCAAAAGGTTGCTTTACGATGCCTGATATGCCGGAGTATGCCACAAATAATGGTCACATGTTCTATTTGGTTTGCCGTAGTTTAGAGGAGCGTACAAAGCT
>JAEEGL015623200.1_pt1 | contig 18237 bp, 19 predicted proteins | sample 9134231 | NCBI WGS metagenome assembly JAEEGL01 (sample SAMN16246548, study PRJNA631951) | gut metagenome | biome: gut microbiome; feature: rumen; material: fiber-attached | host: Bos | place: Iran: Karaj | collected 2018-10 | reverse complement strand
TACAATAATTGGAGATTACAAAAGAAATTGGGCACAACACCTAATCAATATAGGTATTATGCCCAAATTCCTTCAAATCTTATTTAATTATTTTTTTAATCCACTGTCTACTTGACAAGACTCAGTTCACATAGTGTCCTTATTATTTTTTTCAGTTTTATTATTTTTTACTTCTAACGCAATTGACAATGCTGTACCAACTATATATCCAAGAGCAGATAAAATTGAAATAGCAGTAGATACAGTTTCTCTTAGGTTTCCTAGTCCACCAGATAATATGATATTTACTATTTCTAAAGAAATGATTAATGCAGCAATTGGAATAAATACATATCTTGCCTTGTTAGAAAGAGGCCCTCTACCATTATATATTGAAAGTGCAGATATACCAATTAAACCTTCCAATATTGCGACTGATATGAATAATACTACTAATATAAGCGATATTAAGAAGGCTTCTGTATCAACTGTACTAACAGTAATTAATGATGGAATTATTGATAAGCCCGCAACAAGTCTCATCGCACCCGAAATTAATAAAGCACCACCAGTAAGAAGAAGGATAATTCTTGAAATTTTCTCTTTAGCCCTATTTCCAACCCATTCTTTGAATTTTTCAAATGTTTCCTCATGAGCAAGAAGCTTTCTATCTTTGTCGTATAACGATATAGATTTAACTCTAAGCTTAAATCTTTTTGAATTAACATCAAATTCAGATGGTGTAAGGAAGGCAACAGTAGTAGCTTGCCATACGAATACCCAGGCAATAATATCAAATACCTCGTTTAATACGCTAGTATCTACAAATAGCTCATTAGCTTTAGCTGATACATTAAATACTAATATGGAAATACCTATAGCAAGTAAAATAATAGCTTGAATGAAGAAGAATTTCTTTTCTCTAATGATTGAATAATGATTAAATTCTAAAAAATCATTTAAGCTTTCAAGTAAAATATTTTCATCATAGCCTTCATAATCATTAATTATTAAATTTAACTTGACCTGATAGCCTGGTGGAATAGTAGAAATCTTTTCAACTATAGAAACCATAGCTGGGTCTGAAATAGGATAATTGTTTTTAGCTTCAACATTTAAATCAATTAATTCAGTTGCTTTTTCATATTTAAGAGGAATAGTTACTAACTTGTTTTCCTCGTCAACATCATAATATCTATTTAATAGTTCAAGCTCCTTATGTAGCTCCCTACGCAATTATAACACTTCCTTATAGTAGCATAGTTAATAATGTAGCTGCAGCTTCAGGCACATTAGAAGCAGCAACAAATGTTGTAATAATTTTATATATCATTTCGACAGTAGCAAGACCCATAAGTCCAACACCACCCAATATTATAATAATATCAATAGATGAATCCTTATGCTTCCTAGAATATGAAAATAGCATTAGAAAAGGAATAGCTAAGAAAAGACCAGCTGAATTACCAACTTCAAAGGCATTTAGAGTAAATAATATGGATAGGTCACCGACAACAAAGGTAGCTATTAAACCACCCAGTTCAATCATTGAAATTACCAAGCATAGTATTGATGTAAAGCCTGAGAATGATAATGAATTACGATTTGAATTTTCAAATCTTTCAATTGCTGCTTTAGAACCACCAAGCTTCTTAATTTGTTTTTCTCTACGCTTAAGCCATAATGTTAAAGCGATGAATAAAATATAGATTGGAAGAGGTTTAGTAGTTAAAAATACATTTAAAGCAACAGGAATTATAAATTCACTTTCTGTACCTGCTGATAAGTTAGCAAATACTTTTATATAATATGATGCGATAGCATATAGCATAGGAAGAATAGATAATGCTCTAAATACATAATGCCATTTACCTTGGAAATGCTTTTTAGGATCATACATTACAAAGAAGTAGAATATTGAAAGCATAAGCAAGTCTACGAATACATTGACCTTCAATTTATATCCGAGGGATACATTAACAGCAGCTATATCTATAGTATCAGCACCCAAACTGGTGAATAAAGCAACAACATATCTATAATATAAGAAAATAAGCGCGAGTGCTAATCCGATAGCTGCTGAAGCATAGAATATAATAACTGATTTAATTGTTTTACCTTTATTTAATATTGTTGCGAAGGTTGCGATAATAAATAGAGGAACTGATAGAGTAGAAAAAATCATAAAGAATAATTCCAAACCATCACCTAAAATACCTGTCTTTATTAATCTTGTTGAAAATTCATTTAATGAAACTATTTGGCTTGATGCCATCGCAATCCAAGCTATAATACGTAATGCTCTATATGATAAAGGGCCTCTATATCTAATATCATTTTCATAAAAATAACGATTATTAAGTTTTTTTCTCCTTTTTTCCTTTTTAGTTAAGGTAACAGGAGTCAATTCATCAACATTATCAAGATCATCATGAGGAACCTCTGATTGAATTACTACACCTTTTTCTTCTAAATCAGTAGATTCATTAGCATCATCTTCATTATAATCATTAATATCTTCCATTAATCTCACCCCAAAATAAAATTTAAATATAGTGAATTATAACATATTATAAAAGAAAATTATATATTTTCATAAAACTATATTTGGATTTGAATAAAAATATGCTAAATTATTATTAAATGCTGGAGGAAACATATATGGAATTTAAGGGTAAAGATATAAATGATAACTTCATTAGTAAAATGAAGGAATGTGGTTTTTATGATGATTTATTAGAAATCATAACTAAGGATGGATTAATAGATATATCAGTAGATGATATTAAAGGATTTGAAAATGATGAAATAATAGGATTCATATCTACATCATTTGATGATATCAATACAAATATAAATATTAATTTATTAGCTAATGAAAAGCCAAATAGATGCTTATTAAATATTAATGGTAAAAGTAGCCTAAGGCTTGATGAAATAGATAAGATTATATCTAAGGTTAAAAATAAGTATGATGACATCGATATTACCTTTGGGGCTATTATGGATGATAATCTAAAAACTAATTTTAAGGTTCAGGCTTTATTAACATTTAAACCAAGTATAGAGAATAACGAAGCAGAAAAGCCTATTGAGCATATTAATGTAGAAATAAAGAATGAAACTGATTTAATATATGCCGTAGCATTATTTGTTTCAAAGAATAGAGCATCAATAAATCTAGTTCAGCAGGAATTTACAATTGGCTTTAATAGAACAAGTATTATCTTTGATAAGCTTGAGAACCTTGGTATTTTAAGTAGTAAGGCAGTAGGTAAGCCAAGAGATGTTTTAATTAAGGATGAAGACACACTTAAACGTATAATATATGGTGCTTAATAATATATTATTAAAGATAAAATAACGTCTTTACTTTAAATTAAATAAATAGTATAATACGTATTGTATTTTAAAGGTGGATTCCATCCGTAATATAGATAAAATTTTTAAGAGAGCTATTGGTTGGTGCGAAATAGTAAATTCCTATATTTGAATCAATGGAGGAGCCGGTTTTATGAAATTAGTAGTTTAACCCGTATTACTTACGTTACAAGTATAATTGAGGTGCTATTGTTTATCAATAGAACTAAGGTGGTACCGCGGATTATTTCGTCCTTAGAATTTATTTCTAAGGACTTTTATTTTTGGAGGAGAATAAGATGAAGGATTACAAGGATACCTTATTCATGGGTAAAACAACATTTGAAATGCGTGGTAATTTAAATAATAAAGAACCACAAATTCAAAAGAAGTGGGAAGATATTGACCTATATAATAAGGTAATTAAAAAGAATGAAGGAAAAAGAGAATACACATTACATGATGGCCCACCATACGCTAATGGTGATATTCATTTAGGACATGCATTAAACAAAATATTAAAGGATTTTGTTGTAAGATATAAGAATATGAATGGCTATAAGTCAGTATATATTCCAGGATGGGATACACATGGACTTCCAATTGAGAATGCACTTCAAAAGAGCGGTGTATCAAGAAAGAATAAGCCGATCGTTGAATTTAGACAATTATGTGAGGAATATGCCTATAAACAGGTTGAACGTCAAAAGGTAGGCTTCAAGCGTTTAGGTGTATTAGGTGATTTTGATCATCCATATATCACATTACAGCATGATTTTGAATCAGACCAAATTAAGGTATTTGCTAAAATGGCTGAAAAGGGATTAATCTATAAAGGATTAAAGCCAGTATATTGGTCACCATCATCAGAATCAGCTTTAGCTGAGGCTGAGATTGAATATAAGGATATTACATCTAAGGCTATTTATTTCCTATTCCCATTAGTTGATGGAGATAATGAGCTTAAGGATGCTAAAATCATGGTTTGGACAACTACTCCATGGACACTTCCTTGTAACCTAGCAGTAGCTTCAGGTCCACAAATTGATTATGTAATCTTTGATTCAAATAAGGGTAGATTAATTTGTGCAGCTGATTTAAAGAATATGCTTGTTTCAAAGCTAAATCTAACAGATGTTAAGGATGTTAAATTTATAAAGGGTAATGAATTATTAAATTATCACTATAAGCATCCACTATATGATAGAATTTCACCAGTTATTAACGCTGACTATGTAACTACAACTGATGGTACAGGCTTCGTTCATATCGCTCCAGGCTATGGTGAGGAGGATTACCAGGCTGGTAAGGAATATGGCCTAGATATTATGGTTGCAGTAGATTCTAAGGGTTATCAAACTAAGGAATCAGGTAAATATGAGGGATTATTCTATGATGAATCTGAGGATGTTATCATCGAGGATTTAAAGAACGCAGGCTCATTATTATTACTTGACCCAATTACCCACTCATATCCACATGATTGGAGAACTAAAAAGCCAGTTATCTTTAGAGCAACTCCACAATGGTTCGCATCTATTGACCCAATTAAGGATGATATCCTAAATGCAATTAAGGAAGTTAATTGGAACCCTAAATGGGGTGATATTAGAATTTCTAATATGATTAAGGATAGACATGATTGGTGTATTTCTCGTCAAAGAGCTTGGGGTGTACCTATCCCAGTATTCTATAACGAGGATGGTAGTGAAATATTAGACCAAAAGGTTTTAGCTCATATCGCTGATTTATTTAAAGAGTATGGTTCAAATGTATGGTTTGAGCGTGAGGCTAAGGATTTATTACCAGAGGGCTATACAAATCCAAAGTCACCAAATGGTAAATTCACTAAGGAAAATGATATTATGGACGTATGGTTTGACTCAGGCTCAAGCTATATGCTATTAAATAGACGTGGAATCTCATATCCTGCTGATTTATATTTAGAGGGTAGTGACCAATATAGAGGATGGTTTAACTCATCTATTATCACTGCAGTAGCAACTACAGGTCAAGCACCTTATAGAAATGTAGTATCACATGGCTTCACACTTGATGGTGAAGGTAGAAAGATGAGTAAGTCTTTAGGTAACACTGTAGACCCAATCAAGGTATGTAATGAATCAGGTGCTGATATTTTAAGATTATGGGTTGCATCTGTTGAATACAGAAGCGATATGCCATTATCAAAGGATATCCTTAAGCAGGTATCTGAATCATACCGTAAAATTAGAAACACATTAAGATTCCTTTTAACTAATACAAGTGATTTTAACCCAGCTGACGCATTAAGCTATGATAAGCTTGAGGATGTTGATAAATACATGTTTATCAAGCTTCAAAGATTTATCACTGATATAAAGAATGATTATGATAATTTTGATTTTGGTGAGGTTTATAGAAGAACTAACCAATATATCACAAACACATTATCTCAATTCTATTTAGATTTCACTAAGGATATTCTATATATCGAGGATCCTAAATCTAATAAGAGACTATCAACTCAAACAGTATTTTATGAGATTTTAACTTCATTAATTAAGCTATTATCTCCAATCCTACCTCATACAATGAGTGAGGCTTATGATACATTACCATACAAGAAGTGTGAGGATGTATATCTAGAGGATATGCCTAATCCAGTAGTTGTAGATGAAAAGCTTGAGGCTCAATTTGATAAATTCATGGAATATAGAGATGTTATCCTTAAGAAGCTTGAGGAGGCTCGTAACGAAAAGATTATCGGTAAGAGCTTCAATTCTAAGCTTACAGTTTACCTAGATAAGGAAGCACATGAAATCTTTGATTTAATCAAGGATGATGCTCAACAATTATTAATCGTATCTCAGCTTGAATATCAGGATAGCGATAAATTTGATTGTAAGGTAGAGGCTGCACAAGGAGAAACTTGTGCAAGATGCTGGATGATTGTTCCTCATATTAATGAGGAAGAATTATGCCCAAGATGCCAAAAGATTGTAAATAATAAATAACTAACTTTGACATTGTAGCTAAAAAATGCTAAAATTAATAAAGAGGATGTGAGACGTGTGGATTTTCAACTTTATTTCTTAAAAGAAGGAACAAGAGTATATGAAAAAGCAGATCTTATAACATTATTAAGTGCGACACCTAATATAACCGTTCCAGATATGACTAAAAATACTGGTAAATTTGTTTTTCTATTCCGTCATTCTGTCCTTGATTTTGAGGCTAAAATAATTATTTCTGATAAATCTGTAGTACCTCATCTTGAAAGATTAAATTCAAGATTCTATGATGTAAATGTCTATGTAGAATTTGATGTATTATCACCAAATTATGCAGTAGAAATGTTACTAGATATTGTTCAGGAAATTACCTCTAAATTTGATTTTAAGGTTTATATCGAATCATATGTATATGATGTAAGACCATTTAAGAGAGCTGAAATAATTAAGAATTTCAATTCATGGAAAAGAGCATATGCTGATAAGCATCCAGAGGAGCTATCAAAATTCTGTAAGCTTGATAGTCAATCAATCTCATTAGTATATGGCTACCTACAAAAGAAAAAGAGACTTGAAATTACATTTGATTCATCAAAAATTCAAATTTCTGATTATGTATTCTTACATACAACAAAATCAAGAAGTGCCTTCGTTGCTATAAAATGGGATGGTGAGAAGCAGTTTATCCTACCTCCAGCAGTAGATTTAGTAATGCTAGATGATGGTAAGGTAAATCGTTATATCTCATTATCTGAAATTATGATGAAGGCTGAAAAAATGTTTAAGCCAATCGATGGCTATGGATCAATTCAAATACTTGATCAAAGATGTATAAAGAAGCTTCATAAGCTTTTAGTTAAGGAGAAATTCTCTCCACCATACGTTGAGCTTAAGCAGTTAACATTAGATAAAATAAAGGATATTTAAAAATTTAGCCCATTATTATTAATGGGCTTTAAATATATAAGGAGACTAACTATTTATGGAATATAATAAATATATTGATCATACTAATTTAAAGGCTTTCGCAAGCCTAGAGGATATAGTTAAGCTATGTAGTGAGGCTAATTATTATAAATTTAAATCTGTATGTGTAAATCCTGCATATATTGAAACATGTAAGGAGCTATTAAAGGGTAGCGAGGTATTGATTTGTACTGTAATAGGCTTCCCACTTGGTCAAAATACTACAGATGTTAAAAAGTTTGAGGTAACTGACGCGATAGCTAAGGGTGCTGATGAGGTAGATGTAGTATTAAATGTTGCGGAAATGAAGAATAAGAATTATGATTATATTCTTAATGAGCTAACTGAAATAGTTAAAGCCTCTGATGGAGTATTAGTAAAACTAATACTTGAAACATGCTATCTAACTAAAGAAGAAATAGTTAAAGCTTGCGAGCTTGCAACAAAGGCCGGAATTGATTATGTTAAAACATCTACAGGCTTTGGAACTAGTGGTGCTACTGTTGAGGATGTAAAGCTTATGAAGGAATCTATTTCAGAAAATATGAAGGTTAAGGCCTCTGGCGGTATTAGAACAAAGGAAGATTTCCTAAAAATGATCGAGGCGGGTGCCTCAAGAATAGGAACATCAAATGGTGTTAGCATAATGGAGGGATTCAATGAGTAATATACCTACTCCACATAATCAATGTGATGATAAGAACAAAATTGCAAAGCTAGTATTAATGCCTGGTGATCCATTAAGAGCTAAATATATAGCTGATAATTTTTTAACAGAGGTAGAAACATTCTCTACAGTTAGAAATATTTATGGCTTTACAGGTAAATTTAATGGAAGAAGAGTATCTGTTATGGCATCGGGAATGGGTATGCCATCAATTGGTATTTATGCCTATGAGCTATTTAGCTTCTATGATGTTGATACTATTATTAGAATAGGCTCTGCAGGAAGCTATGATGCCAATTTAGATATCTATGATACAATAGTCGTAAAGGATGCCTATAGCGACTCTACATTTGCTAAGGTTGCCTATGGCTATAAGGCTAAGATAATGAAGCCAACAAAATCTATCAATAATAGAATTAAGAAATGTGCTAAGGATCTAAACATTGAGATCAAAGAGGAAAGAATATATTCATCTGATGTATTCTATTCAACTACACCTGAACGCTGGAAGGAAATAAAGAATAAATATGGTACAATGGCTGTAGAAATGGAGTCATTTGCCCTATTCGCAACTGCCCACGCCTTAGGTAAGAATGCCGCATGTATCCTAACAATTTCTGATTCACTTGTAAGTGATAAAAAAACATCATCTCTTGAAAGAGAAAGAAATCTTAATGATATGATTAAGATTGCCTTAGGAATGACAAAATATTACAAATAATAAATGGCTTAACAAAGCCATTTTATTTTTTGTTAAAATTGTATTTTTAAGGCCTATTTTTTTAATTTTTTCTTATAATTAGAGTAAAATAGACATAATTAAAATAAATAATTTAATTTAATAATTATTATTGAGAAAATCGACTTTTTTTATTGCATTTTTTTGAGCTTAGTCGATTTTTATTTTTAATAAAATAATGCTAATATTTCCATCAGGAAGGAGGATGCCATTTGTATAATTATTTCATGCTCATAGGCTTTGTATGCAAAGAAATTGAGGTCAAAGAGGTTGCTGATGGAAAAAGAGTAGCGAAACTAAATCTTGCCGTAACTAGACCATTTCCTAATGTAGATGGAACAAGAGGAACTGACTATTTTAATATCGCATTATGGGAATTTTTAGCTAATCAGGCAAGTGATTACCTAAAGGTAGGATCTAAGGTTGCAATTAAAGGAAGAATCGCTCCAAAATATGTAACTTTAGATACTGGTGCTAAAATCCAGGTTTGTGAATTAGTCGGTGAAAAGCTTCTAAATGTGACTGATAAGCCTGATTTTTCTGATAATACAGAATCAACAGAAGATAATACTACCGAGGAGAACTAGAAATAGTTCTCTTTTCTTTTATAAAAAGAAAATATTGTTTATTTTTGGCATTTTATAAGTTATAATAATACTTGGGTGATTTTTGTGAAACAATACTTAGATTTATGTAGAACAATTTTAGAAAAGGGAACAAAAAAGGGTGATAGAACTGGTACAGGAACTATCTCTTATTTTGGATATCAAATGAGGTTTGATTTAAGTGAGGGTTTCCCTCTACTTACAACAAAGAGAGTTCATTTAAAAAGTATTATTCACGAGCTTTTATGGTTTATAAAAGGTGATACAAATATAAAATATCTAGTTGATAACGATGTAAGAATTTGGAATGATTGGCCTTACGCTGAATATCAAAAGTCTAGTGAATTTAAAGGTGAAACAATCGAAGAATTCGCTGAAAAGATTAAAGAATCTGATGAATTCGCTAAGAAATGGGGTAACTGTGGACCAATTTATGGTAAGCAGTGGAGAGATTTCGGTGGCGTTGATCAGCTAGAGAATTTAATTCATGATATTAAAACAAATCCAAACAGTAGAAGATTAATTATATCTGCATGGAATCCAACACAGGTACAATCAATGGTTTTACCTCCATGTCATTGCTTTATGCAATTTTATGTAAATGATGGTAAGCTATCATGCCAGCTATATCAAAGATCTGCAGATGTATTCTTAGGTGTACCATTTAATATCGCATCATATGCTTTATTTACTATGATGATTGCTCAGGTATGTGATTTAAAGCCAGGTGTATTCGTACATACATTAGGTGATGCGCATATCTACAATAATTTACTTGACCAGGTAAATTTACAGCTAACAAGAGAGCCTAGAGAGCTACCTACTATGAAGATTAACCCAAATGTTAAATCAATTTATGATTTCAAGTATGAGGACTTCGAATTAGAGAATTATAATCCTCATAAGGGTATTAAGGGTAAGGTGAGCGTATAATGATTAATCTTATCTGGGCTATGGATAAAAACCAGCTTGTAGGAAAGGGAGATAGAATTCCTTGGCATATTAAGGAGGATCTATTATACTACAAGGCTAAAACAAAGGGTAAAACTGTAATAATGGGAGATACTACATATTTCTCATTAAAGGGCTACTATAAGGATAAGCCATTACCATATGGAAAAATATATGTAGCAACAATAGATAAGGGACTAATAATAGATGATAAGCTAAATGATGTTGTAATGATTTACGATATCAATTCATTTTTAGCATCATATACTGATGAGCTTTGGGTTTGTGGTGGAGCTACAATCTATAAGCTTGCACTACCTTATGCAGACTATTTATATATTTCATATGTAAAGGGTGAATACGAAGGAGATAGATATTTCCCACAAATTGATTTTTCTAAATATGAATTAATTTGGGAAAATGATACTGATCAGGTTCGTTACACAACATTTAAGAGGGTGAGATAGTGTACTTTTTATTTATAATATTATTACTTACTGCAGGATATTCTACACTATTTTGGTTCTTTGTAGACTTAAGTAAATATTTTATGTTTTTATGGGTACCTGTAAGCTTTATTTTAGGCTTTATTACCTTTGCATTATATTTATATTTCTATATGCTAATCGCATCTCATACAAGACCAAATAAGCGTCATAAGCATTTCTTACTTAGAAATACAGTATTCTGGTCACTAGTAATCTTCCATGTTAAGGTTACAGTAATTGGTAAGGAAAATATACCAGATGAAACATTTATTGTTTATTCAAACCATAAATCAAATATGGATCCAATATTTATCTATTATGCACTTCATACTGATTCAGTAACTGCAATAGGCAAATCAACATTATTTAAGAATCATTTCATGAAGCTAATAGGTAATACCTTTGGAGCTATACCTCTAAATAGAGAAAATGATAGAGAGGCAGCTAAGGCTATTATTAAAGCCATCGGCGATGTTAAAAAGGGTATGTCTATGATTATTTTCCCTGAGGGTGGAATTAAAACTCGTGATGTAGAGGAAATGGTTAATCTAAGAGCTGGTGCCTATAAGCTTGCTACTAAGAGTGGAGCTAAAATATTACCTTGTGCAATTATCGGCTCTAGTCAAATAAAGAAGAAAAGAAGAATTAAAAGAAAGAATGTTACAGTAATATTCTATAAGCCAATTGATAAGGAAGAATATCAAAAGATGAACACTACTGAAATTGGCTTAATGGTAGAGGATATTATCAATAACGGAATTAAGGGCTACGGTCAAGATGAGCAAAAATAAAATAGTATTTGTAATAGCAATAATAATAGCCTTCCTAGCATTAATTGGAGGCGGAATATTAACTGTAGTTGGTGTAATGATAAATAACACTAATTTATTCTATATTAGCCTTCCATTAATTGGAGCTGCAGTTATTATTTATATTGTCTTATTCATACTTTTATTAATCTTCTTTAAGAAAAAGGAGTGATCTTTTTGGATAAGCTTTGGAAATATTTAATTATTATCGCTACAGCTTTAGGTGTATTTGGCGTAATATTAATTGTTCTATCTACAGTTTTCAATAAAAATCGTATAAGAAAAATGCGTAATCAAATAGAAGAAATATTCAATGATTATGTTAAAAAGCATTTCGATTATAAATTTGAAATTGTGCCAAAGGCAGAATATGATTATATCTTTGAGACTATTAGATTTAGATACTATGTTAAGGTAGTTCCTAATTTTAATAATCAGGAAATAACAGTTAATAACTCTGTTAAATGGCAATTAAGAAAATCATTTAATGATGAATCATTAAGATTTGTAGATGGTATAGAGCCATTAATGAGAATGGAGCTACCAGCAAATGATAATAAGATTAATAAGAAATTATATATAGTGTATCCAAATGCCAGAACATTATTAAAATATATTAATGAATGTGAAATGGAATTTGTGCATCCAGATACAGATGTTTATGGAACAAACATAATAACATATATTAATTTAAGGGAAAATAGGGATATAATAGAAATCTAATCCCTATTTTTTTGGAGGTTTTATGTACGATTTTACTACTTTAGAGTTTAATAAAATATTAAATACCCTATCAGGCTTTGCTAAAACAAAGTACGCTAAGGATTTAATATTAAACACTAAGCTCGATTATAGCTACAATGCGATAGAGAAAAGACAAAATGAGCTAAAGGAAGCTCATAATTCTATTGTTAAATTTGGAAATTTACCATATGTAGAAATATCAAACATTAAAGAAATAATTAAAAGAAGTACTCAGGGTGGCTTATTATACCCTAATGATTTAAATAATGTAGTAAGATTAATTGATGTTTCTAAGGATGTATTAAATTATACAAACGAATTAGATAGAATGAAGCTTCTATATCCTAATTTAAAGGAATATTTTAATTTAATTACATTGCCTAAAACATTAAAAACAAATATAACACTTGCTATATCACCTCTTGATGATGTACTAGATAATGCATCAAGAGAGCTATTTACAATTAGAAGATCAATTAAATCATTAGAAAATAGATTAAGAGCAAAGCTAAATGAGCTACTTGACTCTAAAATCAATATGCTATCAGAAAGATTGATAGTTGAAAGAGATTTTAAAATGTGTCTTCCTGTTAAAATAGAATATAAGAATACATTTGAGGGTATTATTCATGATGTATCATCATCTAATACTACAGTATATATTGAGCCCAAGGAAGGCTTTGAAATATCTAATCAAATAGAGATATTCAAGGAAAAGGAAAAGAAGGAAATTGAATCTATTCTTAAGAGTCTAACCCTTCTTGTTGCGAGCGAGGCTGATTTATTACTTGCAAACCTAGAAAACCTTACATTATTAGATGTAATCTATGCTAAGGCAGAAATGGGTATTAAAAACGAATATAGCCTAGTTGAAATACAAAATGAAAATAAATTTAATATCAAAAGGTGTAAGCATCCACTTATAGATCCTAAGGTATGTGTACCTATCGATATTAACTTAGGCGAAAAATTTAATATCGTAGTTATCACAGGACCTAATACAGGTGGTAAAACAGTATTATTGAAAACTGTAGGATTATTACATTTAATGGTATATAACGGAATGATGGTTCCTGCTAAGGAGGAATCTAAATTTGGTTATTTTGAGAATATTTTAGCTGATATAGGTGATGAGCAATCAATTGAGCAATCATTATCTACATTCTCATCACATATGACTAAAATAATTAAAATATTAGATAAAATAAATGATTCATCATTAATATTATTAGATGAATTAGGCTCAGGTACTGACCCTAAGGAGGGCTCATCACTTGCTATAGCAATTATGGATTATTTAAATGAAAATAATACTAAAAGTATTATTACAACCCACTATAGTGAGCTTAAAACATACGCCTATAAGCACGATAATATAATTAACGCATCAGTTGAATTTAATGCAGAAACTCTAAAGCCTACCTATAAGCTAATATTAGGTGTACCAGGTAAATCAAATGCCATTGATATTGCTAAAAGACTAGGTCTTAATGATAGAATCATTAATCGCTGTAAGGATGAATTAAATAGCTTTTCATCTGAATCTAGTGAGCTTATGGGTAATTTAGAAAAGGAAATTACTGAATTAAGAAAGCAAGAGGAAGAATTTGAGCTAAAGAATAAGAAGCTTAACGATGAAATAGAAGCCTTAAGAAAAGAAAAGAATGATATTAGAAATCAAACTAATAAAATCATTAAGGATGCTCAAAATGAAGCTAAGGAAATAATTAAAAAGGCTCAGGATGATGCACAAAATTTGATTAAAGAAATTAAAAACATGAGTAATGAATCCTTTAAGGAGCATGAATTAATTAATCTTCAAACTAAGGCTAAAAGCCTTAATGTTAAGGAAAATATCGAAGAGGTATTTGATGAGGAGCTACATGTAGGTGATTTCGTATTTATCAAGGAATATGAGAAATATGGAACAATCGCTGAAATTAAAAAGGATAAATATTATGTAAATATTGGTCAATTCCAAATGGGCTTTAAGAAAAATGAATTAAGATTATCTGCAAAGCCAGTTGAAAAGCCTCAAAAGAAAACAAGGCTATCAGGCTATAACCCTGCATCACATGTAGAATTATCCCTTGATTTAAGAGGTAAGAGGGTTGAAGAGGTTGACTATTTAATGGATCAATATTTAGATCAAGCATTACTTGGTAATTTAGAATATGTATCAATTATTCATGGATTCGGTACAGGAGCCATAAGGAATAAGGTACAGGCTTATTTAAAGAAATGCTCATTTGTAAAAAGCTTTAGATATGGTAAAGAGGGTGAAGGATTAAACGGTGTAACAATCGTTTATCTAAAATAATGAAAATAGTTAAGTGGTTTTTAATAATTGTAGGAAGTATCTGTTTAGTATTAGCAATTACATTAACAGTAAGCCTAATTATATTAGATAATAAAACAAAGGGTATAGATGATGACTATAAGACTATCTATACTAACGATAAATATAATGAGGCATTACTAATCAATGATATCCCTCTTGTTAAGCAGGATATATCATGTGGCTACGCTGTAATAGAGATGTTTGCAAAATGGAATAAGGATAATACTATTACAGAACAATCGTTATATGATGAATATAAAAGTGTTGTAACACAAACAGGTGATTCATTTGCTAATGAAATGAATAAGAGATTCCCACAATATAAAACCACTATACATAAATATCTAAAGAACACAGAATTAATAGATAAGGCATATCAAAGCCTATCAAATGGTATTCCATTACCATTTGAATGGTGTGCTAAATATAATAATGAATGGACACTTCATTATTCATTATTAATAGGACTAGATATTAAGAATGATTTAGTAACTATACTTAATCCATATGGAATTAAGGAAACGATAAAAACAGATGAATTCTTATCTAGAACATCATATAAGGCATATAATAGTATGGGATTATTTATAAGACTAGGCTTTGCCTTTGGTATATTTGAAAAAAATACAATATTTATAGTTGAAAGGATTTAAGGATTAATGAGGGCAGTATTAATATTATTTAATATTAAAAAAATAAATAAAGAATATTTAAAGGATGCCCTAATTATCGGTGTAGATAGAGGAGCCTTAATTGCTACAAAAGAGGGTATAAAGCTTGATATAGCAATAGGTGACTTCGATTCAGTAAATGATATGGAATTTGATTTAATTAAAAATAATACTAAAAAATTAATTAAATTAAATCCTATTAAGGATAAAACAGATACATCTGAGGCTATAGAATTAGCTAAGGATTGTGATGAAATATTAATACTAGGTGGTATTAAAGGAAAAAGAATAGAGCATTTTTACGCTAATATATTAGAATTAGCTAATAATCCTAAAATAAAGCTAATTGATGATAATTCTTTGATTGAAGCTATGGATAATAATAATTATAATGTTAGATTAGATTATAAATATGTATCTATTTTTTCAATTCTAGATAGTGTTTTAACACTTTCTGGATTTAAATATAATTTAGAAAATTATCATTTAAAAACTAATTCAGCACTTGGTGTATCAAATGAAATAATCTCAAATCCTAAAATAGATTTAAAAAGTGGTAAATTATTAATAATATATTCTAATGAGGATTAATATGAATGGTTTTTTATTAGTAGATAAGGAAAAGAATATTACAAGCTTTGGTGTTTGTAATAAGCTTAAAAGAAAATTAAATATTAATAAAATAGGCCATAATGGAACATTAGATCCAAATACTACAGGCTTAATGATTTGTGCTGTTAATAAGGCTACAAAGCTTTTAAAGCTTATTAATGAGCATGATAAGGAATATATAGCTAAAATAGTATTTGGATATGATTCAGCCACATTAGATTTTGAGTCTGAATTAGTTACTGTAGATACTAACGTATCTATAGATAAAATTAAAGAGGGATTAGAATATTTAAAGAATACTGATACACAAATTCCTCCTATGACCTCAAGCATCAAAATTGATGGTAGAAAGCTTATGGATTACCAAAGAAAAAATATCGATGTAGAGGTTAAGCCTAGAAATGTAAAATTATATGATTATGAAATATTAAATGATTTAAAATATATCGATAATCATCATGAGATAGATATAAGGGTTAATGTATCTAAGGGATATTATGTTAGAGCACTAGCACGTGATTTAGGTAAATATCTAGGTGGTGCCGCAATTCTAAAGGAATTAAGAAGAACTAAAATGAATGAATTTAATGTATTTAATGCTAAAAAAATAGATGAAATATCTGAAAATGATATTATATCTATCGAAAAATTCTTTGATTTCCCTAAGGTTGAGGTAAATGAATATATGGCTAAGCTAGTTAAAAATGGTGTAGAGCTAGATGATAGACAAACCTCAATTCAAGGTATCTTTTATGTAACCTACAATTGTGATATAATAGCGATATATGAGGAGATTTCTCCTAAAAAATATAAACCGATACTGATTTTATAAGCAGGTGATATATATGAAATCATTGTTTATTAAGGATAAAAACTTTTTCCCAATACCAGAGGATATCTGTGCTGCAATAGGTAATTTTGATGGTGTACATTTAGGACACCAAAAGCTTATTGAGGAATGTAAAAGAGTATGTAAGCTAAAGGGATATAAAAGTGCTCTATTAACATTCTATCCACATCCATCAGTCTTTTTAAAGAAGATGGAAAATTACCCATTAGTTACACCTCTTGAGATTAAAACTGATATTGTATCAAGATTAGGCTTAGATTATTTAATAGTTGTAGAATTTAGTGATGAGGTTGCTAATATGAGCAAGGAGGAATTCATTAAATCATTACAATTTATGAATATTAAGGCCTGCGTATGTGGATATGATTTTACATTCGCTAGAAAGGCTGAGGGTACAATAGATGATTTAAAGGATAATTTTGAATTCTATGAGGTAAAAAAATATGTATTTGATAATGTTAGAGTATCAACTACATATATTAGAGAGCTTTTATCTATTGGAAACGTAAGAGAGGCTAAAAGGCTTTTAGGTAGACCATTTATAATTAGGGGTAAGGTTATATTTGGCGATCAAAATGGAAGAATTATCGGCTATCCTACAGCTAATGTAGATTATAAAAATGCCTTTTTACCTAAAAATGGAGTATATTTCGTTAATGTAGTAGTTAATGGTATAACATATTTAGGTATGTGTAATTTAGGTCATCATCCTACATTTGAATTTACAAACGAAATTAGGATGGAGGTAAATATCTTTAATTTTGATGAGGATATTTACGATGAAACAATAGATGTTTATTTCGTTGATAGAATTAGAGATGAAAAAAGATACGCATCAGTTGATGAATTAAAAAAGCAGCTTAGAATAGATAAATCTATGTGTCTTGAGCTAGCTGGAGATATGAATTATACAAAATAAAAAATATTGTTGCAAAACTAAAGGTATTATAGTAAAATATCATCGTGCGTTTTACTTGGATTAAGGATTTCCTAAGACCTTTATCTATGTTTAACGTGAAATATTATAAAATTAGGAGGTATCATTATGGCTTTAACTAAGGAAGCAAAGGCAGCTTTAATTAAGGAATATGGTAAGAATGACAAGGACACTGGTTCTGTAGAAGTTCAAATTGCTATATTAACTGCTGAAATCAATGAGTTAAATACTCATTTCGCTACTCATATTCATGATTTCCATTCTAAGCGTGGTTTAATGCGTAAGATTGGTCATAGAAGAAGTCTTCTTAACTATTTAAAGAAGGAAGATTTACATAAATATGAAGCTTTAATTGAAAAATTAGGTTTACGTAGATAATTTTAGATAGGTATCCAACAATGGATACCTATTTTTTTTATTTTTGTTAACATTATTAAAAATAATGTGCTATAATATTAAACGTTGAGATTAAAATATAAGGAGAATTAAAATGAGTGATGTTAAACGCTTCGAATACGACTGGGC